>Ga0193753_10003539_pt1 | contig 11502 bp, 8 predicted proteins | sample H1c2metaG_FD_144925 | JGI IMG/M metagenome (GOLD analysis project Ga0193753, IMG submission 144925) | Soil microbial communities from a riparian zone of the East river system, Colorado, United States - H1c2 | ecosystem: Environmental > Terrestrial > Soil > Riparian zone | place: USA: East River... | reverse complement strand
TACCTTGCGCGCTTTGGAATCCGCGCTGGAGGAATTCGCCGGCTGCGCCATGATCATCAGCCATGACCGCTGGTTCCTGGACCGCATCGCCACCCACATGCTGGCTTTCGAGGGCGACAGCCATGTCGAATGGTTCGAAGGCAATTACCACGACTATGAAGCCGACAAGAAGCGGCGGTTGGGCATGGACGCCGACCAGCCGCACAAGATCAAATACAAAAGGTTCGCGCGGGTGTAGCTTTTGCAGGCAAGCCGCAAGGCGCGCTGACAAAAGCTGGCACCACCGAGCCCGTGCAGCAGGGAAGTGGGCAGCCTGATTTATCTCGTCCTGAAATTCGCACATGTCATCGGTGCCACAGTTATTTTTGGCACCGGCAGCGGCATTGCCTTTTTCATGTTGATGGCGCACAGGAGTGGCAACGCCGAATTCATCGCCGGCACGGCGCGCGTGGTGGTGTTCGCGGACATGATCTTCACGGCTACAGCCGTTGTCCTGCAACCGGTCACCGGCTACTTTTTGATGCGCCAAACCGGCGTGACGTTCACCGAAAGCTGGGTCGCGGTGTCGCTGGCGCTCTATCTGGTGGCCGGTGCTTTCTGGCTGCCGGTGGTGTGGATTCAGGTGCGAATGCGTGACCTGGCGCTGGCGGCGTCAGACATGGGCGCGCCGCTGCCGCCCGGCTATTATCACCTGTTCCGGATCTGGTTCCTGTTTGGCTTTCCCGGTTTCGGCGCGGTCCTGGCCATCCTGTTTCTGATGATCGCAAAACCGGTGCTGTATTGATCGCAATTCTGGGCGCCAGCGGATTGATTGGCCACGCGCTGGCGCTGGACCTGAAAGGGCGCAGCTTTGCCATGCGCGGCTATGCAAGGCATTTTACACCAGCGCAGCTCGCGGCATTGGGCGAGGCGATCGAAACGCCGCTGCTGTCGTTGTCGCAGGCCAACTTGGCGAAGTTGCTCAGAGATGCTGACATTGTCGTCAATACCATAGGTATTTTGCAGGGCGCGGAAAGCGATGCCGTACATCGGGAATTCGTTGCCCGCCTGGCACAGGTTTGCGCCGTCTCGCCGGAGAAACTGCTGGTACATATCTCGGTGCCGGGCGATGAAAAGGACGACCGCACCACTTACAGCCGCACCAAGCGTGAAGATGAGCACGCCATTGCCGCCAGCGGCGCGCCTTTTGTGATCCTGCGGCCCGGCTTTGTCATCGCCACCGCGGCCTACGGCGGTAGCGCCCTGATCCGGGCACTGGCGGCACTGCCGCTGGGCTTGCCGGCGCGGGATGAGCAATCGCGCTTCGCTGTGACCGCCATATCGGACCTCTGCGAGACCGTGGCGCGGATCGCCGCACGTTGGCGCGGTGGCGAAAAAGACTGGCGTAAAAACTGGGACGTGATGGAACAACGGCCTGGCACCGTGGGCGACATCGTTGCCGCCTTTCGCGCCCACAATGGCGGCCCCAGAGTGCTGCTGGCCACACCGGGCTGGATGTTGGCGCCGGGCGTGATTGCCGGCGATCTGGCGGCCTGGCTGGGTTGGAAGCCGCCCATCCGCAGTACCGCTATACACGAAATGCATCGCGGTGTGATCGGCAATCCGCATATCTGGATGACCGATACCGGCATCACGCCGTTGTCGGCGCGGGACGCCGTCGCGGCGACTCCCGCAACCGTGCAGGAGAAATGGTTTGCCCGGCTATATCTGCTCAAGGCGCTGGCACTGCTGACACTGGTTGCCTTCTGGTGCGTCTCCGGCACCATCGCTCTGACTGTGGCGTTCGATGCTGCACGTCAAACTTTGGTGGATCACGGGTTTTCTTTTGACCTGGCGCGCGGAATCACCATCGCCAGCAGCCTGCTGGACATATCGGCGGGTCTTTTGATCGCCTTCCACCGACCAGCCGCATTGGCCTTATCGCGGGCATTGCCGTCTCATTAGGTTATATGGCTGGTTCGGCGATCATCGCGCCGGATTTGTGGGTCGAACCGTTGGGCGCCTTGGTCAAGACCGGGCCGGCCATCGTGTTGATGCTGTTCTGCCTTGCCACTCTGGACGACCGATGAATTCCAACCGCTCGGACGCGAATTTCTGGCCCGACAATGGCATTATCCTCTATAACGGCGTTTGCGTGTTGTGCTCCGGCTGGATGCGTTTCGTGTTGCGACGCGACCGTCAGCACCTGTTCCGTTTCACACCCATCCAATCCGACTATGGCCGCGCTCTGGCGCTGTCCCTGGGCATCAATCCCGAAGATCCCGATACCAACGCGGTAATCTGGAACGGTTTCGCCTATCGCCGGTCCGATGCCGCCTTGACCGTCGTGTCCCTGTTGCCGGGATGGGGTTGGGTGCGAGCTTTACGTATTGTACCGCGGTTCGTGCGCGACGCCGTTTATCGAGCCATCGCTCGCACACGTTATCGCGTCTTCGGTCGCCAAACGGTGTGCGATCTGGGCGGTGAATCCTACGCCCAGCGCGTGCTGACTCGATTGTCTTTGCGTCCTTGACGTAGCGATCCCACAATTGGCGAATTGTACAATCAGACATTAAGACCTGGCACGGGAAACGCGCCTTTTCCGCACGTTATTGGTTACTTCGGAACCCGCACTCCACCACTGCCTTAAATCTATCCCAACCATTATCGCGATAGGGTTTTGCAACCGGGTCAACCCGGGTGGGGGAATACGCTCGTGAATCGGGTTCAGTCCATCGGAACGCTGCTATCGGCGATCACCGCGCTTTTGGCCGTGGTCCTGGTATCTGCGTTCACCGTTTCTGCACTGGGCGCTTATCAGCGCGCAGAACAAGCTGGCACGGTGCTGTCGGTGGTGACCGGCGCCCGCAACATCATGTCGCCCATGATTGCGCTGCGCGGTGAAGTCACCGTCGCCAATCTGATGCTGGAAGCACCCCAGGCGGCGACGCCCGCCACCGTGGCCAATCTGCGCCGCCTGCATGCCAATACGGAATTGGCGCTGAGTTTCGCGCTACGCGAAATCGCCCGGCGTCCGTTTTCGGATGCCAGATCCCGCCTGCCTCTGTTGCGTCGTGCCGAGCATGACTATCGCGCGCTGTTTCCCCGTGTGATCGCCGCTATCCGGCAACCCCGTGCACAGCGCGAGACCGTGTTGTTTGACGAGTGGAAAACTGCGACGACGCTTCTATCGCGCCAGCTTGCCGTCCAATCCGCCATCCTGGGTGAGCACATGCCCGGCGCCGATTCCTCCATCGATCATATGATGAAGGTCAACAACAACGCCTGGAGCATGCGCCTCGATGCGGGACGCGACCGCGGCTTCATGCAGACGGCGGTGATCGACAACAGCGTTCCCGGACTGGCGCTCCAGCAATCCCTGGCGGAGACCAAGGGCAAGATCGATGCCCGCTGGGCCGATATCGAAACGGAGGCGCAGCACTTCTCCATCCCGCTGGTGCTGAAACGGGTCATCGCCGATACCCGCAAGATCTATTTCACCGGCTATCGCGGTTTGCGCGAGGAGGCTCTGAGACGCCTGATGGGCGGGGAGAGCCTCTCCATGTCGGGCGCGGACTGGATCGAGGCTTCCAACCCTGGCCTTTCCAGTATCCTGGCGGTCTCGACCACCGCACTGGACCTGACGGAAGCACATGCCAGGGAGCAGGCCATAGCGGCGCGGCGCTCGTTCTTCGTCGCCATTGCGCTGATGCTGCTGTCGCTGGGCCTGGCCTGTTTCACCGCCTGCTATGTGATGTGGCGCGTGATCCGCCCGCTGCGGGTCATCACCGGGACCATGACGGCGATCGCTGGCGGCGAGTTGGCGGCGCAAATTCCCTATGAAAAACGCGTCGACGAAATCGGCCAGTTCGCCCGTGCGCTACGGATGTTCCGCGACAGCGCGGCGGAGCGCGAACGCCTCAAGACCGAAGTCCTGGAAAGCCACATTGCCAAGGAAAGCGCCGAAACTTCCAGTAAGGTCAAGTCGGAATTTCTCGCCAATATGAGCCACGAAATCCGCACGCCGATGAATGGCATTCTGGGTATGGCCGGTCTGCTGCTGGACACAAAACTGGACCCGGAGCAGCGCCGCTTTGCCATGGTAGTGCAGGAATCCGGCGAGAGCCTGATGGCGATCCTCAATGACATTCTTGATGTCTCCAAGCTGGAAGCGGGAAAAATTGAAATCGAGATGACCGATTTCGACCTGCTGGCAACCGTGGAAAGCGCCGCGTCACTGATGACGTCCAAAGCGCGGGAAAAGAACATCGACCTTGCGATATATGTCGATCCGGTGGCGCGCGGGGTTTATCGCGGCGATCCCACCAGGCTGCGCCAGATCCTGCTCAACCTGCTCAGCAACGGCATCAAATTCACCGAAAATGGCGGTGTGGCGATGCAGGTGGCGGTGAAGCTGGGCGGCGCGTCGGGCACCGATGGCATGGTGCCGCTGCATTTCGAAGTTACCGACACCGGCATCGGCATGGCTGAAAGCGTGCGCGAGCGCATGTTCCAGAAATTCTCCCAGGCGGATTCCTCGGTAACGCGCCGCTTCGGCGGCACCGGGTTGGGGCTTGCCATCTGCAAGCAACTGGTCGAACGCATGGGCGGAGAGATCGGCGTCACCAGCCGGGTAGGCAAGGGCTCGACCTTCTGGTTCACCCTGCCGCTGCAACGCTCCAGCGCCGACCTAGCCGAGCGCGAAGCACTGAACGGCCTCTTCAAAAATCTTCGCGCCCTGGTGGTGGACGATATAGACATCAATCTGGAGATCATGGGCCGGCAACTCGGGAATTTCGGCATGCAGGTCATGGCGCTCAATGACGGCACCGCGGCCATGGCCGAACTGGAACGCGCCTGGCACCTCAGCCAGCCCTACGACATCGTGTTTCTTGACCAGATGATGCCGGGAATTTCCGGCGACGAACTCGCTGGCCGCATCCGCGCCCACAAATTCCTGGCCGAAACGCGCCTGATCATTGTCTCGTCGGTGGGCCGAGACTTTATCCGCGAATGGGACAAGCTGAGGCTGGAGGCTGTGCTGGAAAAACCCGTGCGGCATCAGGAACTGTTCGATACCCTGGCCAATATCTATGATGTGAGCGGTGCGCCGCCCAAAGCCCAGCTGGTGGACAAGGCCGCGGTCACTCTGACCAATCCGGAAAAAGTGAAGGCGCGGCTGCGCATCCTCCTGGCGGAGGACAACAAGATCAACCAGCAATACGCCACCGTGGTCCTGAACAAGGCGGGCTATCACGTCACCATTGCCGGGAACGGCCATCAGGCGGTGGAGGCCGTGCGCAACACCGATTTCGACCTGGTGCTGATGGACATCCAGATGCCCGGATTGGATGGCGTGGAAGCCACACGCCAGATTCGCAGCCTTCCCGCGCCCAGGAATGCGGTGCCGATCTTCGCGATGACCGCCCATGCCATGCGCGGCGTCAGCGAGGAATATCTCAGCGCCGGCATGGACGATTATATCACCAAACCCTTCCAGCCGGCGCTGCTGCTGGCCAAGCTGGAGCGCCTGGCCGAAGGCCACCGCGCCCGGATGGATCACGCGCCGCAGCATCTGGCGCAGCCCGTCTTGAACACCGCCAATCTGGAGGAATTGCGCGCGGCCCTGCCGCCGGAGAATCTGGCCTCACTGGTCACGCTTTACCTGCACGACGCCGAAGGCAATCTGCTGGAAATTGCCGTGCATGAGAAAGCGGGCGATTTGGGCGGCGTCGCCCGCTACGCGCATATGCTGGTCAGTTCCGCCGGCAATCTCGGCGCCATGCAGACCAGCGCACTGGCGCGCGAGGTGGAGCATTTCTGCAAGGCTGGCACACCGGACGGGCTCGCGCCGATGCTGGCCGAACTGCGCCGATCCTGCGCGCAATCTTCTGCCGCCCTCAAGGCCTGGCGGGATGCAAGCTTGGGCGTCCGAGCCAGCGCCTAAAACTGTTTACTGCGTCGGTTTTCCCAGATTGACCGCCAACTCGCTGAGATGGGCGATCAGGGTGCGGACATTGCCGTTGTTCTGGCCCAGGAAGGCGACGAACTGGTCGCGTTCCTCCAATGACAGCCAGATGCCCTGATAGGCCACGTCCACCAGCACCGGCTTGCCGGTGTCGGTGCGCACGCGGAAATCCACCTCCGCCGGCTCCTGATTGCTGGTGGGATCGATCAACTGGGTCTGCACGATGAAGTCTGTGGGCGCGCGCTGGGTCGAGCCGGTCACCTTCAAAGTCTGGTCGGTGTATTTGGCGAAATAGGACTGATAGGCGGCGGCCGCATAATTCTTGAACGCGCCGACAAAGGCTTCCACGTCGTCCGGCGGCGCGGTGCGTCGGTACTGGCCCAGGGTGAACAGCGCGATACGGCGCACATCCACCAGCCCCAGCAGCAGGGTTTCAAACTGGTCGCGGCGCTGGACGGTCGAGAGCTTCTTGTCCCGCAAGATGTCCAGCCCCTTGTGGATGTTCTCGTCCACGAAGCTTTCCGCCGCGTTTTGCGCGGCGGCGGCGGGGTTTGCCATCAGCAAAGGTGTGGCGAGGAGCGTCGCAAATGCCAGCACGGCGCGGCGCGTCGGAGAGATCAAAAGGCGCATCGGGTTTTTCCTGTTTGGTCGATGTTCGCGGTTTGCTATGGCAAGTTCAAGGCAGGGAAAATTCCTTGCAAATCAAAAGTCTGGCAGATCCTGGGCCTGTTTGTGGCCGTTCCGGACCTGGTCGTTCCGCAGTTGGCGGTACAGGCTGCGCAGGGAGGAATAATAGTCCACGGAACTGCGCTGGATACCTTGAATGGTTTGATAGGTCTGGCCTTTCAAGTCCAGCAGGGTGAAATATTCGCGCCCCGCCGCCCACCATATATGCTGTTTGAAGGCAATCTGGTTGGTGGGGTCGATGGCCGTGTCCACCGCCAGCCCGGCGGCGTCGCGCGGATTGCTGGGCCCGAAAAAGGGCAGCACCAGATAAGGACCTTCCTTCACGCCCCACACCGCCAGGGTCTGGCCGAAATCCTCGCCATGCCCGGAAATGCCGATTTTGCTGGCCGGATCGAAGAAACCGCCCAGCCCCAGGGTGGAATTGATCACCAGCCGCCACATGGTTTTGCCCGCCCGGCTGAGTTCGCCCTGAAGCATGTCATTCACAAAGATGGTGGGCAACGACAGGTTGCCTAGGAAATTGTGCACGCCGCGGCGGCCGCCTTCCGGCACCAGCACAAAATAGACCGCCACGGTCGGAACGACGAAATATTTGTCGATTTTGCCGTTGAGTTTCAGCGTGTCGCGATTGGTTTGTTCATAGGGATCGTTGGTGGCCAGTGCCTCCGGCGTAGGCGGCGTGGTGGCGCAGCCGGACACCCCAGTGCACAGGACCAGCCCGCTCAGTCCCAGCAGCAGTCCGCGAAGCCGGCGCATTTGTCCCAAAATCCAAGATTTCGCTGGGTTTTGCCGGTTTTGCGGGTGGGAATCCAGCCCCCTTGCAGCCGCACTCTCCCTGAGCATATAAAGATATGTTTATATGTATGGACGGTCATGGATCGGCTGGTTTTAATGCTGCGTGCCGCGGGCGATCCCACCCGTTTGCGCCTGCTTTTGCTGCTGCGCCAGGCCGAGCTGACGGTCAGCGAGTTGGTCGAAATCGTGGGCCAGTCGCAGCCTCGCGTATCCCGGCATCTCAAACTGCTGGGTGAAGCCGGGCTGGTGGAGCGATTCAAGGAGGGCAGCTGGGTGTTCTGCCGCGCCGCCGACCGGGGCACCGGCGCCGAACTGGGTGCGTCGATCGCAGGCTTGGCCGATCCGGCGCTGCAGGAAGCCGACAAGGTGCGCCTTGTCCATGTGCGCCAGGTCCGCGCCAATGCGGCCGCCGCCTATTTCAAATCCAATGCGGCGGAGTGGGAACGCATCCGCGCCCTGCATGCGCCGGAACATGAGGTCGAGGACGCGATCGCACGCCATTTGACCAGCATCCATATCGAGAATTTTCTGGATGCCGGTACCGGCACGGGCCGGATGCTGGAGTTGATCGCGCCCCATGCCGGACGCGCCGTGGGCATCGATGTCAGTCCCGACATGCTGGCCATCGCCCGCGACCGGCTGCTGCGCGGAAATATCCCCAATACCCAGGTCCGGCTGGGCGACATTTATCGCCTGCCTTTTCCCAATGGAAGTGCGGGTCCAAATGGCGGCAGTGGCGGCAATGCGGGATTCGATGTGGTGCTGTTTCACCAGGTACTGCATTACCTCGATGATCCGGGGGCCGCGGTGGCAGAAGCCGCGCGTGTCATGGCGGCGGGCGGCCGGTTGTTGATTGCCGATTTTGCGCCCCACCAGGAAGAATTCCTGCGCGATGAATTCGCGCATCGCCGGCTGGGATTTTCCGACCGGGAGGTGGAGGGCTGGTTCGCCGCGGGCGGGCTGGCCGGCGCCGGCAGCGAGACCATCGCTCCGCAAGGGGCGGATGAAAAACTCACCGTCAAACTGTGGCTGGCCACCGCCAAAGCCAAAACAAAAAAAGAAGCCGCATGAGCCTGGAAAACCTCATTACCGATCAGATCAAGGGAATCGAGAGCCCGATTCAGGTCTCGTTCGAATTCTCGCCACCCAAGACGGACGAGGCGGAGGCCGTACTGTGGACTGCGATCCGGCGGCTGGAGCCCCTCAGCCCCGCTTTTGTCTCGGTCACCTATGGCGCAGGCGGGTCTACGCGCGAACGCACGCACGCCACCGTCAAGCGGATCGTCGAAGAGACATGCCTGAAACCGGCGGCGCACCTCACCTGCGTGGCGGCGCCGCGCGGCGAGATTGACGATATCGTGCGCGCTTATTGGGATGCCGGTATTCGCCATATCGTGGCTTTGCGCGGCGACATGCCGGGCATGAGCGGACCTTATTGCGCGCATCCCGACGGCTATCATTCCACCCCGGAACTGATCGCGGGGATCAAGAAGATTGCGCCTTTCGAGGTCAGCGTGTCCTTTTATCCGGAACGCCACCCCGATTCTCCAAACCATGGCCATGACATCGAACTGCTGAAGGCCAAGATGGATGCGGGCGCCAGCCGCGCCCTGGGCCAATTTTGTTTCGACAACGATCTCACGGCGCGGTTCCGCGACGATGCCGCACGCGCCGGCATCGCCATTCCGATCGTTCCCGGCGTCATGCCCACCACCAATTTCAATGGCGTGGCGCGCATGGCCGCCAAGGCTGGCGCGTCCATTCCCGCCTGGCTTGCCAAGGCCTATGAGGGGCTGGACGAGGATGTGGAAACCCGGCGCATCGTCGCCGCCGCGGTGCTGGCCGACCAGGTGGAACAGCTTCGCAGCCGCGGTTTCGGCCAGTTTCATTTTTATACCCTCAACCAGGCCAATCTGACTTACGCGGCCTGCCGTATTCTCGGTATTCGTCCTTCTCACTTTAAGTCTGTGGAATTGTCATGAACTCTGATCGCGATGCCCGAATTTCCTGGATGAAGGAGGAGGCCGGCAAGCGCCTGCTGCTGCTGGATGGATCCTGGGGCGTGATGATCCAGGGCTTCAAGCTGGGCGAAGAGGATTTCCGGGGCGCGCGTTTCGGCAATCACCCGTCGGAGTTGAAGGGCAACAACGACCTGCTGACCCTGACCAAGCCCGAGATCATCCAAAACATCGGCCGCCAGTATCTGGAAGCGGGCGTCGATTTCATCGAGACCAACACCTTCAATTCCAACTTCACCAGCCAGGAAGATTACGGCCTGGGCCATCTGGTCGGCGAACTGAACGAGGCGGGTGCACGGCTGGCGCGCGAACTGTGCGACGAGTTTTCCACGGCCGGCCGTCCGCGCCTGGTCGCAGGCGTATTGGGACCGGCCAACCGCACCGCCACCATTTCCCCCGACGTCAACGATCCCGCCTTCCGCAACATTACCTTCGACCAGCTGCGCGAAACCTACCGCGAGGCGACGCGCGGCCTGATCAAGGGCGGCTCCGACGTCATCATGATCGAGACGGTGTTCGATACCCTCAATTGCAAGGCGGCGATCTTTGCCATCGAGGAAGTGTTCGCCGAGAGCGGTGTGCGCCTGCCGGTCTGGATTTCCGGCACCATCACCGACCTGTCGGGCCGCACCCTGACCGGCCAGACGCCGGAGGCCTTCTGGCATTCGGTGCGCCACGCCAATCCTTTCGCCATCGGACTCAATTGCGCCCTGGGCGCCAAGGAGTTGCGTCCCTATATCGCCGACCTGGCGGGGGCTTGCGACACGCTGGTCTCGGCCCATCCCAATGCCGGCCTGCCCAACGAATTCGGCGGCTATGATGAGTCGCCCGAGACCATGTCCGAAATGATCGGCGAATTCGCCCGTTCCGGCCTGGTCAACATCGTCGGCGGCTGCTGCGGCACGAGGCCCGAACATATCAAGGCCTTTGGCGAGGCGATCAAGGATGTGCCGCCGCGCCAGATTCCGCAAAAGCCCAAATATATGCGGCTGTCGGGGCTGGAGCCTTTCACCCTGACCCCCGATCTCAACTTCATCAATGTCGGCGAGCGCACCAACATCACCGGCTCGGCCAAATTTCGCAAGTTGATCGCCGCCAACGACTATGAAGCGGCGCTGGAAGTCGCGCGCAGCCAGGTGGAGAACGGCGCCCAGATCATCGACATCAACATGGACGAGGGGCTGATCGATTCGGAAGCCGCGATGACCCGCTATGTCAACATGATCGCGGGCGAGCCGGATATCTCCAAGGTTCCACTGATGATCGATAGTTCCAAATGGACGGTGATCCAGGCGGGGCTGAAATGCTGCCAGGGCAAGCCGATCGTCAATTCCATCAGCATGAAGGAAGGCGAGGCGCAGTTCATCGAGCGCGCCCAGGAATGCCTGCGTTTCGGCGCCGCCGTGGTGGTGATGGCGTTTGACGAGATCGGCCAGGCCGACACGCGCGAACGCAAGCTGGAAATCTGCAAGCGCGCTTACGACATTCTGGTCAACCAGGTTGGCTTCCCGCCGGAAGACATCATCTTCGATCCCAATATTTTCGCGGTCGCCACCGGGTTGGAAGAGCATAATGAGTATGGCAAGGCCTTCATCGAGGCGACGGCGGAGATCCGCGCCGCCTGCCCGCATGCCCATATCTCGGGCGGCGTCTCCAATTTCTCCTTCTCTTTTCGCGGCAACGAAAAGGTGCGCGAGGCGATGCATTCGGTGTTCCTGTTCCACGCCATCAAGGCGGGCATGGACATGGGCATCGTCAATGCCGGCCAGCTGACGGTCTACCAGGATATTCCCACGCCCTTGCGCGAGGGTATCGAGGATGTGTTGTTTAACCGCCGCAGCGACGCCACCGAACGGATGCTGACCCTGGCGCAGGAATATCGCGGCGATGGTTCGGTGGCCGAGGTGGAAGACGCCGCCTGGCGTTCGTTGCCGGTTATCGAACGCATCACCCATGCCATGGTGCATGGCATCGACGCCTTTATCGTGGACGACACCGAGGAAGCCCGCGCCGCCGCGACCCGCCCGCTGGACGTGATCGAAGGGCCGTTGATGG
>Ga0193753_10003538_pt1 | contig 11503 bp, 19 predicted proteins | sample H1c2metaG_FD_144925 | JGI IMG/M metagenome (GOLD analysis project Ga0193753, IMG submission 144925) | Soil microbial communities from a riparian zone of the East river system, Colorado, United States - H1c2 | ecosystem: Environmental > Terrestrial > Soil > Riparian zone | place: USA: East... | reverse complement strand
CTATTGGGATGCAGTGAACATCCATCCAGCATCAGTAGCGTCTGCTGGGGTGCGATACTGAACTCTTTCCACTAATCCTTGCGGCATAGGTTAATGACATGACCCAAACAAAACAAAATGTAATAAAATCCAAGAGCCAAAAAGGATTCTTGTATGGCATCCTTGCAACCGTACTATTTGCGGCCTATTTGCTTACCAACCGGTACGTATACACCACCTACCGGGTCGATACTTTAAGCTATGTGGTTACTTTCACGATTTGGGCGGCCTTTTTTGCGCTTCTAGGGGTCGCCTATCATCGGTACAAGCAAAGGTTTGTAATCTTTGGCAAGGGTACATTCCCGGTGGTGTTGACGGGCATGCTGGCAGGGATTGGCGTGGGGCTTATTGTGCTGGGACAACGTTACACTACGGCAATAAACGCCAGTATTATTGCTACGGCTTCGATCGTTCCCACGGTAGTTTTTTCGAGGCTGATGCTCAAGGAAGTGTTCAGTCGTTTTCAATATGCGTGGTTAACGGTTATGTTCGCCGGGCTGTATCTGGCGATTGTTGGCATCCATACCCTCAGCCTTAACAAGGGTGATGCAATCATCATGAGCTCTGCGGTGATACTTGGGTTTACAAATACCTTTTCAAAAGTATTAATGAGAACTCACAACAGCGACTTTGTGGCAGACGTTCGATTGGTAAGCGGCGGGCTGCTTTTTATTATCCTTGGGGCGGTTTTCCGAGGAGATGGCTTCCTGGTTACGAGCGCTGGTCTCTGGCCGATTCTAGCCGGTCTTTTCTACTGGCTGACAATTAAGTTTTTCTATGCATCGGTTAATTATATAAACCCCGGCAAGGCAACTGTCCTGGTGAATGCCCACCCGATCATTACGCCGATTGTGGGAATATTTGTTTTGTCAGAACCCTATGGCCTCGCAAAGTTACTAGGTTCGGTATTGATACTGGTTAGTATTTACTTTATCAACAAGTCCAGTGGTTCCCCGGGCGGTAATAATGCCTCTGGTGTAAGATAGAAAAATGATACAGGCTGTTTTGTTTGATGCCGATGGCGTGATTGTCGTGCCCCCAAAGCTCTTTTCCCAGGTATATGCCGAGGAGTACGGGCTTGACCCCGCTACCCTGCAAGCATTCTTTACCGGTGAGTTTGTCCAGGCCATCACCGGCCGGGCCGACCTAAAAGACTTGATACACAAACATACCGACAAGTGGCAGCGGGACCGCGATCCGCAGGAACTGCTGGATAAGTGGTTTGCGGCAGAACATGTTATTGACCAGGGAGTGCTTGACCTTATCGTCGGACAACGTGCCGCGGGGATGCCGGTCTACCTGGCCACCAATCAGGAACAGCACCGGGCAAGATACTTCAAGGAAGTAATGTTCCCGGACGTATTTGACGGCATGTTTATTTCCTCGGAAATTGGCCATGAAAAGCGTAGTCCTGGCTACTGGGTATCTGTGCTGGACAGGCTGGCGGTGGACGTACCCGGCATTACACCTGACCAGATTGTCTTTTTTGACGACAGTCAAGACAGCGTGGATGGGGCAGCCCGGGCTGGCCTAAACGCCCATCTGTATAAACATATTGACCAAATCAAAGACGTCCTTAAGCCGCCAAAATAATCAACTTGTTGCCAAAATCTTCCGTAAACACTGCAAAGTCTTGGTCAAAAGTTACCAGTGTCTTGTCTGTTTCACGCGCCAGAGCGGCAATCCAAATATCGTTCTGGGATAGGGCTTTGCCTTTCTGTTGGCACAGCAATTGCAGCTCGGCGTAGTGTTTGGTCGTCTGTAGCGTCGGCGTTGCAACAGAAATTTGAGGTTGGGCAAGAAATCTTTGTAGCAGCTGTTCGTTGCGCTCTGTTTGAGAGCCTTTTGCAAACCCATAGCGCAGTTCGGCTATCACCGGCAAGGGAAGCGCAAGCCCGGAAGTGTTATTCACTAGTTCTGTAATAGCAGGTACTCCACGCGCCAGGGCGCTGTAGGCATTGGTATCTAAAATCATTTTACAGTTCCTTGGCCGCTCGTTTCTTCTGCGCTTTGTCTTCTTCGTCCAAAGCTCGCAACGTGTCGTCGTCAATGCCGCTGCCAATAAACCAGCTGAGTGCGGTCCCGGTTGTGTCTGAGGGCAGTGCTACCTTTTCTGACAATTCATCTATGATTACCTGATTGAGGCTTTTGCCGCTTAGGTGTGATTTTTTCCGTAAGTAACGGTTCACAGGCTCTGGGATATTACGCACAGTGTACTGTATAGATTTCATGCCTACACATTAGCATGCATGCCTGCACTTTGTCAAGTTGGCGCAAATAGGCTGACCACCTGCTATGCTTTAGCTGTGTCGAAACCCTTGCCCATTAGCGTTGTAATAGCGGCCTATAATGAAGAGAAATGTATAGGGCGCTGTGTACGTGCACTGCAACCGCAACTGCAGCCCGGGGATGAAATAATTGTGGTGGACAATAATTCTACAGACAAGACAGCTGAACTGGCCGAAGAGCTGGGCGCACGTATTGTTCGTGAGCCAAAACAAGGACTAAGCTTTGCCCGAAACAAGGGCTTTGACAGTGCCAAAAATACCATTCTTGCCCGTACCGATGCCGACTCGGTGGCATGTCCGGACTGGCTGGCTACTATTCGGGACTACTACACTACCAGTGGCGATCATGTGTCTAGGGCCGTAACAGGTCCTGTCTACCTGACCGAATTTCTTCCGTTCAAATGGGGTGTGCACCAAGGGATTGGCAACCAGACTCTTGGGCATGAAACCCTGGTCGGTAGCAACGAAGCGCTGACCAAGGCCCTCTGGAAGAAAATCAAGCCAAAGCTCAGCAACAACGACCAACTGTACGCCGAGGACGTAGAAATGGCCGCGATCATCACCCGGTCCGGTGGCGAGGTTGTGTTCCTGCCAAAAATGCGCGTCAACACTTCTGCCCGCTGGATGATCCGCCACCCCATCGCCTCCACCAAAAGGTGGAAAAGAAAACTAAAACACACCAAACAACTCCTTGGTATAAAAAACTAAAAACTTTGGCTACTGGACATGCGAGTCAGCGTTTGTATACCGGCATAAGCAGTTTATGATAATCTCTATGCATGACTAGAAATAACGAACTTGTGCCACTTGCAGACTGTATCCAAACCGTCTATGGTGATGCTTATCCGACCTTTGATCCTGAAGACCCTAAAATTGAGGCTCTCACACTTCAAAGAGGCACGGGTAGGTATTCTCTTACTGTGCGGCGTCCCGGGGACCACATTACTTTTAGCTTGGGTACGATGCAGGGAATTTTTGGTGAAGGGCCTCTAGGCGTAACGGTAGATTACGTAGATAGTAGCGGTTCCGATTTGCCGACACGTCTGACCGAGCGGGTTTCGATCGGGGATGACGACGATAGGCTTGCTCCCTTTAGGGCTGTGCACAAGCGAATACAGGGTGTGGAGCCTTTCGTGTCGGAAGTTTTAGCCCACACGCACCCATACTTAACCAGCACAAACCTCGTTACACTCACTGATAGCCTAGTAGGCGACGCAACGCCTGGTAACTTCAGTCATATGAGCCGACTTATGCTTGATCCTATCGCCACAGTGCGGGATCCCAACCCGCTGGCTGTTATATCTAACGAGGTTTGCGTTATCTGGCCAACAGAAGGTAGAACCCCTTTAGGCCAACGACCACAAGAATCCGAAGTGGTTTATATTGAAGCGGCGCGGGGGCCTGATGATCAGCGGGAGTTTCCTGCAGCCGCTTGGAAGCCACTTAGTGAACTCCACGTGGCACTATCTTCGTTGTATTCGAACAGTCTCAAGGTTCCTAGAACCGATTAAATCTGGAGTAGTTTCGATAAGTCCCATGGCTGTTTGCATTCAGTGCCAACTTTTTAGATAATTGGTTGATGAAGATTGCACTACTTGGACATATGGGCCGGGATGAAGCACTGGCCGATCGTTTAGCAGGAGAAGAACTTCACGTCATGGGTGAATGGGTAAATCCCGGGCTCGCGGGAAAGGCCGAGGCAAGCGGTGGCCGGTTTTATGGCATAGGGTCCGACAGGGTCTCACCCCACGAATAGTGGTTTTAGTATATAATACTTTATTATGCCTGTTAGGAACGTTATCCGTTATCAGATTCCAAACGCTTTCTATCACGTATACAATCGCGGCCATAACAAAGATTTACTTTTTGTTGACAATGACGACTACCAATTCTTTCTTTTTCTGCTAAAACGCTGCTTCGGTCCTGTTCAGCTCGAACGCCAGAAGGGTAAGCCCTTCCCCTGGTTTGGCGACAAGATAGTGCTCAACGCTTTTTGCTTGATGCCCAATCATTTTCACCTTCTGCTCCATCAGGCAGACGACGAAACGGCTATTTCAAGCGTCATGCAAAGCCTGGCTACGACCTATTCAATGTACTTTAACCGCAAATATAAAAGACGCGGCTCAATCTTTGAAAGCGTTTTCAAAGCTTCGCCAATCTTCAATGACTCATACTTGCAACACATTACTCGCTACATCCACCTAAACCCTAAAAACTACAAGGCGTGGAGACACTCAAGCTACCATGACTACCTGAGCGCCGGCGGTAATTACTGGGTTGCCAAGCAAGATATACTTGGCCTATTTGACGGCCTAGAACAGTACAAAGCATTTGTAGACGACTACGTGGGCTTACGCGATGAGCTAGCGAGCTTAAAACATGAACTGGCTGACCACGGCTCAACATATTATGAAACATAATTCTACTTTATGGGGTGAGACCCTACCGGGGCGAGACCCTACCGGGGCTGCTGGGCAAAGGACAACCGGCTCACATCTGAAAGGTGCTCTCGGCCGTGGTGAAAAGATTTAGAATAGGTTCTTAGGCTACGGGTCTGTCGTAGTAAGTGGTTTTGCAGTATTCCAATAATGCTTCGAATATTTCCCGGCAGTGAGGAGAACCTGCGTCTAGGTGTTCATGATGTTTTTTGGAAAACGAGTCATAGGTTATGCTGATCTTTTTATAGGGTCGCCAATTGTCCAGGTCGCCCAAAATCATGGCCTGCATTTTGTCCACGGTCCACACGAACAGCGCTTCTTCGTCGGACTTTGAGTCATAGCTTTGTAAGGTTTGCGGTAGGTCGCTGAATTCGCCGAACTCTTCACTTAGGCGGACAATCGCGGCTGCCTCAAGCTCAACCTTTTTTGCGCGGTCTTCTTTGCTTGCAAAAGTATTGGTATCGCCGGCGTACCTTTCGGCAAAATCGTGTACAAGCGCATATTTAAAAATCTTGGTTAAATCTAGCGCGAGAGAGAGGTGGTCGTGGATGTACCAGCAAAGCAGGGCAACCGTAAAGCTATGTTCGATGTCATTTTCTGCACGCTCGCTGCCAAGTATGTGGTGGTTTCTGTCGATCAAGGACATGTCTGCCACCAGTTTTTGAAGGGAAAAGAGCATAGGGTTGGGATATGTCATAAAGCTCATTATGCCATAGTACGTCCGCCCTGGGTCTGACCGATCTAATTCCAGCAATGCCTAGCGCTTATTCGCCGGGCGGCGTCACTATGGCCTTAGACAGTTCCTCTTTCATACTTGCGGCCCAGTGAACCAGTGCTACTCTTTCTGTTTGACTTTCTTCGTCTTGGGCTACGTATGCCTGTAGGTTGTCTATGGCTCTGGACATTACGTCTGCCTGGATTTCTTGAGGGTCGAGAGTGCAAGTTATCGCCCTTAGTGCAAGTGCTGCCTCAGCCCCCGTGCCAAGCACTGCTTGTCTCAGTCTGGGAATGTCAACCAGTCCTTCGAAGTGAGCATTCTTCGCGCCCTCTGTCGCTAGACTCGCAGCTTCTTTGATTATCATCCCACAAGCCTCTTGGACTTCGCCCGAACAATTTCCACAGTTTTCATTCATCGTCCCATTTAAAGCGACTTTGCCGAAAATGGCAACAATAATGAGGAAGTTTTCGGGTGCTATAATAAATGCTGAAATGCTTTTCTATTTGCACATACTACGATTCCTGGCAATCGCGGCCATCGGCTGGATGATCCCCTTGGCAATTGTTGACAGTCTTTTGGCGGCTGGGGTCGTTTTGTCACTAGTAGCTTTGATTGTTGGGCTTACCCATATAATAAATCTTGACAGGGATATTGTCGATCCGGCATCACCTATGGACGCGGTTTTTGTTGGTATCGGTGGGCTGGGAGTGGTTCTCGGGTTGTATGCATATAGTCCGTTGTCCCTTGTCTTATCTACGGGGCTCTGTTTGCTGGCTATTGCCCCCATATTCCTCGTACGCAATAAAGTGCAGTACCCCGGGCCGGTAGGCTCCTCCTCTCACCGCACCAAGCACCAAGCCTAACCAGACTCTCCTGCTGAGTTTGTCGAACGGTGTAATGCAGGCTATACTATGCTGATCATGAAAAATACCAGCGATATGCTGCCTCTAGCAGCCTGTGTGGATGCGGCCTTCGGCCCGACGAACGATTTTGGGCCTGACGGGCCGCTCCTTGACAGTATTAAAATTGAAGAAATCGAAGGCGGTTACCAGGTAAACACAGGTCATTTAGGAAAATTTACCCTAAAAATGCTTATGCCAGGGGCAGAACTGACAGGAGTGGGTGCAAGCGATGATTTCGCTTTCCTGCAACGCGTTGACCCTGCAAACATACTGCCTCAAAGTGATGAGTTTGCCCCTTTTGAAGAGTTTCATAGGCGGCTTCTGGCTGTCAGAGTTCCTCTGGCGCGTGTTGCGGATGGGGTTTACCCGGGTGCTACAGATGACAACGTACGCTATATTTCTGACACTCTGAGTGTAGTAGCAAATGGCGCGGCTATGCATTCGACGCAGGTTGGGCTTGACCTGGGCGGGCTACCTCGCGCTAGCGTACGCAGCACTATTGCGGCCACTACGCAGTCCATGCCTGCCGAACCTTTTGCGTACACCGAAGGTATTCTCCACTGGCAGGGCGGCCAGCAGGGAGGGACAAGATTGTCTCTGCATGATGAGCTCGGTGGAGCGCTGACTGACCTTCACCGAGGACTATCCTCGTTATATTCGAACTTTTTCAAGGAGTAGGAATTGAGCGATAGCATCGAAGCCTACAGCAACCTATCACGGGCAGAAGCGCTGGATGGCAGTGCCATTACTCACCCTGAACTACGCCGGATGCACGAGGCAATGCTTGATTACCTGGTAGTATTTCCGGTAAAGCACCTTATGTACGATGGCAGGATAGGGCAGGGGCAGCTGGTGGCACACGAGGCTATGCAAAGCGTATTCGAAGATATTTTCGAAGGTATGCTGGACCTCGGCTACCCCATCGAGCATGTGGTTCCGGGGGTTGAGTACGGCTGGAATGACGAACTCATGATGGATGACAACGCTACAGGCTGCTACCGTCCGGAACAAATAGGTGACCTAGATGATGAGTGGTATCTGTCAGAACATTTCCGGGGCAGTGGATTTGACCTCAACTCCCTGGATAATCCCGAAGTTACCTCTACCAACCAAGTACGGCCAGCACGTGCTTTCGGTAGGGTTCCATATGCTCCAGCGCTTCTTTCCGAAAGGCCGAAGGTCATCGAGCTTTTTGATGAACACGACATGGAGTATGGCGGTGCCTGGAAAACCCCCGGCCACAAAGACTACTACGCTGGGCCACAAATACCGATCGACCGTCATCACTTTGAGCTGCGTCCCAGACAAATTGGGAGACTCGCCGTTCCCGCCGGGTGGTGGCCAGAGATGCCTTCAAGGGGTTGATGCTATAACTCTTGGGCTACGATGTCCAGCAGGGCCTTGTCGAACAGGATTTTGTGGTGGCCTTTGACGGGATGGACGATGTTTTTGGCACCATCCAGGAAAGATCCATCGGCGTGCCACACGTGGTTGTCGTATTCGGGGTATATGGAAACAACACGTGAATACACCTTTTTACTCCGCAGGGCTTTGATGCTGTCGCTGGCTGGCAGCAGTTCCCGAATAGCCCGCAGCCGAGCATAACGGCCAATGTGCGACCCGGAAAAGGGCGCCGCAATGGCAATGACCTTTCCCACCCGATGGTCGGCATTGTGGTGAATCAAATAGTGCAGCCCAATCAGGCCGCCTTTGCTGTGGGCGACAATCACCGCATCCCGAATGTTGTTGGCTACCAGATAGTCGTGGAGCCTTCTGGCTTGGACGGCAATCGGCCGGCGGTTACGCCCCAGGCCTGGCGTAACATGCACCCGAAATCCCTTGGGCGATAAATAGTTGCCCAGCGGCCGCAAAAAGTGCCATTTTTCATACAACCCTGGAATCAAGACGATATCCCGGCCCTCTCCTTGTAGGTAGTGGGCGGGCCTGCGACGTCTCCTGACTGGGCCGACCTGTCCCCGAAACATATAAAAGTAGTCTATCGCGGTGTATTTGAGCTTGTTCACTGATATGTATAGTACCAAGTTACAGGTCTAGCCTACTATGCTAATTCGGTGGCTGAGTCTGGCAAATGTTCCACCGGCATAGTCAAAGCTCGTGGGATCATCCTCATGGGTTAGGTGGAGGCGAAAATGTACATCGGGCATATCGGCTTGTTCTGGCGGCGGTGCAGTCCCTATTCCTATCCGGCCCAGTAGCTTTCTGGTGAATGAAGGGGCTTCTTCTGGGGGCTTGCTGCGAGCTTGCTCGGGGCTAAAGGCCCCTTCACCTTGCTGAACTACGACGTGCAGACCCTTAGCCCAAGCTGTTTCTACAATCGAAGCCGCGAGCGCTCGCTCGTAGGCGCCTATGTAAGACTCTTTTGCTTCTGCATACTCACCAGTATAGTGTGCAATTTCCGGCAAGGTCGCCCTGACGATGTCTTCTTGCTTGAGTCGCCAAAGTAAGTCAACTATAGGAGGCGTATGGCTGCGCATAGCGTCGTTATAGTACTGGTCTGTACCCCAGTGATAACTGGGCGAGGGCAGATCCAGCACATGGGTGGTCAGGTCTATTTCCCCGCTGTTCTCTGGTCCTGTTGGTTCGGAGCCTCTTGTCATGAAGGCCAGTATACCAAATATTATGCTAACTGTAGCGAATGATGCCTATAACAATGCTGGTTTCTATGACCAGGTACAGGCTGTAGGCAAAGATGATCGGCCAGATGCGGTGGCGGATACCGTAGGTCAGCCAGGCTACGCTGGATATGGCAAAATAGCCCCAGGTTGCCACTGACACGTCGCTAGCGTCTTGCCGGGAGTAGATAATGTAGGCCTGCGGCAGTTCAAACAGCGGGGTCGTAAACACAAAGAAATAGAGTACGTAGTCCAGGAAAGTTTTTGGTTGGGCACCTTTTTTCTTTTGGACGGTCTTTTTGTTGACTGTTTTGAGGTGATGAAGCATTGCATTTAGTATACACTGGGCTTATATGCATAAGCGGCGCTTTCTGGCAGGGTATAGGATGTTTTTCGGCTTGCTGGGACTGAGCGCGGTTGCCACAGAAATTGTGGTGCTGGTTGATCGGGGTAGGTTTGTGCCCGCCAATTTCTTTAGCTATTTTACAATCGAATCCAACTTATTCGCGGCCTGTGTTTTTGTTCTGGGCGGTCTGGCGCTGGCCCGTGGCAAAAAGACTAGCGGTCTGGACATGCTCCGCGGAGCGGCCACGCTGTATATGGTAATCACCGGCGTTGTTTTTGCATTGTTGCTGTCGGGCATAGAGGGCGCCGAGTTTACGGCTGTGCCATGGGATAACATTGTGCTGCACTACCTGATGCCTATCGTGGTGTTTGCAGATTGGCTGACGGACCCGCCGGGGTCCCGCATAGCGTTCAAAAAGGCCCTGTGGTGGCTGGCGTTTCCGTTGGCATATTTTGCTTACAGTCTGGTGCGCGGGCACTTCGTGGGCTGGTATCCCTACCCATTCATGAATCCTGCCGAAAAAGGCTATGTGGGCGTAGCTGTGATGGGTGCTTTGATGGCCGTAGCCGGCGTGGGGCTGGTCGGGCTTTTGTCACGAATGCACAGGTCAAATATCCGCAGATAGTTCTTGGCTGACTAGCCTAGATACGTTCTAATTACTTGTGAGGAACTCGTCGTCTGGGGTTTCTATTTCTACCTGTATGTGGTGAACTTGCGGTACGCTGCTCACGACAACTGACTTTACCGTGTCGACGACTTCTTCTATCTGATTGGTTTCCAGGCCGTCTTCCACATGCACTTCCACGATAACCAGTAGTTTGGCAGATCCTAGGTACATAGTGCGCAGATCCAGTACCGAGCGAATGCCCGTGACGGACTCTGTAACCCGCTTGATTTCATCGGCGACCTCTTGGTCTACCGATCGGCCAACTATTAGGTCGCGTACGTCTTTGATCAGCAACAGCGATGCCACCATCATAGTGGCGCCGATCGCCATACTTCCCAGTCCATCGAACTGGGCATTGTTGGTGAGACGATACAGCCCCAAGGCAATCAGGCCAAGGAAGGCGGCTGTGGTACCCATAAAGTCGATCAACAGCGTGGCCTTGGTCTCTACGATGCTCGAGTGCGTCAGCTGCCGCCACCAGCTGAGCTTGGCGTCGACGCGGTGCAGCCGTTTGACGCTGAGGCTCAGGGCGTAGAGGTTTGTGACAAAGCCAAATGCCAGCATGGCAAACGCCAAGCCAATGTTCCGCACGGGGTCAGGATTAATAAGCTGCTGATAGCCAAAGTAAAACGACAGCCCACCCGTCCCCATGAACATAAAAATGCCGCCCATCAGCACCCAAAAGAATATCTCGCGTCCGTAGCCAAACTGGTAGCGCAGATCCGCTTCTTTTTTGGACCGCTTGACGCCTAGGAACAAAAGACCGCCGGTTATAAGGTCCGAGAAGCCCTGTAAGGCCTGGGAAAGCATAACCGTACTGCCGGTCAGAAAAGCCACTGCCAGGTTGAGCAGCACATCCGATATGCTGACAGCCAGAGATGTTGACACTACCCGTACATCACTGGGAGTTTTGGTACGTCGACTCATACATATAGAGTGTAACAGCTCCGTGTGGCGCAAAAACGGTATCTGCCGCCCGCGATATATAAAAAAAGAAGCTCCCTAAAGGAGCCTCTTTTTGTTTGGTAACGAATTACCAGCTGCGGTTGTTGCCACCACCGCCACCGCCGCCACCAAAGTCGCGACGTGGGCGCTCTTCGCGCGGACGAGCTTCGTTGACCGTAATGCTACGGCCATTGATCTCTGTGCCGTTCATTGCCTTTTCAGCTGCTTTGCCTTCGTCGTCGTTCTCGAACTCGACAAAACCAAAACCTTTGCTGCGGCCAGTTTCGCGGTCAGTGATGACCTTTGCGTAAGCAACTGTACCGTGGGCGCTGAACAACTGCGAGAGCTCTTCATCCGTGGTCGAAAATGGTAGACCACCTACAAATAGTTTGTACATTCAATCTTCCTTGATTAAAACTTGGAGCAGTACGACCCCTTACTGTCTGTGCTATCGAACCGTCGAACATGGTTTTAACCACGGAACATCGAACATTCTTTGCCTGAACAGATAAGAACCTGCAACTGTA
>Ga0193753_10003537_pt1 | contig 11504 bp, 15 predicted proteins | sample H1c2metaG_FD_144925 | JGI IMG/M metagenome (GOLD analysis project Ga0193753, IMG submission 144925) | Soil microbial communities from a riparian zone of the East river system, Colorado, United States - H1c2 | ecosystem: Environmental > Terrestrial > Soil > Riparian zone | place: USA: East... | reverse complement strand
CAACAGCTGTATTAGAGCTGGCAGTATTAGCATAAAGAGCCGAATATCCTACAGCTGTATTACCACTACCTGATATATTAGTAGTGAGCGCAGCTTGCCCTAAACCTACATTCTGTCCGCCATTATCATTAGCAGTTAATGCAGCATATCCCATAGCACAGTTACTCACACCACTAGAATTAGTTCCTAAACAAGAACCTCCACCAATAGCTACGTTAGTTACACCAGAGGTGTTTAATAGCATAGCATTATGGCCGATAGCTATATTTTCCAAGCCATCCGCATTATTAAGTAGCGCTCCAGATCCCATAGCTACATTAGCAGCACCAGTAGTATTTTCTTGCAGAGCTTGATATCCAATGGCTACGTTATCGTCACCTGAACCTGTTGCTCCAGTACCACCCATTGCTTTATTGCCCATTGCAGTATTATTATTACCAAGATATTGCGTTATTGCTGAATTACCTACAGCAGTATTACTAACACCTGTCAAATTTTTACTTAGAGCTATGTTCCCCAAAGCTGTATTCATGGAACCGGTTGTATTTGCATGTAGAGCATCACTACCAACGCCTGAGTTTTTGGTACCAACATTGGAGGACATTGCACCGGAACCGGCTGCATAATTGCCATTAGGATCTGCCATTAAATACTCACCCCTATATCTTAGTTACTGTTATCTCAACACGTTCCTGACCCGCACCTTCCGCAAACTTTTTTCTCACGCGCGCGTCCCATACCTGAGAATCATCGTTCCACACTACTTGATTACATGCATCCATAAATGTCTTCATTAAATTATCGGCATCTACACGGCGTTGCCCTGCCAAAAAGACGATAGCATCAAAAGCTACCTGAGTACCCTTCTCTGCATACCATCCGCCCTTATGCTTATTTTTGGCATGGTTAGCTATCATTCCAAAGAACTCTTTGTAATCCTGATACCTAGCAAAATATTTGCACACAAACTTCTGCCTATTGGTCGTGCGAACGGCCGGAACCGCACGACCTGGTACTACAAACTTTAGCAGAGGACATCTTCCATCTTAGCTTTCTTACGAGCTTGCGCCCTTTTCATTAGAGTATAAGTGCGATTCTGAATTACTCGGTCTAGCTTCTTAACACATTCATCTAGAGCGTCGATGACTTGTTGTTTAGTTTTATAACCAGGAGCCAAAGTAACATTCCTCCAATCAAATAAATTGAAAACTTAGAATATTCGGTAAATTTAGAGTATAGTGGAGGGGACTACTGTTTTATTACCATAATTTTAACACAGATTGGGGCTTCATCCCATTTTTGATTCAAAATTAGAGGACGAAAACGAAGCAGAAGGTGACCAAAAGAAATTTGAAGAGGATGTAGCTCGTAGAAAAAGAGCTACGGCAATACGCAATCAATATCAGATTTCACAAATAATTAGGGATGAAAACCAGAAGCCTCAAGAGTACTACTTATGTAATATATTTTGTCGTTATGATTCCTCCCTACTTCAACAAATACTAAGTCCATCCAACTTTTCTAGAATAAGAGTTTTGGATAACGATACTTATAATTGGAGGCTTCCGGAGTGGGACTTGTGAGTGGGATGGAGAGTTTTCCACAGTAATGCCAAAACACCCTTGTTCCCAAGGGTGTTTTATTAGCACTCGGCTATAACGACTGCTGCTAATTTAGATAGTAAAATCTATGTCTATGCGAGGTAGCGGCAGGCCGTGTTTACGACATAAATAGTGTATGACCCTTGCCAGCTCGTCTCTAGCTCTATCTTCTTGGTTTTCAATCATCGTCCTAATGCCATCCGAGTGAATCTTTACCCCTTCAATCTGATTCGCTAAGGCTGCTTGTCTACGTACTTCAGTCACGAATACAATTGTTTCTTTCATTAATTCCGGATGCAGGTCAGTTAAAACTTTCTCAATTACGCTTAATCTTAGTAATATTTGTTCTAGTTCCTCTGGTTCTACTGCAGAAACATTCGAAGAAGCTGAGAATGTACCTATCATCAAAATTGTTCCACATATACCCTTTAATAACCACTTCATTATGAATGCCTACTTTTCTATGTTTATTTTTCTATTTACAAGGTGTAAACTTAACTTTGCCAGCAGTCTCGATTTTATCAAATGGCCTAGCATCATATGTGTAATCACCAGATCCGATAGAACCATTACCTAGAATAGTATTGACTTTAAGCTCGCCTAGGCCATCCCTGACCACAAAATGCTCTCCCCGGCCCACATTGCTAACCACATAACGTCCTGCTACCAAATGATCTTTTTCGGTTCCTACATCGTATGTTCCAGCTCCTAGAGTTTTAACTTTAGGAATTAAACCATCTACTGTTTGTCCGACTACCCACGGCGCCGCCTTCTTTGGTTCAGGCTTCTTTGCTTCTTCCTTAATAGGCTCTTTTTCCACTTCTACAGTCGCTACTGGTTCAGGCAACTTTGCTGTTCCTGTTACCCCTTCATATATTCCTGCGACTATTGCACTTCCAACGAACAAAATTACTGCTATCACGCACACTCCCGAAACCACTCTCCATGGAGTACACTTCATTTGCGTAATACGTTCAATCATTATACGCGCTGTTTTCCCTATACGTTCAATCATTCTAAATACCTACCCTTTATAAATTTTCTTGCTGCAGTCCCTTGCGAAGTAACTCCACAATTGCAGTCGTTCTATACCTAATCCCATTAGCTTCTTGATACTTATGTACGTCCCGAAGGATTTTAGTTGTAAGTTTCAATTCCACACGATGAGTTTCTAACTCTGGGTTTGACATCTAGACTCTCCTTCTACTTTAACCTGATTTTATTTTATACGTATCTAAGGCGTATGTCAAAAGAAAGTTTATTCTGACAAAAGTGAGTTCCCATATCTTACTATTTTTGATTCTCCCTCTCTACAAAGGGGACCACTTGGTCCACTCGGGTCCACCTAATGGTCCCCTTTTTCCCCTTGTAAATCCCACAGGTATCGTTCTACCTATCTCTCGGGTCCACTTGGTCCACTTTTTCAGAAATATATAACACTCAAACTTTTATCTCAACTTTCCAGACTGTATTTCGAACCTAAATAAGAAAATCCAGGGAGGAGTATATATATATATATTAGTGGACCAAGTGGACCATTATAGTATTTAAGCTTATAGGTATAGGATTCTGTATGGTCCCTTTTGGGTCCCTTTTCGCTAATTTTGGTCCCTTTGGTCCCTTTTGAAATAAAAAAGTGGACCACGAGTACTTAAGTGGCCCACTTTTACTAGATTTACAATTCTAGTTTGATACCTATCATAGCCGTTCGTTTCCCTGTTGCAGTACACAATACCCGGGTAGTAAGTCTTACTTTGTCATCTCTAGCATCCGTCAACATCCATTTTCTACTTGCCCATTCTTGTTTGATACGTTTATCATTAAATCCTAACTCATGCAATATTTTCCTAAAGACCGTCGGATAGATATATACATAATCTTCTTTGTACCAACCAGTTCGTTCTTTAGCATCCAATCCAAAGGAGTTATAATTAGCCTCGCACCAACTCATAACTTCCTCATAAGCCCGTTTGGCATCATCTACGTCAGCCTTATCTTGCAGCATACCTAGAATCTTTTTGCCAAGATCAATTGAGTCATCTAAATTAGAAGTCTCAAAAAAGTAACGATGCATATAGTAATCTGCAAAGACTACTATGCTAACAGATGCTACATGACTATAGATATTCTGCGGACAAAAACCATTAAGAGCCTGCTTAATCATTTCCAACTGGTCTTTCAACACGTTATAGTCTTCAACCAAGATGCGCCTAACAAACTCTGGGCCAGCTACCCCAAAAGCCTCCTCTACTCTACTGTGCATGGTTGAGGCTAAATCTTCATCAGATATAGGTTGAGTGAAGAGTTCGACAACTCTAGAAATGACGCCCCCACGTGTACTATCACTAGTCAAAGCATCTTCACCAGTAGCAATAGTAATAGTCTGCCAAGTATATAGGGGTTGTGGGGTTCCGTCCTTATTCAAACGCCCCCGAGACTGACCATTTGCCAACATATAAATAAGTTGTTCCACGAACCTTTGGTCCTTTACTACCTGTCGCTCATCAATCCCAATCGGTATATTACAGTTAAAAGCAGCTCGCTTCTCAATAGAATTGGTTGTGGAGTTGAATGAAACTAAGATATCGTCAGGATTACCCCAGGCTGAGAGTGCTACTTTAGTTGCTGCAGTTTTCCCTCCTCTAGTCTGGCCATAGACATAGATTACGAAGCTGCGACCACCTAAATATTTAAGTAATGGAGAGGCAAACGAACTAGCTAATATAAAGCGAGCTACATCATACTTGAGTATCGGACGTATATTATTAGACCAGTCAGTTAGGGAACCTAAGGACTCATACCCTCTCGTGTGGATATCGGGTGCATCAAGTTGGATAGCTTCATCTATTCCAGGTAAAAATTTATCCTTACCGATCCAACCTAATCGAGCAACGCTCACCTCAGGTTTCATATTTAAGTTTGCTGCTTCAAATGCGCTTAAGTACTGAACAAGGTCTCTGGCATTAACACTTGAAACTGAGAGCCCCTTATCGGCAAGATCTACAATTTTACGTGAGTTGAACACCACCGACCGTTGTTCTATTATAGAAATCCACTTATCTTGGCGTAAAAACGAAATCTCAATCTTCTCATTACTGGTATCCACATTCTTGAACAGCCTAGTCAGAGCAACAGGTACCGGAAAGATCTTTTTAACTTTACTATCCAGTAGAAAAATACCCTCAGAGGTTATTTTGTAATCAGCTGGAGATGTCAAACCGGTTACTGGAGGATCAAAGTCTGTTTCTCCAAATTTAGGTAGGTTTCTACTGCAAACTTGTATGGGAGATAGATCTATCTTAATCTCCTTCTCTAGGTCTGCGACTGCTTTCCCTACAGTATCACGATAATAATAAGGCTTTTTTAAATCTGCTCCAGCCTCGCGGCGGAGGTGAATAAGGGTATCCACACATTCCTGTGGTGTAAATTTAGCTTTCAATAACTCCCGCACTAATGCCCAATCTCTATCCGAAAGACTAGTAAATTCTACCTTACCATGAACTATATCGCTGATCGCTTTATTACCAGGCTTGTCAGCTAGTTCCTGACTTAATAGAACCTCAAAATTAACTACTAATCCATCTACTAAAGCGGAATCTGCCTTAGGTTGTTGAGACTTCTTCAAGTGTGCTTCTAGTAGTTTTTCAACTAACCAGATAGAGGGTTCAGCAACATCAATTTCATCAGGACTTCTATCTTCAATCCACTTATAGAAACCTCCACTCTTATGGGCGCTTCCAGGAGCTGCTACGAGGCCTTTCTCTCCTCGTATATCTACACCTGGACCCAGAGATTTGACGGTACTAGATATTAGTCCCGCCAATGCATCAGGAATAATAAAGTATAAATGAACACCATTACCGCTTCCGGTTTCGACTTCCCAGGTAAGAGGAAGACCCTTTTCTCGCCACTCAGCCAGTGTGGCTAGGCCTTCTGCCCCGTCGAAATCAACTACGAATATCCCATTAGTTTCACCGGTTACAACGCCGAGGTTATACTTCTGCTTCTTAAATAGCTCCCTTATTATCTCGGGATCATCGGTAGCTTTTTCCCACCAGTTCTTCTCTATCGGGCGCTTGCCGTTAAGAGGTATTACTTTGATTCCCGCTGCTGCCAGCTTAATAGCTTCGCTATAAACTGGATTAATAGCCACTGCGGTCATACTCTAACCTCCGATAGGACTTCGAACGTTTTCTAAAATCAAAGTTGTTTTGGATGCGGTAAATACACTTCTCCGGATTGTTATAAATTTGACGCCCAGTAAACCTTAGGGTAATCATGTTGTACTCTCTGAGTAAAAGCCTATCTTTACGTCGGTCCTGCCGCTGAACTACAGGATCTCGGTGTCCTCCACCGTCGCATTCGATAGCAATAGGAAAAGATAACTCTCCGAGGTTGTGCACCAGTAAGAAGTCGATGTAGCGATCTTTATTGTCAGCCTGCACATAATACTGCTGAATAATATCGAACTCATCACCATCTGCTCTATCCGCGAGCCACTGGCGAAGATAAAGCACCATCACGCGTTCTATTTCCGAGTCAGGTCCACATTTTGCCATAAAATGAAGCTCTTTTCTAAGAAAATTAAGACTCTGTGGGTACTGAGAGTCCAACTTGTAATCGGTAGTTTGAAAGGGCAATAGTTTTACTTTGAGATAACTTTCTAAGAAAGCTTGTAACACTTGACTCTCATTCATTCGTAGTTCAAAGCCTCTTGTTTTGTATGAGTTGGTAGGATTCATACTGTTAATCGCATCTTCTACTAAGGACTTAAAAAAGCTGGACATAACCCGCACCACCTAGAAAGGATAATTTGAAGTTAGCTTATTCAGGTAAGTATTTTGATACCCATTAGTGTTAGTTACGATACTTATCTTCAGTTCTAATCCAGTCAAAGTTTCAAGTATCTCATCTAAGTTATCGAGATTAACATCTTTTTCCACACCACACACTTTTAGATCTTTAGCTAAAAACTCTCCTGAACGTTCATGTTTAAAATTCTGAGTCTTCCAAGTGTGTTTTCTCTCAAAAGGCCCATCGGAAACGATGAATTCCCACACAAGCTTGAGGCCATTATTAGTCTTCTTAACAACTTTGTTAACTACAACGTTGTAATCACCATCAGGAATCTTGGTTAACTCGTCTCCTTCTTTCTCCATTTCAGCTGTAAAGGATTTAACAAAATTTTCCTGTTGCTCAGTTTCCCCTTCAAACGCATCTAAGAATCCCATCTAAATCTCTCCTTTTAATTTAGATCGATCATTTTCCATCGGTTAACGTTGTTCATATTGAAACCCCAAAAGCCTTGCTCAGTTTCGAAAACAAAGTGTCCAGTCTGAGATGTTTCCCACGCGGCTATTTTATTAGCTACATCCTTCAACAAGGCTCCTTCTACAATCAAATCTGTCCCATTTGTGAAGTAAATTGTTAGTTGCATCATTTACTAGCTCACTTTCTCAATTAATTTGTATAATTTACGTAGCTCTTCCAGTGTTAAAAAGTCTATTAAGGGCTTGTCAAACTTGGTTTTAATCATTGTTTTAAGCTCTTCATCAGTACACTTAGCTTTTATCATTTCAATCGCGCGTGTTCTACTAGCGCCCTCATCTGTAACTGGAGCCTTAGTCTTAGCCATTTTTGGTTGCATTGCTAAATTTGCATCGTCATCATCAGCTGCGATTGAAAACAGTGCTGATATGGCGTAGCGTGATACATATGTAGACGCTGATCCGTGACCCTGCGCAGTCCCTTGAGCTGGTAAGAAGAAAGCTTCTGCGGCCATCCACTCTCCCGAAGTATGGTAAATAGTAATCTGACAGCCAACAGTACCCTCGCCATTTAACAAGCGTGGAAACATAACTAATCCGTTCGCGCATAGTGCAGGTTCCACACAGCTTAGCAATTCATCAAGCGTTGTGTACTTACTCTTGAAGTGTGGATTAATCCCATCCTTAGAAGGCTTACGCATCTCACTTTTAGCCTTAGCAATTGCTTTGATAATGTTTGTTATCGAATCTGAAGTTTTCACAATATACTCTCATTTCTGAATAATAGTCTTTTCATTGACAAGCAAATTGTCCCCTGTTATACTAAAGTGAATCTTTTTTCCAACTTCAACATCTAGTTTTACCTAAGAAGTTTCCATTGGACTGGGGGCTTTTTTGTTGTCATTTCATCAAGCTTAATTACGAACTCTAGGAGCTTGAATCTCTCCTTTGTATTAAGAACCCGAGGTGCGATTACTAGACCTGAGGAACTCATAATGCGCATGAAAAAACCTCCTGCGTTTTCCTGAGGAGGCGTTAACTTGCTTATGTAGTTTTGCATAAATAATTTTATTCTAATTTCTCATCGAATCATTTTGTAATGTTGTGCTTGGTGTTTCACTGCACCTTTTACACTACAAATGATCCTCAATTAGTATTAGTATAATATTATCCAAAACATACTTCGCAAGTTAAAACCTCAGAAATCTAGTTTCTCGCCATACTTGTCCAACACTAACCTTACAGCTTCTTCAAATAGCTGCGCTTTAGGCTTTTTCTGATCATGACTTACTTTTGTAAGACGATCCACTAAGCGCACATCTAAAGCGCTAGAAAACTGTCGTTTGTAGGGGCTTGTGATTTGCATAGTAGCTCACCTCCTTGAATCAAGTGTAAACAATGCAAGCTTGGTTGTCAATACTTTTTGTGAAATAAGTAAAAAAGAATCTAAATTTGTCGCTCGCTAGTTTTTGTATGTTCTTACAACCCTAGGAGACGCTTAACCTAGGAGGTTATTGCCATGTCTGATTACCCTATTTCCAGAAAGTTATCGGTTGGAGTAAACCATAAAATCAACCAGTTCCCTGCCGAAGTCCAAGAGTTCTTCCATGAAATGCTAGACGTAGAGCGATCGTTGGCCACAATAGCTAATTATGCTTACGACTTTGCCCTATTCCTGGAGTTCATTACCAAAAGCGAGATCAGTTTACAATTAGTATCGGCTACAACTATAAAACGATTCTTTCGTTATGTAGATAGTTACGAGCGCACAATAGTCCTAAAATTTGCCAAGGGCGAATCACGTACTCGAACGAATATTCATGAGAATAGTTACGAAGGAAAGCAGAGGAAGAAAGCCACTTTAAAAAGTATCTTCAAGTACCTTTTCAAGTGTGGAATAATATCTAGAGATCCAATGCTAGACTACGACGATATGTCACTAAGACCTAGTATAAGTCATCGAATGCCAGTGTTCCTGAGCGCAGAGGAATGTTCTACATTGATTAAAACGATCAATAATTCAGAAGCAACACCCGGCTTAGACTGGTTAATACCTAGAAATCTAGCTATCATAGTACTCTTCATAAATACAGGGTTAAGAGTCTCAGAATTATTAGGGCTGACTGTAAATCACATTCAAAGATCGAATGACGAGTATTATGTAACGGTGATGGGCAAAGGTAAGAAAGAGCGCAGACTCATGTTAAACCAAATGACTGTGGATGCATTAAATGAGTATTTAAAGGTGAGACCTAACACACACTTAGATCCTCTGTTCTTGAACAAGAATCACACTCGACTTAGTCGACAAGCTGTGGGAACTTTATTAACGAAGTATGTAAAGGAAGCTAAATTAGCCCCGAAATCGTCCAACATCTCACCACACAAGCTTAGACATACAGTTGCCACCCTTCTACTAACCAATGGAGAGAATCTACGCGTGGTGCAAGAGATACTTGGCCATACGAATATAAATACTACTCAGATATATACTCATGTAGTTAATTCAGAGAAGGATGCTGCACTGGGAAGACTGAATACTTTGTATTAAAACTCATTTTGAATTTTCGAAAAATTTACAAGCAAAAAAAACCCTTGTATAATGTTGCATACAAGGGGGTCCGCATATGAGAAAAGTGATTGTAGCAATGATCTTATCTTTATCTTTTGTAGTAACATCAGCACAAACGGAAGCTATATCAGTTGAATTCATGTGGACAGGTAACCGTTTAGTTTTATCTAAAGCTGAAGCATTAAGATTAGCAAATAATTTAGAAGATATCCGGAACGGTGTGGGCGGAGTTACAGCCTTAACCAATTGGATACCCAACCCTGTTATTTGTAGAATTATTGCTTCAATAGGGGGCCTCAGTGTATGGCGTATAAGCACTGTGGTAAGTGGACTCCGGAGAAATTGTACTAAGAAGGGTGCCATATTAGAAATTGGTTACCGTAATCCCTTCGGCGGCATTATGTTCAACACCGTTGCGAAAGGAAGGTAAAACATGAGAAAACTACCCGCATTAATTGCAAATCTATGGCTTATAGGGTTATTGATTTTTATTACATTTTTCCTGGATAAGTTTGGAAGCAAGCCGAGCTGGTGGGATACATTTCTACCAGTGCTTACTATAATCACTGTAGCAATGCTCGTGTATAAAACAATAAAAGGTTTATTTTCCAAGGAGAGTTAAAGCTCACCTAAACCCAGCATTATTACCATCCTTTACATTCAGGAAGAATATTCTATCAGCAATAGGAATCCTGGAGTACTCCATAGGTGGTAATAATGTTCTTTTTATTTATAGATCCAATACATAGCTGAATCTCCTCAAGAGAACATGGCTTGCCAGGTAGCTGGGCCTACAATCGAATCTTGGACTAAGCGATGCGCCTTCTGAAAGCTCTTAACAGCGGCTGCAGTATGAGGACCAAATATTCCATCTACAATGGTTCCAACTTCTTTTTGGATGCGTTTCACATCCATTCCAGTGCTCCCAAGTTTCAAGTAATGTCCTGGATATGGAGGACTGAAAGGATCCGCACCGTTAATCAATCGTTTCTCCGCTACCTGAGCAATGAATTCTTTCCAACCAGTAGACAATATCTTAGAGGGACAATCTTTACCACTCCACTTTTGGTGTGGTACTACCCTATCTATGCCAATCGATAACTGCGACATCAATGATCTTATTAGCTCCACACCATTTGCCTTAGTCTTCTTGAAGTCCCCATTAGAATTAACGCACAGTTCGATAGATATACTCGTCATATTGCCCGAGCGTACCCCAGAACCGTCCCCACACGCCCAACAGTTTTCATCTAATGGCAGTGATTGGTAGATAGTCAGCCCTTGGTCCACAGAAAAATGCCAACTAGCTTGCCGAGGATTACCTTTAAACTGTAAACGGGCATGGTGTAATGCATCAGCGCCATGCGATATATTATCTGTTTCATGCACAGTTATATATGTGGGTTTAATTTTATTACCTGGACGAGTCCAGGTGTTGGACTTAGGTATAAACATCTCTTTTATTATCATAGCTACCCCTCCTATTAACCTACTTTTACAACGCTCAAAATTGGTGAATAAGTTGCAATTGCACTAATGATACATGCGCTTGATACTGTGAGAGTTATAACTTGTCCAGCAGTTAAGGATATAGTTCTTGAAACTACATAATAAGAATTTGTAATATTCCAGTCGCACCCATAGTTAAAATGATATCAGGCACTTTTAATCCCCTCCAATTGTTGGTGACAAAATTTGATGTTTTGTTTCAACCTGTCATGTTGGGATTCAGGGGCAAACGAAGCTAGAATAGTTTGATAAATTTCTAAAGACTCTTTAAAAAAGCCCATCTTATAATAGATAAGAGCCAGTTGATCTTTAATCTTCCAAGTATGGAGTCCAGTATCTAAGAACAATCTATCATTAGGGATAGGATGGTTTACAATAGATTCATATATCAATCTCGCACTATTCAGTTTATTTGCCCTATAAAAAAGGATTCCTACGACATACATGGATTCCACACGTGTGGGTCTATACTCGAAGGCATCGAAGTAACGATCAAGATCCTTGCTGAGCAAAGCTATTTGGTAATATGACCAATAAACTTCCTCAGCCCATCCC
>Ga0193753_10003536_pt1 | contig 11505 bp, 8 predicted proteins | sample H1c2metaG_FD_144925 | JGI IMG/M metagenome (GOLD analysis project Ga0193753, IMG submission 144925) | Soil microbial communities from a riparian zone of the East river system, Colorado, United States - H1c2 | ecosystem: Environmental > Terrestrial > Soil > Riparian zone | place: USA: East River... | reverse complement strand
GTATTTGTGCAAATGCAATACGGGCCGTATTGGCAGAAAGATTATCCCGGTTGGCCTCCAGATTGAGTTCAACTGTTTTTTTTCCGGCAAAGATGTACACATTTTCAAATGGCGGTAAAGGTTTTGCGGAAATATTGAGCAAATAAGAAGTGACAGTTACACTGTCCAGCACTTTTATTTTGAAGCTGTCCTCTTGTGCCTGAAGACTGATCGATATATATAAGAGAGGTAAGAATAAAAATACCTTCCCCCTGAAGTAGAAATGCATAATCATTTGTTTAATTCGTAAAATAATAGCAATGGTTCACGTGTCCGCGAATAACAGACCATCGACCAGTTTAAGGACAGATGATGTTTACCGATAAAGAAAGTATCTAACCGTTCATTTTGGGGGGCTGGTCGACGAGGTTTGAATACGAATCAGGTATTGTGAAGGTGTAAGAATCGATTATGGCAACGGATGTTGATCCGTTAAATCCAGACACAGAGCAATCGGATGTGGAAAAGTATACTCCATTCAGGTTTTTGTAGGAAGAGCCGTGCTGATTATCTTTTTTTGTTTGGCCGGTTTGAATATCGGAGACCAATCTGAAAAAATCTTCCTTTGCTGATCTCAGAAGGTTCACCTGGTGATTGGGAATGCACAACAATTCAATGGATCCGTTTGAAAAACGCCATTTCACATAGTTATAAACAATTCCCTGTATTTCAACCTGGCCGTTTACCCTTTCGAAACTTCTTTCATTTTCGTATCCGAAAAGATGTGGTGCAGGAATTTTTATGGAAATAAGGTCCGAGGAAGAAAAATCGTCTTTATCCAGTTTTGCGATCAGGTTTTCGTTCTCCCGATTTTCTGCAATAGAAGTAAATAATTGGTAACCCACCCAATTAAAAAGCAGTATGACTAATATCAGGATAGCCGCCAATCTTTTCACAGCTGCAAATTAAACCAATATTATCAAATTGTTATGGATTGCTCCAAAACGAAAATAAATCCGGTTTGCATATGTTGGGTGTTGGAATGGAATCCGTCATCACAGGAGTTCAGGAGAATAAATGGTTCGGATCATTCGGGGCAGCTAAATTATATAATTCGGATTAATCTGGTTTAAATCCCATTTTATGGAGGGCCACTGACTCAGGTTTCTTTTGTGCACTTTTTTCGAATACATAATTTCCCATTACAAGGAAATCCATTTCTGTTCCCAGGAACCCTTCACAGGCATCTTTTGGATTGCAAACAATGGGTTCACCCCGTACATTAAATGACGTGTTGATGATCATTCCACACCCGGTAATCTTTTTGAACGCTGTAATTAACTGCCAAAACTTCGGGTGCCGGATCTTGTCTACTGTTTGAATCCTTGCCGAATTATCCAGATGGGTTACTGCGGGAAAAGAAGATCCGGTATTTTGAAGACGGTTTTCCAGTTGACTTTCGGATTCACGCAACGGTTCGGAAGACTTCCATTTTTGACGCAGAATATCTATAAACAGCATATAGGGAGAAGCTGATCCTCTTTCGAAATATTCTGACAGATCTTCGGCCAATACTGCGGGAGCGAATGGCCGGAACCCTTCCCTGAATTTTATTTTTAAATTTAGTATTTTTTGCATTTCAGGATTTCTCGGATCTGCGAGTATGCTCCTGTTTCCAAGTGCCCTCGGACCGAATTCCATCCGGTCCTGAAACCAGCCCACCACGTTCCCGTCTGCTATTTTTTGCGCTATGATGCCACAGAGCTCATTAAAATCAGCATAGCATTTAAATACCATTTGATATTTCCGGATTATTTTAAGAATTTCTTTATCCCCATATTCGGGCCCCAAAAAAGCAGCTTTCATGGCGTCAGGGTGTGAGATCATCCTCGGAGATTTATTCCATATATGAAAAGCAGCAAACGCTGATCCGACGGCCCCCCCGGCGTCACCCGAAGCAGGCTGAATCCATATTTCATCAAAAAGCCCGGTATCTGCAATTTTGCTATTGGAAACGCAGTTCAGTGCGACGCCTCCCGCCATAACCAGATTTTTAGAACCGGTGATCTTTTGTGCGGTTGCTGCAAGTGCAATCATACATAACTCAGTAACCTGCTGGATGGCCAGAGCAAGATTCATATGTGCCTGGCCGATGGAAGATTCCGGTTTTCTCGGAGGCATACCAAATAATCTTTCCCATTTTTTAGTATTTGTCATCCGCGTGGATGTTGCAAAATCAAAATAATCCATATTCAGCAGTATGGATCCGTCTTCCCGGAGGTCCATCAGTTCCTGAACTATTTTATTTTTAAATGCAAGTGTTTGTTCCGACTGCGGATTCCCATAAGGAGCAAGTCCCATTACTTTATATTCACCGCTATTCACCCTGAACCCTAAATAATATGTAAAAGATGCATACAGCAGCCCCAGGGAATGGGGATAATCCAATTGTCGTAATATGGTTATCTGATTCAACTTTCCATGACATATGGTTGTGGTTGCCCACTCGCCAACACCGTCTACGGTAAGGATTGCTGCTTCTTCAAATGGGGATGGATAAAAGGCGCTTGCCGCATGCGACAGATGGTGTTCGGGAAACAGAAGCTGAATTTTTTTTTTACCGAAATCATCCAGGTGCCCGCGAAGAAATTTTCGCATGAATAATTTCTCTTTGATCCAAACCGGCACCGAGGTCAGGAAACCCGATATTCCATGTGGCACGAAGGCATGATAATTTTCCATTAAGCGCTCAAATTTCAGCAATGGTTTATCATAAAAGGAAATGGCAGTCAGGTCTTCATACCCGATACCCCCTTCACTCAATACATATTGAATAGCGGATTTTGGAAAGGAAGCATCATTCTTTATTCGGGAGAATCTCTCTTCCTGTGCCGCTGCGATTATTTCACCGTCAATCAGGAGACAGGCTGCGCTATCGTGATAAAAAGCTGAGATTCCAAGAATGGCTGTTTTCAATCAACTAAAATAAGGTATAAATAATGGGGGCCAGCGCACTGGAGCTGGTTGCTACGATCAGCAGTGCCATGGCCAGCAATAGAAAGATCAACGGGATCAGCCAGTACTTTTTGCGGGTTTTCAGGTAAAGCCACAGCTCTTTTAGAAATTCCATATGCCGACTGTTTTAAAAAGTATTCACCAGGTCGTCCGAATCAAATAAATGGTTTCGTTCTGTCATGACTGAATTTCGGCTTTTTTTGAATTGTTTCAATTTTAAAATATCCCTGCCGGATATTTTTCTGAGTAAGCCCATGGGGATAACCAGTATGATAAACAGGGCACTTAAAATAATGAATGAACTTATCTTGCCCAGTACCGTTGACAATCCGAACCAAAATACAGCAACCGGATAAAAAAAATAAGGAAATAATATCGTTATCATCAGCATAAGGAAGGCAGGCAATATATAATGATCATTTTTCTGATACAGAGCGAGAAAAATACATATCAGAACTGCTACCTGCCCGAATTCGGAACATTGTTTACGTGATACTTTTTTAAATATATTTTTTATGATACCCACCTCCCTTATTTTATTCCTATCTTTTGCTGCAACAACAATGCTTCTTTATTTTCCGGATTGCGCCGTAATACTTTGTGAGCATACAGGACTGCCGCGTCCATGTTTCCCATTTCCAGGTAACTATTTCCTATCTCATTCAGAATCGGAATATTCGTTGTATCCTTTGCATAATCTTTTTTCAGTTTAATAACGGCTTCCGAAAATTTCTTTACGTTCTGTAAATTATGGTTTCCCTGCGTATGTGCCACATAATCTATAAAAGGAATTGCTTCAGCAGGCTTGTCTATTTTCAGATAGATAACAAACAGTGTTTTTGCAAGGTCCGGGGAAGGGGATTCTGAAAATGCCTTTTTAAAATAGAACGCCGCATGTGCATAATCACTGAGCTTGCCATAAAGGGTCCCTGTTTTTTCAAGATATACCGGATCATACGGATGTTCAAGCGCGAGCCCTTCCACAACCGTTCTGGCGTCTTTGAATTTATTGGCTCCAATATAGTAACTATATAAAGTATCCATTATTCCAATCCAATTAGATTTTCTAAAAGTGAGTGCATACGCCATTTCATCTTCCACTTTTACAACATGTATAGAATCTGCCGGCATTGCGTCGCTGAACGGCCAGTTTTTCTTCAGGTTATTGACCTTGTAAATGCCGGCCAAAGAATCGACCGTCGTTACCGGCATATCCGCTTTTAATTTTGAAAATATCATTTCCTGTGCGCTATCGGGAATGATGAATTTATTTTTTTTCATGGCTTCATAAAACGCATCTGACATGAGCGCATATCCGTCGAGATTCGGATGTACATGTTCAAGAATCAGTTCATTGCCAATTATATGATTCACAGAATTTGTCTCAAAAGTCCCTTTAGCATCCACCATATGAACGCCGTGATATTTCGAGGATGTTTCTTCTATTATTTTATTTAATTCGCCAGGCGCCCTGAAACGGAGCCCGTCCAGATCCCTGGCCTTATCAAAATATATTTTAGCTGAATCATATTGTTTCTGCTGACAGGCAATCTTACCGAGGGTAAAATGACAGAGTGCGTAATCAGCATATATCCGGTTGGCCTCCGTTAAAATCGTTTTGGCGGATTTTATATCCCCATTTGTAAAAGCCAGCATGCCGGAATCAAATGTTCTTCTGAATGCAGGATAGCGGACGCTATCCGGCGATATACTAATGAAAGGTTTCATATCCTTTTCATTACTCACCAGGGAGCTGACAAATACGGGCACATGGCGGTCATCAAAAACCTGAAAAATCTGATCCATATTAGATCTGAACTGTGCGACCCCCCGTTTATATAAATCAGACTGAAATGGAATTTCCTGATCCTGCACCATAAATTCCATCCGGGTACCACCCGGGGCCTTTTGATCTTTTTTAAATACAGTCAAAATCTTATCATACATATTGTTCAGCAACTGCATCAACCGGAATTGGCGGAGGGTGAGAATCATTTGAATGATGCGGCGATTGCCGCCAATATTTTCAGTGGAAGCAACGCCCAAAACTCCATAATACTCATTATGCCCTGTATATATTAACACGGCATCCGGCTGATAGTCGACAACATCTTTTGCAAAACCCAGAACCGTATACGAATTTACTGCAGTCAGGGAGAGATTAATAACTTCAAATTTCCGGTCAGGAAAACTATTTATCAAACGATATTGCAACCACCGGTGAAAGGAACCATTATGAAAATACGGATAACCAATAGTTGTTGATTCTCCCAGAACAAATATCCTGGTCGTATTCGCATCTTTTTCTTTTTTGAACGGCTCTATATTCCCCGTAGTGGCGATGGCCTGATTTGTAAAATATCTCTTTGACGCATCCGGGTTGAAAATAAGGTAATCTTTGTTACCCGGAGATTCAATAAAGAGATCGAGATTATTACCGTAGTGAACAATTCTTAAGAAGATTTCGATCAGGAAAATAATTATAAAAGGAATTAAAATACTGATCGTTCTGAATATGATAGTTCTTTTTTTGGAAAGGGGTTTTTTATTTTTAAATTCCGGCATATGGCTCGTTTGGATATTTGCTGATAGTATTAAAACCGAACGCCGGAAAATTATCTTTCAGGCATTTTAAAAGACAACGGTTCTTCTCCTTTGAGCATTTTGGATGCCTGGCCTGTAAGCCAAAGATAAAGGTCCGATGGTTTGTTGTCGATGTTCATGAATTCGGTCGTCTTTCCCTGCGGTGGGTTATTACTGGATTTAAAAATGGCTGTTCCTTCGTTCACTTCATCGAACATGGCGACATATAACATGGGGGCACCGGATTTTAGCGCTGTTGTAATAAGCTGCCAGTAGAACCGGCCGCCCTGCCTGGGAATAGAAGCAACCGGTTTAACATCATCAGGAAACGCGTGAACACTGAGATTATGCCAACTAAATCCAGGATAGACGCAGGGAACGTAATCAATATGGTGCTCGCGGCACCATTGCATATCGGCCAGGGTAGCATCCCTGAACCGGTCCATATCGTTATGCAACAAAGGTGAATACCGTTGTACAGTCCAGGGTAAAATCATATCCGCCTGCAAAATCACATCGTGCAGGTATGGATCATGGATGCAATCGCCGTTCAACTCCCGCCAGGCGGTGGGAACGCCCAACATGACCGTGCAGTTGCCATATACAGGATCGTATTTTAAAAAGTTAATCAGTCTTTCAATCCCGATATTCCGGATATCATAAGGCCTGTCAGGAAAACCGAGACCCCAGATCACTACGACTGGTTTACCGCGATGATGCAGATATGTTTTTTCCCCTGCCTGATTTGTTACTTTGATTTTGTCTACCAGGAATTTCCAGTCTTCAATAATGGAAGAGCAATCTTCGCCGCTTGCATTTAATCCGGAAAGGTCGTACATCACGGCAATGGCCCTTTTATATTTTGAAGCCGCCTCCAAGGCATTTTGTAATATAACCGCAGATTCTTTATCCCGCCTGTCTTTACGGGTATCATTAAAGAAACGCTGCATGAACACACCGTCAATACCATAATCCTGCATCCACTTAAAATGCAGGTCAATGGTAGATTTATCGAGTGAACTGAAAAAACGCGCTTTTGTCCCATCGGGCATGGTAAACGGCGTTTCATACGTTTTCTGGTACTCGCTTACGTCGGGCCAGAGATCAATACTGGATTGGGATTCGTCACCATATGCATACCTTTTTGATGTACTTCCGTCGCCAGCGGCCCGAAACCAACCCTGGTAGCCCGCCATGACAAGGCCGTTGTATGTTGGAAATAACGTCTCGCTGTTATGCCTGTTCTGCGCCCTGCAATGCACAAAAATGACAATGGCAAATGAGATAGAAAGTAGAATCCTGAAAAGTTGTCTCTGCATAAGGAGATAGATTAAAAATCGCTCGTTTAAGTGTAATGATTACACTTATATGCAAGAAAAGGTCAGGGGATTAATTAAAGGATTAATTAATGCTTAACAGACCGGTTAATTTCAGGTTATCTTATAATTGATCAGGTTATGATCTCATGGAATGATTTAACATATTCCTCTCCGTAGATTTCCCTGTAATCTTTAATGAACTTTAAATAAGCATTATTAGCCTGTGTATATCGTTTTAAGGAAACGAGGCTTTTGCACTTGTAGATTAATGCTTCTTCGTTTAGCGGATCAAAATAGAAAATACTATTGGCGACCTCGATTATTCTTTCAGGCTCTTTGTGCATGTCCACATGATTCAGATAGCTCAAACACTGATCAATCACCTGACTCGAAACTTCCGATTTTGTATTGTCAAGCCAGCCATATTCTGTTTTAAATAAGAACGGGCCCCTGTTTATGATATGCAGCAACGGATCAATCGATTCCCGTATGGGCTTAGGATTGGCTTGTATCAGGGAGGAATATTTTACATAGTCGATATACATATCCTTGTCTGCATTCTGGAATTGCCAGAATCCTTCTTCCTTGTTAATCGCACAATCACCCACTTTTTCAAGTAAAAGCTTCAATTTCACGAGATTTACCGAGCGGTTATTCTTGGCGTCTTTTTCTGATTTGTCATGCCAGAGTATTTCATTGATTCCTTCGGATGAAATACCACGTCCGTTTTTAATTGTATGAATAATAATTACGAGCAGTAACTCTTTCAAAACGGGTGTAAATAACCGGGTGATGTCGTACCCATCTTTATCTATTACCTGAAACTGGCCAAAGAGATAAATGGATGACCGGTTGTTTTTCCCCTGAAAGTGATTGTTTGTTACATTCACATGATGGGTCATCATGTCTTCTTCCTCTGCAGGGACGCCCGCCAATAAAGCATTTCTATTTCTGATTCTCGATTTGAAGAGAAAGTAGCCGGTAACGGCCAGTAATGCAATAACTGCCAGAAAAATGAATACGCGGGAATTGGAAGATTTTATTCCTGTCTCGGAAACATTTAATACTTCCGGCGGAAAATCGATCGTATAAATCTTCACCTGGGTGGTTTGTTCCTTTGCTTCATATTTTGAATAAAGCATTGTAACAGCAATCAGTTTGTTGCTAACGGGTGAATAATAGAGGTCGGCAAAAGACTGGATATCATGATAACTGTAATCCATTGGATTTCCAAGCAGTTGAAATGATGAATCTTTGAGAGATCCTTTGATCAGCTGAAGGTGAGAATTGAACAAATCGTTTGGAAATATCAGCGCATAATATTCATTTGAGGTGGAATCGATAATCAGGCTATTTGCAAAAGTGAATTGACTGGTCCCGGTTTTGAGGTTATATATTTTTTTAAATGACCGTTTTTTTACGTCGTACCTGTAAAAATCATAATAATAATTGGGATCCAGCATCTGGTCCCCGGTATGACTGCCGTACCCTCCTAAAATATATGCAAATTGTCCGTCTGATGTTGTTCCCAGTGCTGCGAGATATCTTGGCGGAAAACTATCGCCCATATTCGTTACCCGCTCCCATGTTTTTGTGGGAAAATGATAACGCGAAATTTCATTCTTATACCTAAGCTGGCCGTACCCCGCAATAATATACAATGATGAATCCACTACAGAAATGAACTTATTGGCGTGCCAGAATTCCGTTATTGCGGCACCCGGCGCGAAATCCTCTTTCCATTGGGCAGTTTTAAAATCAAACGGAATGACTTTTTTCTGGTCCTTATAAATATCATATAGCTTATCTGTGATCGAATCATATATCGATTGGTGGCCCACCAGTAAATTTTGATGCTGGTTAGCAATAAAATCAATCACTGGCGGATCATTTCTCAATGTGTAAACTGCCAGAGAATCCGAACCTGCGATGTAGAGCCTGTCCCGTTTCGAATCGAATGCCGCGCTGCCATAGCCCCTTAGCGTGAAAGATGATGCAAGTACCCAATTTTGATGCTTGGGTTTGATCCAAACCGGATTTTTGACCCTGGCCACTTTACCCGCAATTTTGTCAGCACACTGATCACCCTGAATCTCATCCAGGGGCCAGAAATATTTCAAACTCTGTTGCTCGGATATTTTTATATTTTTCAGCTGCATCGGTGGTAAGTCCCTGGTCTTGAATTGCTGAAAATCGTTTGCCCCCCATAAAAATTTAAAACAGGAGTTTTTAAGTTTTAAGCCGCTTTTCGCAACCGTTTTTCCATTTATGTAACACTCAACGAGATTATTGTCCAGATCGAAAGCCAAATTCAGCTTCGTCCAAACTTTATACAGCTTTAGACTATCAATCATAAAACTGACACCCGTAATCTGCTCACCATAAATTACTTTAAATAAGCTGGCCCGCTGGTCGTAAATAAGATCAATATTCTGGTCATTGCCGTTGATTATCCGGATGATATAACCAAAATAGGTCTCGTCGTTTGGGATAAACTTTATCTCAAATTCCAGGTTGAAATTTTTCGAAAAACACAGGGAGTCGTCCGGGGAAAGGTCCAGGCTGGTACGTTTTTCCAGAAAAGCTTCATGGCTACTAAAAGTCAGGCCATAGGTTTGACCGAAACAATTAACATGAACAAGAACAACAATCGCGATACTATTAATTAGCCTCCGCATAAGAAGCATAAAAATAATTATCTTTTTCGTACGGCAGATGTTTAATATTAAGACACTTAAAGCCTATGAAAACCAAGTTTTTAAAATGGGTTTCCACACTGGAAATAATGATACTTATTTAACATGATGGACCAGTGAAAGGGTGTATTCCCTCCCCGCTTTTGTGTCAAAATCATATAATTCTGTTTTTGGCAATACGAGTGTAGCCAATCCGGTTTTATCAGAAATCAAAGGGCGCTTAGATGATTCCAACTGAAAAAAAGAATTCGGGTTAAGACCAGATGCAGATTTCAACCTTCCTGACTTCAGTTCCAGCGGTGCGTAGGTCCTTACCCGGCAATTACCACCCAGCATTGATTTGATTCGGACAGACTGAAGCTTCCCGTTTTCCCATTTCATATCCACGATTTCAAATCCTCCCCTCGCCCTCAGTCCGGCTACTCTGCCACTTGTCCAGGCGTCAGGCAAAGCCGGCAGCAAAAAAATGGATCCATCCTGGCTTTGGAGGAGCATTTCACTGATGCCGGCGGTGCATCCAAAATTTCCGTCAATCTGAAAAGGCGGATGCGCATCAAATAAATTTGGATAGGTTCCTCCCCCGCTTGGGTTTTTACCAACCGGGGTCAATTGATTTTGTATCAGCCTGTATGCGTGGTTACCATCGAGCAACCGCGCCCACAGGTTCACTTTCCACCCCATTGACCAGCCCGTGGATATATCCCCCCGATAGATCAATGAATTCCGTGCCGCCGTAAATAATTCCGGCGTCCGGCTCGGTGAAATTTGGTTGGAAGGATAAAGTCCAAAAAGATGCGAAACATGCCGGTGTCTGTCCGTTGAATCGTCGAGGTCCTCCATCCATTCCTGTATTTGATTATATTTTCCAATCTGCATCGGGGGGAGCCTGTCACGTGCCCTCCGTATCCTGTCGGCCAGTTTTTCATCTTCTTTTAATATTGCGGCTGCCCGTATAACACTTGAAAATAATTCAAATAAAATCTGGTTATCCATGGTCGTCCCTGCAGCGATGGAAATGCCGGGTTTTGTAGCTGGACTGTTTTCGGGAGACATCGACGGTGAAACGACCAGCCATTTATTCCGTGGTTCTTCAGTCAGAAAATCCAGATAAAAAACGGCTGATTCCCGCATTGCCGGATAAACCGACTTCAAATAGTATTTATTCCCGTTGTATAAATATTTCTCCCATAAATGCCGGGACAACCATGCGCCACCCATGGGCCACATGGCTGAATAAATACCATCGACGGGACCGGTGATACGCCACAGATCAGTATTGTGATGGGCAACCCAGCCTTTTGCGCCATACATGATACGGGCAGTTTCCTTTCCAGTCACTGATAATTCTTTCACCATCTGAATCAACGGATCCTGCATTTCGTCGAGATTTGTTTCTTCGGCAGGCCAATAATTCATTTCAGTATTGATGTTTATCGTGTACTTGCTACCCCAGGGTGGATTCATTTTATCGTTCCAGATTCCCTGCAGATTTGCCGGCTGACCACCGGGTTGAGAAGCGGAAATCAGCAGATATCTGCCGAACTGAAAGTAAAGGGCAGCCAGTTGGGGATCGCCGCCGGCGGCGAATTCTTTTAGTCTTTGATCTGTTGGATTTTTTATTGCTCCGGAAATTCCCAGATCAAGTTTAACCCGGTTAAAATAATGCTGATATGCCCTGATATGATCGTTTAATAATTGCGCATAGGTTTTCCGCGTGGCTGATGCCAGATAATCCTCTGCCCTCTTATTTTCATCCGCACCCAGATTTTTATAATTCACAAAATTGGTGGCAATAGAAATAAAAACAGTCGCGGTATCTGCATGATCAATTTCCAGTGTATTGTTTTTGACAGCTATTTTGCCACCCGTCGTTTTTATTTGAATTACAGACCGGAATCTCACGCTGCCTTTTA
>Ga0193753_10003535_pt1 | contig 11506 bp, 7 predicted proteins | sample H1c2metaG_FD_144925 | JGI IMG/M metagenome (GOLD analysis project Ga0193753, IMG submission 144925) | Soil microbial communities from a riparian zone of the East river system, Colorado, United States - H1c2 | ecosystem: Environmental > Terrestrial > Soil > Riparian zone | place: USA: East River... | reverse complement strand
ACACGCCGCTTAGGAACATCGCGCCGCCATTATCGGCAAGAAACATTCCGTAGCGTTTAAGCGCTGTCATAATGACCTGATTCTGCTTGGAAAATTTGGAGATATCGAAGTCGGCGCGCAAACGGAACCGCATACCCATGGGAGGAAACGTGGGGTCCGCATTATTTGATGCCTTGTGCCGTGCCGGCCAAACGTAAGCACTCTGCGTGCGCGGAATGGTAAAGCGCAGCGCGTGGTTGATCGTACCCGAGGCAACTTCATCGTAGCGGACCAGTCCTGGAAAGATGGGGAGGCCGGATGCGTCGGCGGATGTCTTGCCGTCTCCGCGAAGTTGATTGCCGGTAAGATCCATCTTGACGCCAGACCCAGCGCTCCAGGATCCGTCCGGTTGCGGGTGCGCGGCAAAGAGTTCATAGAGAATGCAACGCCGCTGGTCGATGAGCAGGACATGGCGGTCACCGTCCGAGCCCGATCCGCCTTCAATGGGGGCGTCCGGGGGAATTGGATAGTTGCCAAGGTCGCTATCGTCTCGGTATTCGAAGGTAACGCTAGTCGGCCTTGTTCCGGTCGGTATGAAAGTGTAGGGAAGGCCGGCGTTCAGATTGGAGCCGAAGTCGGGATGCACCTTGTGAAGCGGGCCGATGCTGTCCACGTAATCGCCGGCTCGCCGGTCCTTCTGCAACGTGTCGACGGGAGTGTTCCAAACATTATCGAGTGGAAAGACCGGGCAATTGCCGATGCGCGGAGCGTCAATTCGCGCGTGATTGGTTTGCGCTTCAATGACTTCGTGAATGCCTCTCTCAAACGGAGGCATTCTCTTCCAGACAATGCGCCCCGCAGCTAAAAGGCAAAGCACGATTACTGCCAAACCCAGCAAAACTCTCGCTCGCATACAGCTCCTTTACTAACGGACTACCAAATGGGTGTCCCAGGCTTCGACTTATCATACCTTCAGAGTTGCCGCGACCGACCCGTCGCAAGCCTCGTAGACGGACTATCCAACTATTGAAAGTTCGTGGACCATGAGCTTTTTTCTTAAGATGCAGCTGCCGTTCGTGACATCTGCCAGACCCATTCCACTTGCACCAACAGCAATGCGACGATTGCTATCCAACCACGTAGTCTGTGTCGACTTTGTTGGGCTGACATCTTCCAGGCGCTCACGCCCAGAACTGCCAGAGGAAGCAGAATCGGATAGTGATATGTCGGATGAGACATGCTAAGCCAATAGGGCGCGGAGTAGATTACCACTGTCGCGAGAATGATGGCGTTGGAGGGTTCTCGCCAGAAGGAGCCTTGCGCCTGTGCTATCCAGAAGATGCTCGTTCCGACCAGCAGAAAATAAACGAGTGCTTCCCAGGCAAGGACGAGAGGGAAAAGACGAACACCCCTCCACCGCGTGTTTTTGAGTGCGGCAGCGGTGAAAATGTCGAAGCCAAAAAAACAGCGAACGCGGCTAGAAGATCGGACAAGAAACTGGCCGGGATGGTTCCGAATGTAACTGGTAGTGAGGGCTTGGAATGCGGCAGGTTGATTCAGAGCAGGAAGATCGTCGATACGCTTCATTACCTGCTCAAACTCTGGGAAATTCTTGATCTCATCGGTTCCAGGTTTCGCATGGGATCCGAAGTACCAGGTGCGGTAAAGCGGAGTCCACGGATTATTTCCGTAGTACATGTTCTTGGCGTTGGCAGTGTTGATAATCCACTTGCCTGTAAGCGTATGAGCGTGAAACATCCAACAACAGACCAGAAACATACCGAACACAACACTGACGAGCCCCAGATAAAATCGCCGCGTGACCAGAAAGCATGCAATTGGCAGCAGAACCACGAGCGGCAGAGAACTAGGGCGAATGAGAGACATGAAACCCAAGGAGCATCCCATGAGAAGGTACTCAGATACAGGAGCGCCCTGGAGCGCCTTGACCACTGAACTGAGAGCCACGATCAATAGGGCTGCCACTGGCATCGGAGTTACGGGTTCTATCGACAGATGAATGGAGTCGGGCAGCAAACTGAAGACCAGGAGAACGAGCCATGCGATTCCCTGGGTCCCCATCGCCGACATCAACCGATACAAGCCCCAGCAGCAGATGAGCCAAAATGGAAGTATGGCGAACCGGAGCACGACGTCTGGTGCTCGAGCAGCTACGAACGGGATCAAATAAATGGACGTGCCCGGAGGCCAGTATGGAACGAACAGCTGGCCACTCAGCAGTTGTCGCGCCATGTGGCAGTAGTCTTGCGCATCGGATGCCAGTGGCACATTTCTTACTGCAAAAAGCGCAACCAAACGGATCGCAACGCTCAACGCCACAATTGCCTTATATGCCGAAGTGGCCCAGGGGTCGTTGAATAAATATCGCGTCCAGGGCCTTTCGATGGACACATTCGAACGTGGCTCGAACATAGCCAAATGTAGCATGCTCCCAGTCGTTCACCGTTTGCTTCCAGCGAAATCCCGGCGGGCAACCGTCAAGCCAAATGCGAGTCGTAGCGGGCGTTAACTCAAACTGCCGTTGAGTTAGGTTCCATGCGTTTGGTAAGCATGTCGAACGCGCGATTCATAGGACCAGCAAGAGCCCGCGGGCAGGCAGCCGAGATGATTTTGAATCGGCTGCTGTCCTCGGGCTCGAGTATTTTGAAGGTGTAGGCGAGCAGGAAGAACGTGACCGTAGCGGCGATGCCGCCCACGATGAGTGCCCAGACAGGAGCGAGCCTAAAGGAGACAGCATAGGCGGTCCCGGATGCGGCGAGGCTGATCATCGTTACCTTGGCAAGAAAGCGCCAGGGAAGGCGAATATTGTCGCGGTAAATTCCTATAGTCCACATGAGGCCGATGGCCGTGAATTGTGCAGCTCCGCTGCCGAGGGATGCGCCGAGCGCACCGAGCGATGGAATGAGGTACCAGGCGACGCCGATATCGATAAACGAGGCGATCACGGTGGTGACGATGAAGTACTTCTGGCGGTCGGTGCTTTCAAAGAGGCTCTGAATAGGACCGAGGAATGCCTTGGGAAGGCAGAGCAGAGGCGAGACGGTGGCAACGAGCAGCGCACCTTCGTACTTGGTTCCATACAAGGTAAGGAGAGCCGGGGCGGCGAGCGCGACGGCGATGATGTGAAGCGGGATCGAGATGAGCGCGAGATAGCGGACCGAAGAGACAGTCATGGCGGGAAGCCGCGATTTATCTCTGCCGAATTGCGCGAAGACACTTGCACCGGCTGCCGAGGCGAAGACGGAGGGGAAGATAAGGAGCCGTTCGGCGAGGTTGAAAGCCACCGAGTAGAAGGCGAGTTGGCGGATGTCAGGGGAGAGATGTTTGAGGAGAAAGAGCTCTGAGCGGTCCCAGACGATGATGGTGAGAAGCAAGCCCATGACGCTCTGGAAGGCGAAACGCATCATGCGCGGACGGAGGTCAGGTGGTGTCCGGATGTTGTCTGAGGGCCACGCAATGATGCGGCGTACGGTAGGAAAAAGACGGACCAGGAAATCGGCCGCGCGCATGGCGAGCATGGCGGATGCGATGCCGATGACACCCCAGTGGAAGACGACGGTCAGGATCGTCATGACGAAGAAGACGACGGTAGAGACTGCAGAGCCAGGGAGGTTTGCGGAGAGCTGTTCGGCAGCCACGTTGGCCTGGGCGGGAACGTAATTGATCATCGCCGGCCAGATGCTGATGACGAGGAGCAGCGAAGCGATGCGGAACTCGGGCGGGGCATCGTGAAACACCCAGGCGACGGCAATCAGAGTTCCAACGGTAGCCAGGATGGTCTGGATGGTGAGTGTGCGGAGGAAGATAAATCGAGCGGTTGCCCGGTCGCCGCCACCGATAAACTCTGCCATGTACTTACGGGTGGTCGCCGGGATGCCTACGCTGCCGAGTGTGCTGGCAATACCGACAAGCCAGTTAACGTAGATGAGATACCCCATCTTCGATGGCCCGAGCGTGCGGGCTATGGCGATGGAGGTAATCAGCGAACTAACAAAGCCGATTACATTCTCAAGGCCATACCAGGCAGTGTTACGAGCGATCGTTTTGGTGTTCACGAAATCCTTGTATGTCTAAGCGGATGAGAGAAAAGCGCCTCGCCTTAGCTGAGGCTGCTAAGCGCTTTCTCTGCGTCCTTTGCGGTCTGGGTATTGGGGGCCAGTGCGACGGCCTTCTTCAGATGAAGTGTGGCGTCGGCGGTGTTGGCCAGCTTGCTGTAGGTCATACCCAGGTGATAGTGGATGGAGGCGTTGTTTGGCGCCGTCTTGAGAGCGTCCTCCAGCAAACTGCGCGCCGAGGTGTAGTTGCCCTTTTGATAGTAGACCCATGCCAGAGTGTCGGCGGTGCTGCTGGAATCTGGCAGCGCGCGGCGCGCGATCTGGGCGAGCGAGAGTGCAACGTCACTGTTCTGGCCGGTTTCAACCATCAGGTAGGCGAGGTTGTTGGCGGCAATTGGCTGCTCCGGCTGGAACTGGAGAGCCTTCTTGTAGGAATCCATTGCCTGGTCCCGGTTACCCTGCGCCTCCTGGAGGGAGCCGAGGAGAGTGTAAGCCTGTGCATCGCTGGGATGGATCTTGAGCCACTGCTGCCACGTTTCGATGGCCTTGTTGGTATCGCCCTGACTGACCTGAGCGCGGGTGTACGCAATGGTGGCCGCCGGGTCGGCCGGGTTGAGCTGCATGGCCTTTTGGGCTGAGGCGAGTGAACCCTTGGTATCGCCACTTTGTATTTGCAGATCGGCGAGCAGGTCGTACATGTCAGAGTTGGTGGGGACTTTAGCGATCTGCTCCTGCACGCGGCTGACGGCCTTGGCCGGCTGCTTCTGGAACAGATACGTCGAGGCTAGTATGCGAAGAGCGCGGGAGGAGTTGGGATTGAGGGCAAGAGATTGCTCGAGCAACGCCTGACCCTCGGGAATGTGTTGCTGCAGTAGTTTGAGTTGGGCAAGTTCAAGATAAGCGCCCGAGTTCTTGGGATCGTATTTGATGGCGGTATTGAAGTCTGACTCCGCCCTGGCGAAATCCTTCTGGCTACCTTCCGCCATACCGCGCCAGAGGTAAGGTAGAGGCGACTGCGGGGCGATGACCATGGCTGCTTCAGCAGTTTGTGCGAGGCCAGTGAAATCGCGAAGGTCTATCGCGGCCTGCGCGAGACCCTCCTGGGCTTCCATACTCTGAGGATTGAGTCTGGTGGCGTCGCGGAAGGCCTGCTGGGCAGCAGGCAGATCGCCCTTGGCACGGGCGGCGCGGCCTAGCCAGAGCTTGAGTTGCAAATTGTCCGGGTTAGCCTTCGCTGCCCTTTGGAGATCGTCGAAGGCCTCTTTGGTCTTGCCATCGTTCAACAGAATCAGGCTGTTGAGCAGGGCGACGTTGGGAGCGGAACTATCAGTCTTCTCGAGTTCGGCGATGACGGACCTCGCCTTAGCCAGATCTCTCTTCAGGATCAGGATGCGCGCGTATGCGACCTTGAGGGGAGTGCTCTTGGGATGCTTCGAGATGAGGTCGGCATAGGCAGCCTCAGCATGGTCAAGCTCTTTGGCTCGTATAAGGTAATTCGCGAGCATATCGGCGCCAGCAGTGGTGTCGTTGATATCGTCCGATGCCTGGCGGTAGGTCTCCTCGGCTTTCGCTGTATTGCCCTGACGCTGGTAGAGGTCCGCCAGCGTTGCGCGGGCAATCTCGCTTTTGGGATCAGCAACCATGGCCGCTTTTAGATTTTCCTCGGCGCCCGCCAGGTCACCCTTTCTCTGGAGAAGGGAGGCAAGAACGAGACGGGAAGTGATGCTCTTGCCGTCGAGAGCTACGGCTTTGCGTAGTTGATCCTCACCGACGGCGGCAGTGGTGGCGTCGCCTGCCTGGAGATAGCCCAGGATGGCGTGGAAGCTCGCCTTATTCGGGTCAAGAGAGATGGCATGTTGGATCTGGCTGATGGCCCCGGGGCGGTCGCCTTTTCGGGCGGCGATGTTGGCAAGGAGAGCGAAGGCGTCGGCGTTGTTGGCTTGAATGGCGAGGACGGCGTTGGCCTGTTCCGTGGCGCGGTCAGGTTCATTCGCGGCTACAAGCATGCTGCCGAGATCGATACGTGCCTGGATGTTGGAGGGTTGGAGATCCACGGTCCGCATCAACTCGGCGTAGGCCGGGAGCATGGATCCCTGCTTCATATAAACCTTGGAAAGCTCGTAGTGGGCGGCGGCGAAGTTGTGGTCAACCTTAAGCGCATTGGAGAACTGGATCGATGCTTCCTTTAACTTGCCCTCGTCGGCGTAGCGCTTACCGCTCTCAAGATACTTCTGCTTCTGCTTGTTGGGATCGCGGTGGCAGCCAGTAGTGAAAGCCAAAGCAAGCGATAGGGCCAGAGCAGTGGAAGTCCGAAGCGCCAGTGGTGTTCTCATCGTGTGTTCCTCGTGATCCTTTTTGGAAATAAGCTCTTACATCTTAGTGTTGCTTTGTGCCGCTGCGTATCGCAAGACGGCTGGTTTTGAGGGCTTTCGCGCCGCTGCCGATGTCAGTCCGGGATAAACTGCGGCAAATAGGGCGCCATCTTACTGGCGAAGAGCACGGCGCGGTCTCGTGCGGTGCTGATAGGCTCAGAAGACGAGACGGGGGTGATGACTCGCACCAGAGCGCCGTCGGTCCGGTTAGTGCGGATGGCGTCGGTGACCATGGTGAGCTTTGCCCTGTATTCGTTGGCGATGCTACGGCCGTGTGCCTGATACCAGTAGATGACGAACTGCCTGGACTCGCCGTTGGTGATGACGTATTCGCCGACCTGGTAGTCTCTGCCGTTGATGTCGCGCAGGTTGGTGTAGCGCGAGGATTCAAAGGTCCATCCTGCTCCTGGCAGGCAGTGCTGAGGGGAGTGGATGGTCTGTCCTGTGCGCTGGGTAGGGAAGTAACCGATAAAGAGGCCGACCGGCTTGCCCGGGGTAGAGGAGCTGGTATATATCCGATTGAGGAAGTCGCCTTCTCCCAGGACGGCGAGCGCTTCGGCGTCGATGGGCATATCGGTGGAACTCCAGCTGCCGATGGTCTGAGGCATACCGCTCAGAGACTGGCGCGCGGGGATGTAGTCCTTGTCCCCGCGGCTGTGAAGAATCAAGGCGGTTGTTATGAGGAGTAGAACAACGGTCCAGAAGCGGGGCGACTTCATATGGCTTGCCTCTCAGCCACTGGGAAAAGGCGCATGATGCGGTGGATGAGGTAGAGGCAGCAGAGTGAGATGACGAACATGACCCAGCCGGAGAACTCATGGAAGAAGCCGAGTGCTTTCTCGGGATCCCAATACTGCACGCAGAGGCCAGTGCCGACGATCCTGGCGACGTTTGCCGCAACGGCGATGGGGATGCTGGCGATGGCCAGAATCACGCGGCGTGTGGTGGTCTTTTCGAGAAAGTAGCCGTAAAAGACGGCGAGGGTGAAGAGGCTCATCAGCGAGCGAATACCGCTACAGGCTTCGGCGACCTCGAGCTTCATGACCGGTAGTTGGATGATGTTTCCCTCCTGCAACACGGGGACGCCGAGCAGAGGCAGAATCTGGCTGGCTAGCCGCGAGGCCATCAGTTGAAGCGGGAAGGTGATCTGGTTGAAAATAATAGCCGGAAACGGGATGGCTAGCAGGAGCACAAGCAGAGGAAAACGCAGCTCGCGGAGCATGGTGCGACCGAAGAAGGTCCACACGAGGCCGCCCAGCATGATGACGAAGGACAATCGGGAGGTAAAGAGCTCGACTCCGTAGACGCCGAGAATGAGCACGACGATCGCAAGCAGAATGAGCGGTATACCTTTCCAGGACTGCTCGACTTTGGTGGCGACAAGGGTTTTTCTCTTATCCCAGACGAGGAAGGCCGCGAAAAGAGGAACAAGGAAACCGTGGGAGTAGTCTGGGATGTTGTACCAGTCTATGAAGAGCTTGATCGCAATGCGGAAATAGATTGCAACGAGCAGAATGGCGATGATAGCGAAGGGAGCGAGATTCTGGAACGAGAAAAGTCTACGAGAGAATGCACCGGAGGGTGCTTGTTCTTCTTCGTCCGTAAGAAGCGTTGTGGGGGATATCTCGGGTTGCATCCTGGCTGCCGTCATTCGTAAGACGTTATACTTCACAAATAGCTTGTATGCAATTTGAATGCCGTAGAACAAGGACTAATTTGTAATCGTTCCAACGTCTGTCCCACTAAAGTGGAAGGTAACAACCCACGAAAGGGAAAAACATTTCCCATGTGCACTGCTAATCTGCACACTGTAGGAGTACGCTGATTGGGGCGTTTTCTCTCTTCTCGGTAAGGCTTCAGCCCAAGGGGTGTTGCAAGACAGTCTACATGTCTAGATATTGCATGTGATACTGGAAAATATTTACCCGCAATCGTGTTTTGGCACTCGCCGTGCAAGTGGTGAGTGTGTCCTATAAGAGGCCTCGTGATTTGTGCCTCTACGAAGAGATGACAAGAATAAATAGAGTTACATGCCCGCTATATATAGATTGTAGAGCAGAGGGTTTGTGACTGCTAGGCGTTCGATATTGCGAAGCCAGGCGGTCAGAGGAGACTGCAAAGCAAGTGGAATCAATAGTTTTACAATCACAAGTCCAACAAAAGCGGCATGAGTCAAAACGGCAGGAGTCATTCGCCCGTTTTGGGCGGCATGGGAGACATCCGATGAGGTGGTTTCACACGGCATTGATTGCCGGACTGATTGGAACGGCGGGTGCCGGCATTGCGCAGGCAACGCAATCGGCACCGGCGAAGCCTGCTCAGGGTACAACGCCTCCGCCCGTCGTCGCGCCGGCGACAGATGCGTCCAAGCCAGCCAAGGAAGGCACTGTAGCGACGCCTCCGCCTCCGACCCCGCTGCCTGCAGCAGGAGCGCAAGCTGGCCCGACTGATGTAACGGGTAAGGATGCCGCCCACTACATCATTGGGCCTGAGGATACGCTGCAGGTGACCGTATGGAAGGAACCGACGCTCTCGGGCACGTTTCCTGTCCGTCCCGATGGGATGATCTCGCTGGTGCTGGTGGGCGATCTTCCGGCAGCAGGGCGTACTCCGATGCAATTGGGGGATGAGATTACCGCGCGGCTGAAGAAATACCTGCAGGATCCGAGCGTGACGGTGCTGGTGATGGCGGTGAACAGCCAGCGGATCTATATGATGGGCGAGGTGGGGCATGTGGGGCCGATTACGCTGGCCGCAGGCATGTCCCCGTTACAGGCCATCGCGGCTGCCGGCGGTCTCAGTCCGTTCGCAAATTCGAAGAAGATCTACATACTTCGGAACGAGGCGGGCAAGCAGCAGAAGATACCGTTCAATTACAAGCTGGCACTGAAGGGCGATAGCACGCAAGACATCAAGCTGCAGCCGGGAGACACGATCGTCGTCCCATGAGATGCCTTATGAAGATGTGGATTCCAATGTCGATGATGCTTCTGGCGAGCGTCGCCTCGTATGGACAGGCCGTGCCAACAGCAGAAGTTTCGCCTAGCTCTGGGCCGGCTCTGTCGTGGATTGACGGAACGCTCCATTATTCGTTGGGCGCCTCCCAGTTGATTCAGGATGGGCTGTACGGTGCGGGCAATGTGACCGGGGCGACCAACCTCTCCGGAAGCGCGGGGTATGCCTCGACGAGCAAGGATAAGCCGTTTTCGATGCTTTACGCTGGCGGCGTTCTGTTTAACACGGGCAGCGGTCTAGGCACGCAAACGTATCAGAATATTGCTGTTTCGCAGGGGCTGATTCGAGGAAAGTGGACATTTAATATCTCCAACTCGTTCAGCTTTCTGCCGCAGTCGCCAACGACAGGATACTCAGGCATTTCCGGTGTAGGGGATCTTGGCACGACGCCGATCTCAGGCCCATCGCAGGGTCCAGCGGGTGGCGTGCTGACATTTTCAGGGAACCGCATCAGCAATACATTGTCAGGTAGTGTTGAGCGGCGACTGACAGGATCAACTTCGGTGAGCGGCTCCGGGGGTTGGTCGGTGCTGCACTTTCTGGATGAAGATGCCGGACTGAATTCAAGGCAATTCTTTGGCCAGGTCGGCCTGAATCATCGGATCGATGCGCGCAATACCTTCGGTGTCAGTGCGGACTACTCTACCTATCAGACGGACGAGAATATCTTTTTCGGTGAGACTAGCAATTCTTCGTTTCAGACACGTGGTTTGAACTTTACTTATTCGCGGCTATGGACCCGAGCGCTCTCGATGGACGTTTCAGCGGGGCCGCTGTGGATCAATAGCTCAGCCGGCACGGTGCTTCAAAACGAGCTCAATGTGGCCGCTAGCGCTGGGTTGAACTATACCCGGAAGCAGACCAGCATGGGTTTGCATTACTCTCGCGGCATCAACGGTGGGTCCGGAGTGCAGACGGGTGCTTTGTCCGATAACGTTAATGGATCTATAGGTCGTCCGCTGAGTCGCAATTGGATGGGCTCGGTGAACGGGAGCTATGTGCACACCTCACAACTGTTGTATGTGCCGCCTGTAGCGGGTGGAACGATACCGCCCGGTGAGAATGTGTCGTACAACACCTTTTATGGCGGAGCGCAGCTTACGCGTGCCCTGGGGAGATCCTGGTCATGCTTCATGAGTTACACGGCGCAGAACCAATCCGTCAATAACACATTCGCTGGCCAAAACGCTTTCAGTGGTTTTTCGCAAACGTTTGGGTTCGGAATTACATTCGCGCCGAGATCGACCCGTCTCGGCGAGTTTTAAGGAGTCAATTATGCTTGGTCATCGCGCATTGACGATGGACGATTACGGCGCCATTTTGAAGCGGAGATGGTGGATTATCGTTATCCCGTCTGTTGTGCTGCCGATCATGGCGGTTGCGATTGCGTTCGTCATCCCCGCACAGTATGTTTCGCAGACGTTGGTTCTGGTCGAGCAGCAGACGGTGCCGGATGAGTACGTAAAGCCCGTCGTTTCGGAAGACCTGACGGCGCGGCTGGCGTCGATGAAAGAACAGATATTGAGCCGTGCGCGGCTGACGCCGATCATTGAGCGGTTCAATCTGTTTGGCACGGGCAAGACGTCGATGGATGACCGGATCGATCTGACTCGGAAGAACATCGAGATTAAGCCGATCCACTCGGAGATGGCGCGGACTGGCGGATTGCCGGGATTCTTCATCTCGTTCAGAGCCTCGGATGCGCGTACGGCGCAACTGGTGACCGGCGAGATTACGTCGCTGTTTGTGAACGAGAACCTCAAGTCGCGCGCGACTTCGGTGGAAGGAACGCAGGACTTTCTCAGGGGACAACTAGCTGATGCGAAGCAGAAGCTGGACGACCAGGACGCAAAGCTGGCGACTTTCCAGCAGAAATATGTTGGCAGGCTGCCGGGCGAAGAAGCTCCTAACATGAACATGCTGACGAGCCTGAATACACAGCTGGATGCTGTGACTCAGGCAATTGCGCGCATGGAGCAGGACAAGAGCTATGAAGAGGCGATGCTGGCGCAACAGCAGAGCATGAGCGTACAGATGTCGGATCATGGAGGCGTTGCTCCGCAG
>Ga0193753_10003534_pt1 | contig 11506 bp, 7 predicted proteins | sample H1c2metaG_FD_144925 | JGI IMG/M metagenome (GOLD analysis project Ga0193753, IMG submission 144925) | Soil microbial communities from a riparian zone of the East river system, Colorado, United States - H1c2 | ecosystem: Environmental > Terrestrial > Soil > Riparian zone | place: USA: East River... | reverse complement strand
GTATCACTGGGCTACCTGATCAGCACGAATGGCTTATTGTATGATGAAGGGCTGGGAGGCATTTATTATCACAAAACATCTCTCACCAACCGGCTATACACAACACTGAATACGGGATTTGCCTTCCGCTTCGGCTCGCGCAACCGCGTGTCATGGTCACTGGGCCCCGATTTTTCATGGGGATTGAACGGTATTGGCAAGGAAGGATATGATAAGAAGCAGAAGTTTGTTTATGGGGGATTGGTGGGAAGGGTGCAGCTGCGGAAGTGAGAAGTTAATGTGTCAATGTGCAAATATGCCAATGTGCAAATGATCCTCAGATCGATTAGTCATTACTCATCGGAGCACGCATAATTTGCACATTGGCATATTTGCACATTATCACATTACTCCTCTTGTCTCAAAAACCTAATATTCCTCATCATTCCCTTCCACTTCGTCCGGCTGATCGCGGAATCGCGGAACAGGTTCTTAAATGTTTCCTCAGACATATCTTCCCATTCATTCGTCGTCAGGTTTAATATTTCCGGTATGGGAGTAAATTCGATTTCTTTTGTCGGGGTGCTGAAGCGGTTCCAGGGACAAACATCCTGGCAGGTATCACAGCCGAATGCCCAGTCCTTGAATTTTCCATTCATTTCCTCCGGCAGCAACATCTCCTTGAGCTCAATGGTAAAATAGGAAATGCACTTGCTGCCGTCAACCACTTTGCCGGGAAGTATCGCATCCGTGGGACAGGCATCGATACACTTTGTACAACTTCCACAATAGTCTTTTGCAAACGGATCGTCATACTCCAGTTCGAGATCCATGATGAGATTGGCAATGAAGAAGAATGAGCCACCCTGTTTCGTGATGAGGTTACCATTCTTACCCACCCATCCCGTGCCGCTGCGTGTTGCCCAACTGCGTTCCATTACCGGCGCCGAATCCACGAAGCCCCTTCCGTTCACTTCTCCGATCTCCTGCCGTATTCCCCGGAGAAACGTATTCATTTTTTCTCTTATTACTTCATGGTAATCCTTCCCGAAGGCATATTTGGAAATCCGCAGTGCATCGTCCTGCTGCCGCTGCGCAGGGTAATAATTCTTCAATAGCGTTACCACGGATTTGGCGCCCGGCACGAGCAGGCAGGGGTTTACCCTTAACTCGAAATGATTCTCCATGTATTGCATCTTGCCATGCATGCCTTTATTCAACCAATTTTCAAGGCGTTGGGCATCCTCGTCAAGTCGCATGGCCCTGGCTATCCCACAATAGTCGAAGCCGAGTTCTGCGGCCATTCTTTTAATAATAGGGGTATGTCTGCCGGGTAAATTCACAATAAAATGGGAAGTAGGTTGTTTTATATCAAGTGCATAAAGATACAGCTGGTAATAGTGAATTATTTTATGTAAAATTGAGGGATTAATCGTGCCACTCACCACCACCACCTAACCACCATTCATGAAGTCAAAATTTGTCCTGGCGGCATTCTTCTGTTCGCTCGTATTCATTTCAATTTCCCAGGAAAAGTCAAAAGCAAAATTCGGAAAGGTCACACCGGAGGATTTTCGTCCTACTGTGTACGCGATCGATACCTCTGCGGAGTCCGTGATCCTGGCCGATATCGGTTCCACGGAGATCATCGGGAATGACAAGGACGGCTGCTCTCTCCAGTTCAACAACTACCGCCGTGCCCGCATCATGAAGAGGAGTGGATATGATATTGCCGATATCGAGATCCATCTGTGGGTGGACGGAGACGCGGAAGAGGAGCTCAAGAGTCTTAAGGCGGTAACCTATAACCTGGAGAATGGGAAAGTGGTGGAGACCAAGCTCAATGTGAAAGATGCCGTGTTCAAGGAAAAGATCGATAAGAACCGCATCATAAAGAAATTTACATTTCCCAATATCAAGGAGGGATCCATCATTGAATATGATTACGAAGTCGAGTCGGAGTTTCTTTTCAATCTTCAGGCCTGGGCCTTCCAGGGCGGAGAGCCGCGGATATGGAGTGAGTACAATGTCGCCATGCCTGAATTTCTTTACTATGTGACTCTTACCCAAGGCTACCAGACTTTCGCAATTCGCGATCACAAGGACAGCCGGGCTTCGTATTCGTTTTCTAACTCAAAGGCAGTGAGTGGGAATAGGGAGGGGGCTACTCTCACCGCAGGAGTTACCTATTACCGCTGGGTGATGAAGGATGTTCCTGCCCTGAAGCCGGAAAGCTATACTTCCACGCTCAATAACCACATCTCGAAGATCGAATTCCAGCTTGCCGAATACCGCTATCCCTTTACACCAAAAAACGTGATGGGTACCTGGGTGCAGGCCTGTGAGCATTTATTGACCAGTGATTATTTCGGTGCATCCCTCAGTAAGGACAACGGCTGGCTGAACGGCCCCACGGACGATGCAACACGCGGTGCACTGACGGAGGTAGACAAGGCAAAACATATCTTCACCTACGTCAGGGACAACATGACCTGCACGAGCCGCTACGGCCGGTACATTGAAACAACGCTCAAGTCCGTGCTGAAAGGTCGCAATGGAAACGAGGCGGAGATCAATCTGCTGCTGACGGCGATGTTGAGGAAAGCGGGCTTCATGGCGGATCCGGTATTGCTGAGCACACGGAATCATGGCTATGCCTATGCAATGTATCCGCTCATGGAGCGCTTCAATTATGTGATTACCCTATTGAGGATAGACGGAAAGGATTACTACCTGGATGCAAGCATGCCCCATCTCGGGTTCGGACGGCTGAATTCGGATTGCTATAATGGGCATGCCCGCGTGATAAACGAGACGGCCACACCGCTTGAATTCTCGGCCGATTCGCTCGTAGAGAAGAAAATGAGTACCATTTTCATCATCAACGATGAAAAGGGAAACCTCGATGGCAGTATGCAACAATCGCCTGGTTATTTTGAATCGGAACATATACGGGACCTGATCAAGGACAAGGGACAGCCGCAGTTATTCAATGATATCAAGAAGGCCTTCAATGCCGATATCAGTATTACCAAACCCGTTGTCGATTCCCTGAATAAACTGGAGGAGCCAATTGCTATCCAATACGATTTCAATTTCTCACCAGGTACCGAGGACGTCATCTATCTCAATCCGATGTTCGGGGAAGGATGGAAAGAGAATCCTTTCAAATCGGCGGAGCGTCTTTACCCCGTAGAAATGCCATATGCTATGGACGAGATCTATCTCCTGCAGATGGAGGTGCCGAAGGGCTATGTGGTAGATGAGCTGCCGAAGCAGATGGTGGTCAAGTTAAACGAACAGGAGGATGGTATTTTCGAATACAGGCTGTCGCAATCCAATGGAACAATTTCACTAAGGTCGAGGCTGCGGTTGAAGCGCGCCTATTTCCAGCCGGATGAGTACGAGGCCTTGCGCGAATTCTTCAATCTGGTAGTAAAGAAACACGGCGAACAGATCGTATTTAAAAAGAAGAAATGATGAGAAAGATTGGACTTGCCTTGTTTTCATTCCTGCTGTTTTGTTCCACTACGAGAGCAGGAGACGGCGAATATTCGATCCTGCGCATCCCCGCCGCATTATTGAAGAATGCCAATGCCGTAATACGGGAGGAAGAAGAAAATGTGGTGATGAAGAATCTCGAGAAAATGGTCACTACCCATCGCCTCGTCATCACCATTCTCAATGAAAAAGGAGACAAGTACGCAGGCTGGTCGGATTACTATGATAAATTTACCAGTATAGAATCCGTTGAAGGCACTCTCTATGATGCCATGGGAAAGAAGATCAAATCGCTGAAGAGAAGTGAGATTGAGGATGAGAAATATATGTCCGATGTAAACTTTACCGATGACTACCGTATAAAGAGTCATAATTTTTACTACAAGAGATATCCTTATACCGTAGAATACACTACCGAGATCGTCAATAAGGAAACGATGTTCTTTCCCAGATGGCAGCCGGTGCCGGGTGAATTTGTTGCCGTGGAGAAGAGCCGGATGATCATCAATGTCCCGGCTGACTATTCCGTACGCTATAAAGTATTCAACTATCCGCAGGAGCCGTCGATAAGTACCAAGGATCATTGGAAAGAGTATACATGGGAAATATCAGGTTATGCCGCGGTGATAAAGGAATTCGCTTCACCGGTCTGGAAGAAGATAACTCCATTTGTACTGACCGCTCCTTCCGATTTCATCATCGAGGATTACAAGGGGAAAATGTCGAGCTGGAACGAATTCGGTCTTTTCCAACTGACACTGAACGAGGGAAGGGCTGTGCTTCCTGAGAAGATAAAGCAGAAGGTTCACGATATCATCAAGGATGCGCCGACCGTGCGCCAAAAGGTGGCCCTGCTCTATCAATACCTGCAGGACAACACGCGGTATGTCGGCATTCAATTAGGCATTGGCGGCTGGCGTCCTTTCGATGCGGCCTATGTGTCGTCCAATGGATACGGTGATTGCAAGGCGCTTTCCAATTACATGTATTCATTGCTTAAAGAGGCCGGTATTCCGTCTTATTACGCATTGATAATGGCAGGGGAGGATGAAGATGATATTGCTATCGACTTCCCATCGTCGCAGTTCAATCATGTCATCGTCTGTGTTCCCAACAGCGGAGATTCCATCTGGCTGGAATGCACGAGCCAGACAAAATCGCCAGGCTACATGGGCAGCTTCACGGGTAACCGTCACGCACTTCTCATTACCGAATCGGGAGGCAAGATGGTTGAAACGCCGAAGTACGGCCTTGCGGAGAATACACAGGTGCGCAATATCAAAGCCAGTCTGAGCAATGAGGATGTCCTGAACTTTCAATCTTCCACCAGTTACAGTGGTGTAAGACAGGATCTGTATCATATGCTCATTCACCAGCTCTCGAAAGACAAGGTGAAGGAATATCTCGGCAAGCAGCTCGACTTCGCCACGTATGATGTGGATCAATTCAATTACAAAGAAAAATTGGGAAACCTTCCCGTTGTAGAGGAGAACCTTGATATCACCGTGAAGAATTATGCAACGGTTACGGGGAAGAGACTGTTCATCACGCCCAATGTCATGACCCGCTCTTACAGGAAGCTGACGCAGGACACGGTCAGGAAATACGATATCCAGCTCAACTCGGCGTATACAGACATCGATTCCGTTCAGATCGATCTTCCCGCCGGGTATTCGGTAGAATTGTTGCCGCCGGTAACAACTCTCAGTTCTCCATTTGGAAAATACCAGGCGTCGGTGATCGTGAAGAATAATCAGCTATTCTATTACCGCAAGAAGGAGCAATTCGCGGGATACTATCCATCTACAAAATACGACGAGATGGTTGCCTATTACGAGGCGATCTATAAGGCAGACCGGAGCAGGGTGGTGTTGGTGAAGAATTAACGTGAATCGTGAGTCGTCAATCGTGAATACACTCCGCTGTAAGAATATTCGAATCGACTAGGACAGGACCTTACTCGATTCGAATATTCTTATTGTAGAGTGTTGTATTCACGATTGACGACTCACGATTCACGACTCTCGTTGAGAATCACTCTCGGTAAACATCTATAATTTGATTTCCCATCCAATCGTCGCAATTCCCTCCAGGAAAGTAAAACCATGACTGGCCCGGTTTCCCTTCGCCGTTGGCGTATTGGCCAATGCATCCACGTAGCGCACATATCCCGTCTTGCCCGTACCCTCGATGAAGAATCGCTTTAAGGGATAGAAACGAAGGCCGCCCTCCACGCTCATGTTATAGCCCGCTATATGGAAATCATTATTGAGGCGCTCGCCCTTCCAGGTAAAATCCGTTCGCGGTATGTTGATGCCCGCGCCGGCCTTCCACAGGTAGCTCAGTAAGGTCCTTGTCTTCGCGTGGTTCTGCACAAAGGTCGCGAGCCTCACATAGTTTATATGCAGCCAATTCGCACCATCTGAATGTTCGAAGTGCATGAAACTACGCGCATCCATCAGGCTGTCACCGTCTACTTTCACTCCATTGATGATACCCGTTACATGCACTATTTGCCCGTCGGACACGATGTATTTTGTATGATCGAAGTTTATTTCCACCGCCCTGGTATGTGCCTGGTTGAGGTAAAAACCGATCCGGTAATTATACTGGGGAATGGAGATCTCCACTGGTTTTTCCAGCACAGCATCCAGGTCGTTCGAGTCATGCGCCCGTGCATGATGAAGCTTGAAATTGTCGCCATTGCCCATCTTGAAATGAATGGTGCTGCGGCTATACGCGTCGAGATTGTATCCCCATTGCAGGTACATACCCGTAAACCATTTCTTATTCTTGGTTTCCTGCGCCCGGGTGGTTGTGAAGCAAAAAATCGTGATCAGGAAAAGGAAAGTAACATGTTTCATCCGGCAAACTTAATCGCTTCCTGTTAAATGGTAAAATTCTCGTGCGGCATTAACAATAGACGTGAATCGTGAAACGTCAATCGTGAATACAACACGCCGCTGTACGAATATTCAAATCGATCAGATACGCCGTTGTTGGTGTTTTGAAATAGGGATCGCCTGAATTAGGAATCCACACCAACAACTCAGATCTGATGAAAATCCAATATGGGAGTGTAACCTCGCTACTATTCGGTTGTTGGTGGAGGTAACTTAAGGGAAGAGTCTGAGTTTTGAACACCAACAACGGCGTATCTGATCGATTCGAATATTCTAATAGCAGGGTGTATTCACGATTGACGATTGACGTTTCACGACTATGATTGACGACTCACGATAGCGCTAATCCTGCAAGTGAAGTCGATGAAAGAGACGATGCATCGCGGGCGCGAGAATGATGCCGATATTGGTGATGAAGACCACGCCGCTGAACAATGCATAGAAGGAAGAGAACCATTTACCGGCAACGGTCTTTATTTCAACCACGGGTCCCATTCCGCTCAGTATCATGGATGAATTGTGTACTGCATCGAGCCATGCAATGCCGGCGGAATAGTGATACCCGGCAATGCCGATTGCAAGACAGATCGCCATTACCCCGCACGCAAGGAGGATATTCTTCAACACACGTTGGTAAAACGTGGTGATGGAGGCTAACGGTTGTTTCTTCGTTTCGTACATAGTATGCTCCTGCGGGATTATTGACAGGTGGAGGGAAATTGGGTATCGATCGTTTGCTTGACCGATTTCCAGATATCGGGTTTCTGTTCTGCCTGCAGATCCTTGGTGATGATCAGCGAGGCATAACCATGACAAAGATCGATCACCGGCCAGGTACCGAAAAGCCCGAGACTCGACAGCGCCGTCGCCTTGCCATCGGCTTCCTCGATCGCCCAGCTACCCAGTGCATAGTTTAGACCGGCCGCGGCCTTCGGTGCAAATTTGATGATCGATGAATTGGTCCTTATCTGCAACAACTCCTTTACGGAGGCTTCACTCAATATCTGTTTTCCCGCGTAGGTCCCATTGTTCAGCAACATCACCAGGAATTTCATATAGTCATCGGCAGTAGACGATGCCCCTCCGGATGGATCGAGCGCGCTTGCATCGAGCGTGGTGAAGCTCGACTTCCGCATGGTCATGGGATTGAACAATTTTTGTTTGATAAGCACATCGAATTTCTTCTTGGCAACAACCTCCAGCACGCGCCCCACGATATCGGCTCCTATGTCTCCATACCAGAAATCCGTCCCCGGGTTGGTCCTGATCTCGCGCGCCGCAAATGAATTGACCTCGTCTTCAAGTGAGGAGAACTTCTTCTTCTCGAACAACTTCTTCAGGAATTTCGATTCATCGCTGATGCCGGTCATGTGCGAGAGACAAAGCCGTAGCGTGATATAATTCTTGCCATACTTCTCGAACTCCGGTAGCCACCGGGTGATCTTATCGTCCAGTGAAAGCTTTCCTTCATCCACGAATTGCATCACCAGCGCGGCGGTCAGCCACGTGCTGGCATTTCCTATCGGGGCTGGCGTCTTGCTGTTAAACTCGCCCAATTCCTTCTTATATACCAGCGTATCACCCCGCTTCCAAACCATCACCACCAGGCTGTTACCCATCGCCTTTTGTTTCATCTTCAATTCCTGGTCCAGGGAAGACCAGTCTGCCTGGGCCTGTACGGTCTGCAACAATAGCAGGGACGCTACGATAAATATGACGTTGATGCAGATGTAATTCCGTTTAACTGACATTGTTACGCAATTTTTGGCTTGGATTATGATTTGACAATAGGCTCTAAGTTATTCGATTTTCCGGAGCCCCCTTTATCGGTTTTCCGGCCATTTAGTTATGGTTAGGTTAATAAGGGAGCTCTTCAAACCATAAACCGCCTGGCGGCTAAGCCGGTACCGGGCAAAAATGAAAATAAACATATGAATCTATCAAATTTTACCATAAAGGCCGCTGAGATAGTCCAGCAGGCCCAGCAGGTGGCCTTCAATGCGAAGAACCCGACCATCGAAACGGAGCATATCCTCAAGGCGTTGCTCGACCAGGATGATTCGCCTATCGAATACCTGATGAAGAAGAACAATGTTACGGTGAACCTGGTCGATTCCAAACTGAATGAATTGATCGGGAAATTGCCGACCACTGACGGGGAGCCTGCGCAACAACTCGGGCGGGAGGCCAACAATGTTATCCTGCGCACTGGCGCCTTGCTGAAACAATTCAATGACGAGTTTATCACACCCGAGCATTTACTGCTGGCCATCGTTCAGGGAAATGATGCGTCCGGTAAATTATTACGCAATACCGGGCTGAGTGAAAAAGGTCTCATTGCGGCCATCAAGGAGCTTCGTAAGGGAGATACCGTGACGTCCCAGACCCAATCGCAGGAATTCAACGCCCTTAACAAATATGCCAATAACCTGAATGAACTGGCGCGCCAGGGCAAGCTGGATCCCGTGATCGGCAGGGATGAAGAGATCCGCCGTACGCTTCATATCCTTTCCCGGAGAACAAAGAACAATCCGCTGCTGGTAGGTGAGCCTGGAGTAGGTAAGACTGCGATAGCCGAAGGCATAGCGCACCGGATCATCGATGGAGATGTGCCGGAGAACCTGAAGTCGAAGACTATTTACGCCCTCGATATGGGGCTGCTGATAGCGGGCGCCAAATACAAGGGTGAATTCGAAGAAAGATTGAAGGCCGTGGTGAAGGAAGTGAGCGGAAGCGATGGCGACATCATTCTTTTTATCGATGAAATACATACGCTTGTTGGCGCAGGCGGAGGAGAAGGAGCCATGGATGCAGCCAATATCCTGAAGCCTGCACTGGCCAGGGGTGAATTGCGGGCTGTAGGCGCAACTACGCTCAATGAATACCAGAAATATATTGAAAAGGATAAGGCGCTGGAGAGACGCTTTCAGCGTGTCTTTATCGATGAGCCGAGCATTGAGGATGCCATCTCCATTCTCCGGGGTCTGAAGGACCGCTATGAGACACACCACCATGTCCGCATCAAGGACGAGGCCATCATAGCGGCAGTGGAATTATCCAGCCGGTACATCACCGACAGATTCCTGCCCGATAAAGCGATCGACCTGATAGATGAGAGCGCCGCAAAGCTTCGTTTGGAAATGAATTCCATGCCGGAGGAACTCGATATCCTCGAGCGCCAGATCCGTCAGCTGGAGATAGAACGCGAAGCAATCAAACGCGAGAATGATGAAGTGAAACTGAAGGAACTGAACACCGATATAGCCAATCTCGCTGTGGAGAGAGACACACTGAAGGCAAAGTGGAAACAGGAGAAGGAACTCGTGGACAAGATCCAGAATGCAAAGGCGCAGATCGAAGAATTGAAACAACAGGCGGAGAAACTGGAGAGGGAAGGGGACTATGGTAAGGTTGCCGAGATCCGTTATGGAAAAATAAAGACACAGGAAGAGATCATCAACCAACTCACGAAGCAACTCCAGGACAGTAACGAAAAACGTTTGCTGAAGGAAGAAGTGGATGCCGAAGACATAGCAGAAAGCGTTGGGAAGATCACGGGCATTCCGGTAACGAAAATGCTCCAGAGTGAAAAGGAGAAGCTGCTACTGCTGGAAGATCACCTGCACCGTCGTATCGTTGGCCAGGATGAGGCGATCTCTGCTGTTGCAGATGCCATCCGCCGCAGCCGTGCGGGCCTCAGCGATCCGCGCAGGCCGATCGGTTCGTTCATCTTCCTGGGAACTACCGGTGTTGGTAAGACCGAACTCGCGAAGGCGCTGGCCGAATATCTCTTCGATGATGAAAGTATGATGACGCGTATAGACATGAGTGAGTACCAGGAAAAACATACCGTGAGCAGGCTTGTTGGTGCACCTCCGGGATATGTGGGATACGATGAAGGCGGACAGTTGACCGAAGCCGTGAGGAGGAAGCCCTACAGTGTGATATTGCTCGATGAAATAGAAAAGGCTCACCCGGATGTCTGGAATATAATGCTGCAGGTATTGGACGATGGACGGCTGACCGATAACAAGGGGCGCGTGGTGAACTTCAAGAATACGATTATCATCATGACGAGCAATATCGGTAGCCAGATCATTCAATCGGCCTTCGGGGACGTGAATGAGAAGAATGTAGACCAGGTTACGGAAAGCACGAGGGTGGAGGTGATGACGCTGTTGCGGGAAACGATACGTCCGGAGTTCCTGAACCGGGTGGATGATATTATCATGTTCAGGCCGCTCCTGCGGAAGGAGATCATGGGCATCGTGAAGATCCAGCTCGATGCACTGAAGAGATTGGTAGCACAGAATGGAATAGATCTCGACTTCAGCGATTACACGCTCCAGTTCCTCGCGGAGCAGGGGTATGATCCGCAGTATGGCGCGAGGCCATTAAAACGGCTTATTCAAAAAGAGATCGTCAATCAATTGAGTAAACGTATCCTGGCAGGGGATATAGATAAAACACACGTGGTACTGGTAGATGTTTTCGACAATACGGTCGTCTTCAGGAATGAGGCGCCGGAGCTGGAGAAGACGGGGAAGAAGAAGTAAATAAAAAAGGCGGACGGGGATTTGGGGAGATTTGGGGATTTGTCGGATGGATAGTCATTTGGTTTGGGTCAGGCATGCGATAAAAAAAAGTCTGATCTGAGATATGGAGGTTAGTGTTGGTTGCGACTCATGGGAAAATATGAAAAGGCAGACGGGGATTTGGGGTGATTTAGGGATTTATCGGATGGATAGTCATTTGGTTTGGGTCAGGCATGTGATAAAAAAAGTCTGATCTGAGATATGGAGGTTAGTATTGGTTGCGACTCATGGGAAAATATGAAAAGGCGGACGGGGATTTGGGGAGATTTAGGGATTTATCGGATGGATAGTCAGTTGGTTTGGGTCAGGCATGTGATAAAAAAAGTCTGATCTGAGATATGGAGGTTAGTATTGGTTGCGACTCATGGGAAAATATGAAAAGGCAGACGGGGATTTGGGGAGATTTAGGGATTTATCGGATGGATAGTCATTTGGTTTGGGTCAGGCATGTGATAAAAAAAGTCTGATCTGAGATATGGAGGTTAGTATTGGTTGCGACTCATGGGAAAATATGAAAAGGCGGACGGG
>Ga0193753_10003533_pt1 | contig 11507 bp, 12 predicted proteins | sample H1c2metaG_FD_144925 | JGI IMG/M metagenome (GOLD analysis project Ga0193753, IMG submission 144925) | Soil microbial communities from a riparian zone of the East river system, Colorado, United States - H1c2 | ecosystem: Environmental > Terrestrial > Soil > Riparian zone | place: USA: East... | reverse complement strand
TGCCCCTTTCGCCACGGGCTGCTGGGCCCAGTCGAAGATGTGATTGCCGCGCCGGTGCTCGGTGGGCTCCACCACCGGTGCCGCCGCGCGGCGTAGGGCCACAACTCGGCGTCTCGCTCGTCTGATTCGCGGACGCACTTCGCTCGGCCAGCAGTATCTCGCGGCTCGCGGCGTGCTCACGGGCTGATCACGTTGCGCGCGCCCCCCCTTGACGACCTCCATCGGCGTTGCGTACGAACGTTATTTCGTACGCTCAGAGGTCGGCGCTGCGATCGCGGGAGGCACAGGCTCGACCGTGGGTCCGAAGTATCGAACCGTTGTGAGCTCACGCCCGCGGGTATGGGGCCGTGCGCAGGACTACTTCAAGAACTGCAGAAGATTGGAGTAGTCGTCCGTCCAAATGCGCGGCGGATTGGCGCCGACTTCGACGGCGCGCCCGGCCGCCTGGATGCGTGGGCGTGCCAACAAGTCCCGATTGGATGTGACCAGGATCCAACGCGCGTCGAGAACGGCCTGCGAGTCGTCCGCGGGGCTGAGAATCTCCCAGGCTTGCTGCTGCCTCTCGCGCGCGAGAGCCGCGATCAAAGGCGCGAGGTCCAGGTGCCGCGTCGTCACGTGAAACGCGAGCACACCGTCGGGAACGAGATGGCGCTCGTAGAGCTCGAATGCCTCCCTCGTCAAGAGGTGCACCGGAATCGCATCGCTCGAGAACGCATCCAGGACCAGCACGGCGAAGTGCTGGCTCGCTTCGCGTTCGAGCGACAGCCGCGCATCGCCCGCGACGATCTCGATCTCGGCCGGCGAGTCGTCGAGGAATGTGAACTCGCGCTGTGCCACGTCGATCACCTGCGGGTTGATCTCGTAGAAGCGATAGGTATCTCCAGCTCGGCCGTAGGTCGCCAGGACTCCCGCACCCAGGCCGACGAATCCGACGCGCAGCGGCGCTCGCGTCGACAGCTCGTCCAGCAGGATGCCCGCGCCGCTCGCGCGACCGTAGTACGTGGTCGGCAACGCTCTCCGAATGGGATCCTGGTACTGCTGGCCATGCCGAGTTCCCCCGTGCGTCATGTAGCGCATCCCCCCGGAGCCGTCGGGAGAGGCAAGGTCCTGGATGCACAGGATCCCGTAGAAATTGCGCAGCTCGCGCAGCCCCGGGCGAGTGGGAGTCATCAGTCGCATGCCGAAGATCGCGCCGATCGAGATCACGACGGCCAGCAGGGCAGGCAACGCCGGATGCCACGTGCCTTTGCCGACGGATCTCTGCGTCGAGCTCTTGAAGGTGAACGCCGCGGCGAGTGCCCCGCACGCGAGCAGCCCGACGTAGAGCTCGTCGAAGCCGCGGAAGAGGAGCGGCGCGAGCAGGCTCACGAAGGCTCCGCCGAGGGCGCCGCCGAGGGCGATCATCAGGTTGAAGGAGGTCAGGTGTCGAGCCGCGGGCCGGCGCGCGGCGAGCTCGCCGTGGCAGAACATGCAGCACACGAAGAGGCCGATCGAGTAGACCGGGACTGCGTACAGGACGCCGACGCGCGCTCCCATGGCGAGCGCGTGCGCCAGCGCGATCAGCGTGAGGGTCAGGACCGGCAGGCACCACGAGCGCGAGTACCAGCGGTCGCTCTCGAAGCACAGCACGAAGGAGAAGAGGTACAGGCTGAGCGGGAGGATCCACAGCAACGGGATGACCGCGACCTCCTGACACATCTGATTCGTGACGGCCAGGAGCAACGTCGAGGCACACGCGGGCAACGCGAGCCACAAGAGCCGTTGACCCAACACCGGAGCGGCGGCCGGAGAATTGTCGTGCGCTGCAACCGTGACGATCGCTGGCTCGCTCGAGCGCCACAGGACGCGCACGCTCATCGCGCTCAGGGGCGCGAAGCCGGCGAAGGCAGCCGACCACGCGTTCTCCTGGACGGCGGTCGTGAGCCACGGCTCGATCGCGATCGGATAGCTGAGCAACGCGAGCATCGAGCCCGCGTTCGAAAGCGCGTAGAGCCGATAGGGCGAAGAGGCGCCGCGGTCGAGCGCCACCCAGGACTGGAGCAACGGCGTGCTCGCGCAGAGCACGAAATAGGGCAGGGCCACGGACCGCGCGAGCACGGCGAGGATGTGAAGGATGGGCATCGCCGATCCGGTCGGCACGCCGGTCGCGTCAGGCGCGATCGGCAGAACGAAGAGCGCGCCGGCGACGAGAACGAGATGAACGGCTCCCTGCGTCCTCGGCCGCAGCGTCCGCGTCGATGCATGGGCATACGCGTAGCCCACGAGCAGCAGCGACTGGAAGAACAACACGCAGGAGGTCCAGACGGCCGGGGCTCCGCCGAACCACGGGAGAATCGCCTTGGCGACGATCGGCTGCAGTTGGAAAAGCAGGAAGGCGGCGAGGAAGACCGTGACAGCACGGATGAGCATCAGGCGGCTCTTTTCTGGCGGCGCGTAGCAGGGCGACGATTCGGCATGAGATGCGGCTGCATAGTGCGAGACGGCGATCGTCAGCGGAGCTCGCGCTCTTCGACCGCTCGGAATATCCGCCGCTCCTTCGAGCGGGGATAGGGGAAAGACAAACAAGACCCAGTGGTCCACCGGAACTCGCCCAAAGCGAACACTGCTCCATGTTCGCATTGGCCGAAGTCTGGTGACCACGCGTGCGCCAAGGCGAACACTCCGGCGTTCGCTTTCGCGAGGGTTTGGTACCGAGCGGGACTCGAACATGCCATCGCGGCAGGAATCGTAGAGCATCGCTACCCTCGGGCGATGTCGCTCCTCTTCCGGCTCCTGGTTACCACCCTGCGCGTCCTGTCCCTGGGCCGCCAGCACCTGATCCTCGAGAACCTGGCCCTGCGCCAGCAGCTCAACGTCATGCGGCGCTCCGTGAAGCGGCCCAAGGTGCAGGACCACGACAGCCTCTTCTGGCTGGCCCTGCGGCGAGTCTTCCCCCGGTGGCGCGAACACTTGCTGCTGGTGAAGCCCGAGACGATCCTTCGCTGGCACCGGGCAGGTTGGCGCTCCTACTGGCGCCGCAAGTCCCGCAAGCGGCGCGTCGGCCGCCCCGCCATCGGCTGGAAGCTGGCCCGGCTGATCCGCCGGCTGTCGCTGGAGAACGTGCCTTGGGGCGCGGCGCGGTAGTCGTCAACGATTCTGAGACAGCCTGCATGGAAGTTTATTGAGCAGCAGCGGCGAGTTTCGCGCGATTTCACCGGGGGATTGATCCAGACGGCGGCCAGCAGCGCGGAGACCCACGGCGAGTGCGTCCCGACCTCGATCGCGATGCGAGCCCGCCACAGGCCGGCGAAGCGGCGCCGGAAGGCGTCAGGTGTTGCCGCCAGCCGGGCTGCCTCGACGACCGTGCCGCTGTCGTCGAGCAGGCACAGGTGGCTGTGCCTGTCTCCAAGGTCGATGCCGCTGGTCAGGGTGGACATGGTCGTGGTAGCGTTTTCCAAGGGTCAGCATCCTTCTTTCTGTGAGCCCTCGAGCTCGTGTTGATGATGGAAACCTCACGGTATTCCGCGAAGGAGGCTGGCCTTCTCATCCCCTCTTTCCGCACGCGCGGGCAGAAAATACTCTCTGCGGCTTCGAAACGGTGAGGTGGACCCATGGGCACGTTGTGGGCGGTCACCGCGTACTTCAACCCGATGCGCTTTGTCTCCCGCGTGGCGAACTACCGTGCGTTCCGCGCACGGCTCACCATCCCGCTTCTCACGATCGAGCTCGGGTTCGACGGCCGCTTCGACCTCGCGCCGTCCGATGCGGATGTGCTCGTGCGGCGCAGCGGTCGTGACATCATGTGGCACAAGGAGTTGCTCCTCAACGCCGCCATTCGCGCGTTGCCGGAGCGCTGCACCAGGGTCGCCTGGCTCGACTGCGACATCGTGTTCGCCGATCCGACGTGGGCCGAGCGCGCGGAGGCACTCCTCGACAGGCATCGGCTCGTGCAGCTCTTCCATGCGTGCCATCGCCTCGGTCCTCGCGAGGCGCCGCCCTCCTCCGGCGCCCCGGGCCGGCAGCCGGACTGCTTCTCCCTCGCCCACCTCATGGAGAACGGGCGCCTGCCGGATGACCACTTTCGGCTCGCCGGGACCTCGAGCACCTATCGCTACACGCCGGGGATCGCATGGGCCGCTCACCGCGCGGAGATCCAGGCCCGCGGCCTCTACGAGGCCCTGATCCTCGGGAGCGGTGACCGGGCGCTCGTCTCCGCGGCGTGCGGGCGGCAGCGGGATTTCGTCCACAAGCTCCGCATGAACGGGAAGCAGGCGAGCCACTATCTGTCCTGGGCGGACGGGGTCCACGGGTGGGTGCGGGGCGACGTCACGAGCCTGCCCGGAGAGGTCTTCCATCTCTGGCACGGCGAGGTCGACCGCCGGCGCTACTGCGGCCGCTACGAGGATCTCCAGCCGCACGGCTTCGACCCCCACCGTGACATCGCCCGCGACCCGGACGGCGGATGGGTCTGGACCTGCGACAAGCCGGAGCTCCGCCGGTTCGTGCGGCGGTACTTCGAGCAGCGGTGCGAGGACGGGGCGAGCGATGCGCTCCTCCCCATGAGCCCAGCCGGGCAGCGGGAGTCGTGGGATCAGGATCGGAATCGTGCCCGCGCATGAGCCGGGGGCGACGCCTGGTCGCGCACCTGATCGTGGCGGCGATCCTCATCGGGCAGGCGGTTGCGCTCGTGCGCGATCGCGAGACGTGGCCGTTCTCGACCTACCCCATGTTCTCGTACCTGGGCGGAGGGCCGTGGGTCGAGGTGACCTGGCTCTTCGAGGTCGGGGCCGACGGACGCGAGCGCCCGCTCAAGAGTCTCTCGCGCCTGCAGACGTTCCGCCTCTACCCGCTCGAGAAGATCATCGAGCGCGTCCGGGACCGACCGGACGGCGACCGGCTCCTCGACAAGGCGCTCTGCGAACTGCTCCGGCAGTACACGTCGATGCGGCGCCGGGGTGAGGAGGACGGGCCCCCGCTCGCCGGCCTGCGGCTCTACTCGCTGCGGTGGGAGCGCGACCCGCGCGCAGGAAACGTGGATCGCCCCTCCGGACGCGTCCTCTTGGCCGAGGCCCTCGCGGCGCCCGGAGGAGCTCGGTAGTGGGCCGTCTCGGGGTCGCGTGGGAGCGCTTCTGGTTCGAACCGGAGCCGGCGGCCGGTCTCGGCGTCGTGCGCGCCCTCGTCTACGCCGGCCTCCTCGCGATCTATTCCCGGACCGACCTCTCGAGCTTCGGGACCCTGCCGGCGGAGTTCTACGCGCCGGTCGCTCCCCTCCGGCTCCTCTCGCTGCCCGTCCTCGCCGAGAGCCACCTTCGCGCCCTTCACTGGCTCTGGCTGCTCTCGCTCGCGCTGGGCTCGCTCGGCCTCTTCTCCCGCGCATCCGCGGTGGCCGCCTTCGTGGTCGGCGCCTACCTCCTTGGCGTCGAGGACAGCTTCGGCCGCAAGGACCACCGGGACATGGTGGTGGTCCTGACGTTGGGCATCCTGGCCGCGAGCCACGCGGGGGACGCGTTCTCCATCGACGCGTGGCTCCGGCGGCGCGCGGGAATCGGGCCTCCCGCGCCGAGCCCCGAGTACCGCTGGCCGGCCCAGGCCGTCCGCCTCACGCTCGCTGCGGCATTCTTCACGGCGGGCGTGGCGAAGCTCCGCCACTCGGGTCTCGCGTGGGTCGCGAGCGACAACCTGCGGGATCTCCTCATCGAGGTGAGCTACATCGGTTTTCACACGGGCCACCAGCCGAACTTGCTCTTCGCCCGTTCGGCCTTCCTCTGCAAGATGCTCGCCGGCGCGACGCTCGCGATCGAGGTCCTCTACCCCCTCGCGCTCGTGAGCGCGAGGGCACGCGTCGTGCTCGTCCCGGCGTCGCTGGCCCTCCTCGTCGGGTTCGCGCTCATCCTCGGGCCACGGTTCACCACCTGGGCGGTGCTGAGCGTGGTCTGGCTGCCGCTGGATCGGCTCGGCAGCGTCGGTCGAGGGCGCGCGGGCTGAGAACCGTTCGCAGCCTCTCGCCCTCGGATGGCCCCGGCGAATAGAGTCTCCCGGGCCGGCAATCGCCGGGGAGGACAAGCGCGGCTCGTGACTCCTACTCGTGATTCGCCACCAAGCTATTAAAAGCGGATCCTCTCGGACTTCACTTTGGTCCTGTCATGCAGCCATCGGGCCACAAAGCGCATCCTCTGGAAGTTCACTTTGGTGCTGATGTGCTCACCACGACACCGTCAAAGCGAACCTTCTCAGAGTTCGCTTTCGCGATGAAGTGGCACCGAGCGGGACTCGAACCGCTGACTCAGCGCAAAGCGTCTTGCGTCGATGTGACGAGCACGCACGTGCAGCCGGTCTCGCTCCAGACGCGGCTGTCCACCCCCCCAGGCTCGGCGCGATTGTAGTCGCCAGCGCACAGCTTCCGGTCGTCGATCCAGAGCTCGCCGTCCAACAGGTGCAGTTCCTCCACGGCGGCGTGCACGTGCGACGGGTAGTAAGTGTTCGGCGCCAGACGCACGAGCATGCTCACGAGATGCCGGTCATCATCCACGGCGAGGAGCTTGCACGAGATGCCGGGCGCGACGGTGGTCCACTCGGGCTCCGTCAGCGCGGGCGGAGCGACGCCGGCGGGCTCGATGCCGGCCTCGCAGGCGATGCGGCTCGCGAGGCGGGCCCGCAGCCGCGCCGGCGGCTCCAACATGTCAGGCCACGCGGCGAAGGAGCCCACGACCGCACGCAGCGATGCCAGTTCCGCGCCGCACTCCGCGCAGCCTGCGGCGTGTTCCTGGAGCGCTCGCGCCATCGCCGGCGGCAGGCCGCACAGTGCAAGCTCGGCCAGCCGATCCACGTGCTCGCAGCTCACGATGCGCCCTCCGCGTCGCGGAGCAGCCGGCGCAGCTTTTCGAGCCCGGCGCGGATGCGCGTCTTGATGGTCCCGAGCGGCTGACCGAGGCGTGCCGCGGTCTCGGAGTAGGACAGTTCGGAGAAGTACGCGATCTCGATGGCCTGCCGTTCGACGGCGCTCAGTTGCGCCACCGCCTCGCGGAGCAGGCGGCCCTGCTCCATGTCGGTCATTCGATCGGACGGCTCCGGTTCCGCCGCGGCCGCCGGAGGAGCGGACGTTTGACCGGCCACGCGCTTCTTGCGCTGCTCGTGACGCAGGCGGTCGATGGCGCGCGAGCGGGTCATGTTCATGATCCACCCCACGACCGTGCCACCAGCGGCGTCATAGGCCGACGCGCGACGCCACACCTCGTGGAACACGTCGAGCGTGACTTCCTCGGCCGTCTCGCGATTCCCCGTGATGCGAAAGCTGAGCATGTACACGATGCCGTGGGCGCCGTCGTAGAGCGTCTGGAGCGCGCGCTGATTGTGGAGGCCCACCGCGCGGACGAGCGCGATCCAGGTAGCTTCGGCCGCGACCGGATCGGATGGCCCGGCGAAGAGCACGGCACCCAGCGTCTTACGCGCGGCTTCAGGTGTCTCCTTCCGGGCGGGGTCCGTGTTCACGATCGGATATGTTGCCGTTCGGCTCACGGGAGGGCAATCCGCCCGAGGCATGCACCTCGCGTGTCCATGCCTCGAAGCACCTCACGTGCATCTTCCCTTGCCGGGGCGCGTCGTCGGGCCCGGCTTGGTCGAACTCCAGCTCCATCTGATCGCAGGCGATGGGCGCGCGGCACACCTCGCACGACTGGCCTTGGCCCGGGCCACCCCACGTTTCGGCGGGGATATGCACTGGCAGATGGCCATCCCGGAGAGCGCTCCGAACCAGCGATGCCAGCGCGCTTTCGCCGTTGCAGCCGCTCGCGTGCTCATCATTCGACCGAGCCCCCGCGGCCGGCAGAACATGGTCAGCCGCGCGGGATGTCGCCGGCGAAGCGTCGGTCGGTTCGGCTCGGCGCGGAAGAGGCATCACCAGGGGCTCCATTACGGATGGCCCTCAAGACGACAGCGACCGGCCGCCGGATTGGACGGTGCTCGGAATGTGGCCAGAATCGATTGCTCCGTCGGCCGTGACCTGCAACGGGAGGGATGGGCGACCGGGGAGATCTCGGCGGGAAGGCGGTCCATGGGCACTCCAAGGGACACAGGCGGGGCGATCGTGTCGGTGTCGCGTTGGACCGCGCAGGTCGAGGCGGCGCCCGCCGGGCCCGAAGGGTGGGCCGACTCACCTCATCCCGGACCGGTGGCGGCGCAAGCGGGCGCCGAGCCGGACATGGGCGGCCAAGTCAAGTGTGACATGCGCTGGCGAGGGATTGGCACAGGTGGGGACTCGAACCCGCCAATGTGGCGGCGCTGAAGTCTCCGGCTCTCCACCCCGATCAACCGGGCATGCCCATCCTCAGCCCCCTTCTGGCACTGATCCTTGCTCTGCTCCTACCCCGTCAAAGGCTCGCCCTCGAGAACATCGCGCTTCGCCAGCAGCTCGTCGTGCTGCGCCGCGCCGTGAAGCGCCCCTCCCTCACGGCGGGCGACAAGACGTTTTGGTTAGTGCTCCGCCGCATGTTCCCTGGCTGGGAGGACTGCCTGCTGATCGTCCAACCCGCCACCTAACAACGTTGAAGCTTAACTGACGGCCGAGTGGCGCAACAAATGGCGCACACCCGACTTGGCCGCCTGCAACACCGGGTAGCTGTAGCGCATTTGAGCTTCCTCCCACTGCCGTCAACCAGCCTCCGGTTCCGAGGCCCACACTTGAGCAAAGATTTCTGCCATTTGAATCTTCTTGATTATCCGATCCAGGATGTCGCAGGCATTGCACAACTCTGCCGCGTGCCCTGACTGACTGAAGGCATGAACGTAACTTGCATGATCGACAGCCTTGTTGCCCATCGTTACGGGGTACCGGAAGGAATATCCGCGGGGATCAGCCGAATGGTAGGCCGCTACCACCTGTCGGACACGGTCTAGAGCACCGTGATCATCGACTGCATGGGGCTTGGCAAACGGAAAGGCCGCGGTCCACAAGCGGTCAAGATCGTGATGGCCGGGGAGGTCAGCGGAGAGCTTCATAGCTCGTTGGCCCAGCATGATAACTGCCTTAAGCTGCAACTCGAGTAGGTGCCGGCATAGGTACAAGAATGGCGCGGCCGTCGCCTTCAATGGCCTATCGACTAATGCATTTACTGCCTCCCTGTACTCCGCAACCAGCTCAGGCCAATCGGATTCCGGTGCAACGCCGGACCAGTCGTCTAGGTCGCCGGCCGGAAAAGCAAGTGGACGCGCCTGACCGCGCTCACGGTCTTCAAACTGCCATGCATTGATGAGTTCCGCGACCTGAAAGGCCGAGATCCGATGAACAGGTCGATAAGTACCGTACCACTGAACAGCAGCAGATCTCCATCATTCGATGCGGTCGGCGGAGTGGCATCAACGATGCCCAAGTTATTTCACCGCGCTGAATAGCGGCCAGATCATCCTCGGCAAGCCCGTAGGACCGCAGCAGTTCGGAGCTCCGAGACTAAAGCCTACCCATCAACACGGTCCCACAGAGATATGTCGGCCTGACGGCCTTGCCGCTCAACAGTCCGAACGCCTCCGCAGGCGACAAGAGGCCGCGTGTGCTGCACGTGGTCGGCCTGCCGTGGGTTAGTTGGGCTGGCCACTGCCTACACCCAGCATCTTCCGGAACTCCGCCTCAAGCGCCTGTCTCACGGGTGGAATCTCCTTCTCAACCGAGTGCCACGCCGCAACCCATGCCTTGGTACGCTCATTCTGCGGGTCGCCTTGTCCCTGCTCGTACTGCTCGTGGAATCCAAGTGTGACGGTCGGGACATGTAGCTTGCTCGCGAACTGATCAAGTTGATCGCAGAGAGGCGTCGGCAGATAAATCCGGTTCTCATCGAAGTACAAGTAGAAGGCCGTCGTCGCGTTCGTGGCGTTTACGTACTTCTGCTTTCGATCGGGCTGGTGCGACATCTCAAGCGGATTCGCGAAGCGGGAGGCCTCTAGCACGGCCCGCACGAGTAACTTGTATAGCTCAGATACTACTTCTGCACGCCTGGCATGAAGTGCCGCGAATGTAACCTGATGCTCGGCAGCGGTAATCGCGAGCCTAGACTTGAATGCCTCCAAGTCCTTGGCGATGACCACTCCAAACAATGACCGGCCAAGAAAACCCAGCACCAGTAGCAATGCCGCATTGCCACCCACTGCCACGAGAATCGCCTGCCACAGTGCCACCGCTCTCAAGCCCTCCGGTCCATGACTGTTTCGCCTACGCCGGACATGGAATCAGAACGTTCCTATCGTCGCATCGATCGCATTTGTCAGCTTGTTGCTGAACAGCGATAACGAGGCCCCTTGGCAGTTGATCGAGAAACCGATCAATACGCATAGCTCCGGAACGGGCAAGACGAACGGCTGTCCTGGTGAGACAGTAATAAGCAGGTTTGGCTTGGAGACATCGCACAAGAGCGTTCCAAAGCCTGACGGAATGTTTGTCGCACCTAAGCTGGTGATGAGCACATCGGTAAGCGCGCCTGGAGCAAAGGAGGCATGGGAGATGAATGGCTGCCACGTCAACCCGACCACGGGTCCGTGCGTTGGATCAGGAATGAGCGCTAAGGGGTTGGGTGGACTTCCGAGCCGCACGCTTTGCACGGATTGCAGAACTTGTCCGCACGTCGTCGCGGCCGCCAGTAGAATGGAAATGTCGCTTACGTTTCCGTTCACGATTGCCAAGTCGGGTATTCCATTCCCATCGAGATCAGTTGCCACCATCTCGTATGCAAATACGCCTCCAGTTGGGAAGTCAATCTTTGTCTCGAACTGCCCGCTCCCGAATCCCTTGAAGGACGAGACCACTTGCGCGAACTGATTCACGACAGCAATGTCTACAATGCCATCTGCGTTAAAGTCGCCTGTTACGGGGGATATGGGACTATTGGTGGCTGAGAGAGTGCTGCCAAAAGTAAACTGCGCTTGCCCATTTCCAATCCAGATGGATACACCGTTCAACCCCACACTGGTTACGAGTACGTCTAGAATGCCATCTCCATTTACATCAGAAAGGGCTAGGCCATCAGCGCCTGTGCCAGGCGAGAAGTCTCCTCCATTCGAGAATCCACCGCCTCCGGTACCGAGCATAAGTCTTACTGCGTCAGTGCCGGAATCCGCAGATACAGTCACGAAGTCAAGCACGCCGTCCATGTTGACGTCTGCCGCAGCCAATCCCGATCCGTGAATGGGCATAACTGGAAGCGGGTCGAAGAATCCGTCGCCCTTGCCAACCATTAGCGCAATATCATTCGACCGGGTCGCGAGAATATCGGGCTTTCCATCGCCAGTGAAGTCTGCGACAGCAATCGATTCTACCGGCGAACCCGTGAACGTGTTCTTTACCTGACTGAATATCGTGGTGCCGGAGCCAAGTAGTACATTAATACTATTATCGGCCATGACGATGTCCAGATATCCGTTTCCGTCCAGGTCGGCCAGCTTCATGTCGTTGGGATTGAACCCGCCGATGAAGAGGAAGGGGGCAAGTTGGCCGTGGCCGTCATTCGTAAGAATGGTGATCCCCTGAGGCGTGACAAAGTGGCTAG
>Ga0193753_10003532_pt1 | contig 11508 bp, 8 predicted proteins | sample H1c2metaG_FD_144925 | JGI IMG/M metagenome (GOLD analysis project Ga0193753, IMG submission 144925) | Soil microbial communities from a riparian zone of the East river system, Colorado, United States - H1c2 | ecosystem: Environmental > Terrestrial > Soil > Riparian zone | place: USA: East River... | reverse complement strand
CACGGCGGTCGTTCCCCCCATGGGCCAGCCCTACCAGTACCAACTGCAAGTTCGCAACGACGAGTACTTGATGAGCGCCACCGGCCCGATGGCCGACGTACCCGCCGGCGCCACCGTGCGGTTCCACGAAGACCTGTTTGTCGGCCCGAAATTGCAATCGCAGCTCGCGGCGGTGGGACGGAATCTGGAGCGCACCGTCGACTTCGGGATCCTGACCGTTGTGGCGCAGCCCCTGTTCACCGGACTGAACTGGATCCACAAGCTCACCGGCAATTGGGGCTGGTCGATCATCATCGTCACCGCGTTGATCAAGCTGCTGTTCTATCCCTTGAGCCAGGCCAGCGGCCGGTCCATGGCGAAAATGCGCGCGGTGGGCCCGCGCATGAAGCAGATCCAGGAAACCTTCAAGGACGACCGCGAGAAATTGGGCCGCGCCATGATGGAGCTGTACAAAAAGGAAAAGATCAATCCGCTGGCGGGCTGCCTGCCGATGGTCGTGCAGATTCCCGTGTTCATTTCCTTCTACCGGGTGCTCTTGGAAAGCGTGGAAATGCGCCAGGCGCCGTTTCTGATGTGGATCAACGATCTGTCCTCACGCGATCCGTACTTCGTGCTGCCGCTGCTCATGGGCGGCGCCATGTTCGCGCAGTTCAAATTGAATCCCGCGCCGCCGGATCCGATGCAGGCCAAGATCATGCAGTTCATGCCGCTGATCATGACCGGCATGATGGCGTTTTTCCCGTCGGGACTGACGCTTTACTGGCTGACCAACACGGTGCTGTCGATTGCGCAGCAGTGGCGCGTGAATCAAGTGGTCGAAGCCGAGGCTGCCAAGCAGCGCTCATAGATTCCTCGGACAGGCTCCCAGTCTTGGCACCGCTCGACACCATCGCCGCCATCGCCAGCGCTCCGGGGCGAGGAGCGGTCGGGGTGATCCGCGTTTCAGGTCCCGACGTGCCGCAAATCGCGGAGTCGATCCTCGGCGTCCTTCCGGCGCCGCGCGTCGCGCAGGTTGCGCACTTCCTTGCCGGCGATGGCCAATCCCTGGACCGCGGCCTGGCGTTGTACTTTCCTGCGCCGAATTCCTATACGGGCGAACATGTACTGGAGCTGCAAGGTCATGGCGGCGCCTTCGTCCTTGACTCGCTGCTGAAGCGGCTGCTCGAGCTGGGCTGCCGCATGGCACGGCCCGGCGAATTCAGTGAACGCGCATATCTCAACGGCAAGATCGACATTGCGCAAGCCGAGGCCATTGCAGACTTGATCGATGCCGGCACGTCCGCGGCGGCGCGCGCCGCCGTTCGTTCCATGCAAGGGGAGTTCTCCGCGCATATACACGCGCTGCAGACGCAAATTACGGAACTGCGAACCCTGGTCGAGGCGGCCATCGATTTCCCCGACGAAGAACTGGATTTCGTTCCGGGCAGCGAGCTAGGGCGTCGCATGGCCGATATTCTGATGGCCTTCGAGATGATCATTGCCGCGGCACGTCAGGGCGCGCTGCTGCGCGAGGGCTTGAATGTGGTGATCGCGGGCAAGCCCAACGCGGGCAAATCCAGCCTGCTGAATAAACTCGTGGGCGATGAGATCGCCATCGTCACCGACCAGCCGGGCACCACGCGCGACGTGCTGCGCCAGCAGGTGCATCTGGACGGCCTGCCGTTGAACCTGATCGATACGGCGGGCCTGCGCAAGGTGGACGATGTGGCCGAAGCGGAGGGTGTTCGGCGAGCCTTTGCAGAGCTGGGCCGGGCGGATCGCGTGCTGTACGTGTTGGATGCCGCCGTGCCGGCCGGCGAGAGCAGCGCCTCCGCCTTGGCCGCGGAACTCGGGGAGCTGCCGCAAGGCGTTCCGGTCACGCTGGTTTTCAATAAAATAGATCTCAGCGGCGTGCAGGCGAGCGCCGATGAATCACGCGACCCGCCGCAAGTCTTCTTGAGCGCCAAGACCGGCGCCGGTCTCGAGCTGCTGCGCGCGCACTTGAAAAACAGCGCGGGTTATCGCGGCGGCGACTCCGGCGCGCTGTCGGCGCGGCGCCGGCATCTGGACGCGCTGAGTCGCGCCAAGGCGAGCGTGGTGCAGGCCGCGGAAACGCTGACCAAAACCCGGGCGTTCGAACTCTTTGCGGAAGACTTGAGAAGGGCGCAGCTCTCTTTGAGCGAAATCACCGGCGAGGTCAGCAGCGATGATTTGCTTGGGGAAATATTCAGCAGTTTTTGTATCGGCAAATAGCCGCGCCGTGATTGACTAGCGGCGCTGCGAAAGCAGGCTGCTGAGCAAGCCGCCGACGATGGCGCCTCCGACCTGCAGCGCAATGGCCTCGCCGACATTGTTCATGTTCAATGAGGCGCCGCTTCCGACGCTGCCCTCGTCCTCCTGGTCGATGCGCGACACCACCCAGTCGAACTTGCCGCTGGTCACGGCGGCCTTGCAATAGCGGCATTCGCCGATTTGCGTGAGCGACACCGGCGCCCCGCAACTCGGACAGGTGTTCTCGAGCGTACCGGGCTTGTTCGATGTGGCGACGCCGACCGAGCGCTGAAACGTCCAATCCTCCATGAAGGGCCTCACGTTGCGGTCGCCGAACACGATCTTGTCGCTCTTGTCGACTTCGAAGTCGGCAGCAGAGGCGCTGATGCGCACGGTGAGATCGTCAAAGACGCGGCCATGCACGATTCGAACCGGCTCGATCGCGCGGACGCTCAAATTTTCCATGACATTGCGCCGGCCTTCGGCGGCCATCGTCTCGAGTTGCGCGCTCCAGGTGAAATAGGCGCCAGGACTCATGAATGCCCGGCCGGCGTCCAAGTTCTGTTTGCACCACGCATCCTGGAGCGCGAGAAATGCGGTCTTCACACGGCCTTCGAACACACCCAGCGAAAAATCCTTGTCCGCGGCGGTGAGCGCAGCAACGCCGTCGGGAATGCTGGGCGCCGCGAATCCCAGCGAGGAATCCGCCGAGTAGCCGACGTAGGCAGCCGGGTGTACATCGACGACAACCCAGTCCACCGAACCGTTGGTCACGCTCGCCTTGCAGTGGGCGCAAGTGCCGTCCAAGGCCAGCCGCAACTCGGCGCCGCAGGCGGGGCATCGGGCCGCGATCACGCCGCCGTTGACTGCGGTGCGCGCGGCGGGGCCGCGGCCAAAGGTCCAACGTTCCGCGTGCCGCTGATCTTGTCCCTCGTCCGCCAGGGTTTGATTGGCGTCGTCCACGGTTTTGGCGCGGTACACCAGGTCGAAGTGCACGACGATGCTTTGACCTTGCGCATTGCACTGCGCATCCTCGAGGGCAAGCCCGCGGACATTGAGACTTTCCAGCAGTGCGTGACGATGCTGTGCTTTGGACTGCGCAATGCCCTGCGACACCGCGTTGAACACACCATCGTTCAGGTAAGGCCGGATCGCCGCGGCGTCGTTCTTCTGCACGCCGCGCTTGACCAAAAAGAATGTCATTTCCGCGCGCTGCAGAAAGGTTTCCATTTCGAATCCCGGATCGAGTGCGCGGATGGCGTCGAGCCCCGGCGGCAGTGGGCGTCGGAACGCCGCGGAGCCCGCAGATCCCAGATCCCCCAGCGCGATTTTGGCGAGATTGGAAGCGCCGATGACGGAACCCAAAGTGGCGATGGCTGCCTGTGCCTGTCGTGATCCGCCGAGCGCTTGGCCGCTCGAACTATTCCGCACGCGGCGCAGAATGTAGCCGATGATAAAAATAACGATCAGCAACCCAATCAAGCCGCCCAAGGATCCGCCGCTGCCGAATGATCCGCCGTCGCTGTGGCTGGACGCGGCGGCATGACTGCCGCCGCCGGTGCGAGCGAACGCCGTTGCCGCGACGACCAGCGTCGCGACGGCACCGACCCCGCGCAACAGGTAGCTGCGCGCGCTCAACTACAGCGCCCCTCCGCAATTGCCGCAGAACTTGGCGCCGGGCGCAGCCGCCGTCCCGCATTGCGTGCAATGCACACCCTTCGGCGCCATCGCAGCCCCGCAGCTCGAACAAAACTTTGCGCCAGGCGCATTGGGTGCGTGGCAACTTGCGCACGCCACGCCGCCGGCCCCGCCGCTTGGACTGGATCCGGGTCCCGGCCCTGGGCCCGCACCGCCCGGGTTTTGTCCCGCGCCGGGCGCCGGCGCGACGCCGATTGCTCCAACGAGCCCGCCCAATCCCATGCCTACACCTAGGGCCGCGGTGCCGTTGCCGCCGCCTGCCGCAGCTCCCTCGCCGATGCCCTTGAGCGCAGCGCCCACACCGTATTCGCGAAAGCCGCCGGCGAGACGCGAGTAGGCCGTGTCCTTGCGCAGGCCCTTCAAGGTTTGTTCATCCTCGGGACTCAAGCTGATGGTCATGTTGCCGAGCCGCGTGATCTTCAGTCCGTAAGGCGCCAGGGGAGCTTGGACGTCCGCGATGAGCGCCGTCTCGATGTCGCCGGTGCGTGCCGCGAGTCCGAGCACCGGCCACTTTTCCGCGGTGAGCTTCTTCACCACGCTGGTGCGCAGGGCCTTGAGGATTTGCTCCCGCGCCCAATCGGTGATCAGGTCATTGCTGGCCTGACGCGTGCCCACCAATTTCAAAATCATCGCGCTCGGGTCGCTGACGGACAGCGCGTATTCGCCGAAAACCCGCAGGCCGACCGCAAGCCCTGTCTCCGGATCCTCGATGTTGTCGATCGGGCCGCCGAACGGCAGGCTCACGAATTCGCGCGTCCCGACGAAGTACAGCTCGGCGCGGTACATGTTGCCGCCGCTGGCCCAGTCTACGATGTCGCCCAGGAAGGGAATCAGGGCGCCATCCATCGTGGAGCGGCCCTGGGGCAAGGTACCGGCCAGCTTGCCTTCCTTGAAAAAGAGCGCAGTTTCGTCCGGCTGTACGGTCACTTGCGTAAACTTGCGGATCGTCATGTCCGGCCACTTGTAGAGAATGTCCTCCTTGGCAGTGTCCGGCCTCGCAATGAATTGCCGATTAAGATCTGTGGGGTGGCCAAATAGACTCACAATGCATTCTCCCGTTCAAGTCAGTTTGCGAATCTCGAAGCTGCGTGTCGATATATAAAAACCGTTCGGCGGTGCCTTTCCCGCCACTTCAAGGCTTCCCGCTCAATTCGCGGAACAGCCAAGCGCGCGCCTTGAGCCAGTCGCGCTGCACGGTGCGCAAGGACACACCCAAGGCTCGAGCCGTATCTTCCTCGCCATAACCGCCGAAGAAGCGGCACTCGACCACATCGGCGAGCCGCGGCATTTCCAGCGTGAGCCTGTCCATCGCTTCGTTGAGCGCCAGCAGCCCTTCGTCGGAATCAATGGACAGATCGTCTATGTGCGACAGCGTTACGTGTTGACCGCCGCCGCCGCGTTTCTCGGCCACGCGTGATTGCGCGTAGTTGATCAAGGCATGCCGCATGGCCAATGCGGCCGCGCGCAGGAAGTGCGTTTCGTCGACAAAGCTGCGCGATTGCCCGAGGCGCAAGTAAGCTTCGTGCACCAAGGCGGTGGTCTGCAAGGTGTGGCCGGCGCCCATGCGCGCACGCGTGCGTTGCGCGATGCGTCGCAGCTGTTGATAGAACGCAGGCAGCAATTCGGCGGCGATGCGCCGCACATCCGCGGAGGCCGTACTGGCCTCGAGCCGGGTGAGCGCATCTTCCGGCAACGGGTGTGCGTCTTCCATCGCCGGATTCTAGACAGAACCGCCGCCAATGGGCAGCGCGTGTGCCAACCCGCCATGGCGGGTTCGATCGGTTCATCTGGTTCTCATAGTCATCAACCAGGAGAACAGCATGAACTGTCCCAAATGCAGCATACCCATGCCGGCGAATGCCCGCTTCTGCGGCAGCTGCGGCCAGCCAATCGAGGCTGCAGCGGCGCCCGCCACCGCGCAGGCGTGGGCCGCGGCTTCGGCATCGGCGCCGGGACTGCTGGCGCGCGTCAAGAATATTGTTCTGGCCCCCAGGTCCGAGTGGCCGGTGATCGCCCCCGAGCCGACTACGACCGCACAGCTGTACGCGGGTTACGTCATGCCGCTCGCGGTGCTGGCCGCACTGCTGGGCTTCGTGCGCATGTCGGTGCTGGGCGTCAACACGGCGTTCGGCGGTGGCTTTCGCATGCCGGTCGGAAGCGGGCTGACCTACACGGTGATGACGTTCGTCTCCGCATTGATCGGCGTCTTCATCGTGGGATTCATCATCAACGCGCTGGCCCCGACATTCGGAGGGCAACGCGACCAGCGCCAGGCGCTCAAAGTGTCGGCGTACAGCCTCACGCCCGCGATGCTGAGCTCCGTGCTGGCTCTATCGCCGATCCTGTCGACACTGTTGCAGCTGCTCGCCGGCCTATACGGCATTTACGTGTTGCATATCGGATTGCCGGTGGTTATGCAGTCGCCCAAGGAAAAAGCCTTCGGCTACACGGTGAGCGTGGTCATTTGCACCATTCTGGTCGGCATCGTGTTTGCCGTACTGAGCAGCGTTGCGCATATCGGCGGCAGCCGGATGGGGCTTCTTGGGAGCACTCAGCCTACGCGCGCGGCGGAACAGGCTGCCGCGCGCGATCAGAGCGCCGCCGCAGTTGGCGACACCATCGGCAATATCTTGGGCACGGACGCCAAGGGCAAGGCCAACTTAAGCGCGGCCTTGTCGAATCTCGCGAAGGCCGGCGAGGGCCCGGCGCCGGCCCAAAACCCCGCCGCACCTGCATCAACGGGCGGCTTGCTGAACGCCTTGGGCGGTGCACTGGGCGGCCCGAACCGCGTCGCGCCCGTGGATTTCAAAACCCTGACGGGGTTGTTGCCGGCCTCGTTGCCGGGCATGACGCGCACCTCGGCCCAAGGCGAGAATCAGGGCGCCATCGGTGTGAAGACTTCGTCCGCAAAGGCTGATTACGCCGGCAAGGATGGCACGGGCGTGCACATCGAGATTGCGGATATTTCCGGTGTGTCGGGTTTGATGGACCTGGCGGGTGGTCTGATCCAGCAGACCACCTCGGAAAGCGACAGCGGCTACGAGAAGGACGTGGTCATCGGCGGCAGAACGGTCCATGAGAAATACGATGCCCGTAATAAAAAGTCCGAGCTCGGCGTCATTCTGGTGAAGCGTTTCTCGGTTGATATCACCGGCAGCGGCGTGAACATGAATTCACTGGAGCAATCCTTGAGCCAGATCGACCTTTCGCAGCTCGAGTCGATGAAGGACGCCGGGGCGCAGCCAAAATGAATTCATGGGCGCGACTGAGCGGGTTGCTCTTGTCCGCGTGCGCAACCCTTGCGAGCTGCTCAAAACAATCCGGCGCGGGCCTTGCGCCTGCATCCGCCGCGGCACCGGTCTCCCCCTGCGAAACATTGGCTCTCAAGGCCGCGGATCTCGGCGGTCTGCTGCAGGCACCAATCACGCATGCCACGGATCTGGCCGGAGACGGTCAATCGTGCGCCTTCCTGACCACCGGGTTTTCGGCAATCACCGTCAGCGTACGGCCGGGTCTCGGCAGAGCCTCGCTCGACGCATGGTCCGCGGGCAAGATGTCCTTGGCGGTAACACCGCTGCCCGGTGTCGGCGACGCGGCCGTCTGGCAGGACACCCTGCACGAGATCATTGCGCGGAAGAGTGATTTGCTCTGCGACATTCAGCTGCGCGGCGCCAGCGACGACATCGCGGTCGCGGCGGACGCCCTGCCGGGCGCGTTGGGCGCGCTTTGCAACCGAATTTTTGCGTCCCATCAGGTAAACTGACGCTCGCGAAGGCTCCAAAAATATGCCAAGCAATCAGCTCACCGCCCCGCTGTCCGCCGCGCAACGAGTTCGCGTCGATGAGCTGCTGGACGATCTGTTCGACTTGCCCGAAGGGGAACGGCTCGCGAACTTGCGTGCGCGTCGCATCGAGGACTCGGCAGTGGTCGCTGAAGTTGAAAGCCTGCTGCGCTCCGCGAGCGCCTCCGGCGGATTCCTGTCGATGTCCCCGAAACCGGCCGCGGATCCGCTTCCCGATGACACCTTGGGACTGCGTATCGGTGCCTGGCGCATCACGCGCCTCATCGGACGCGGCGGCATGGGCGAAGTGTATGAAGCCGCCCGCGCCGACGGCAATTTCGAGCAGCGCGTAGCCATCAAGCTTTTGCAGCGCGAGGCGGCGGCGCAAATGGAACGCTTCCAAGCCGAACGCCAGATTCTGGCGCGGCTGGAGCATCCCGGCATTGCGCGGCTCTACGACGGCGGTGTGACCGAGGATGGCCGCCCCTACATGGCGATGGAATTCGTCGAAGGCCGGCCGATCACCGAATTCTGCCAGATCAATCGCGCGACTTTGGAGCAACGTCTCGCGCTGTTCGTCCAGGTGTGCGACGCGGTCGCCTACGCGCACCGCAATCTCATCGTGCACCGCGACTTGAAACCGTCGAACATTCTCGTGACGCCGACCGGCGCGGTAAAACTCCTGGACTTCGGGATTGCCAAGCTGCTCGACGCCCAGCGCGCGCGGGTGACTCAGGCGGCAGCCGCTCCCATGACCCCGATCTGCGCGGCGCCCGAGCAGCTCACCGGCGGCGCCATCACGACGGCAACCGACGTGTATGCACTGGGACTGCTGCTGTTCGAGCTTCTGAGCGGCACGCATCCCTGGACGGGATCCGACACCCCGGTATTGCAGGCCATGCGCACGGTGCTGCAAAAGCCGGCCCCGAGCGTCAGGACGCTCGGGGAAGCGCAGCAGAACCCGCCCGTGGCGGCGCGGCTGATCCGCGGCGATCTGGATGCCATCGTAGCCAAGACCTTGCGCAAGGAGCCTGCCGACCGATATGCAACGGTGAACGGCATCAAGCTGGATGTCGAACGGGCGATGCGCGCCGAACCGGTCGAAGCCCGCGAGGGCGCGCGCATGTACGTCATCAGCCGCACACTGCGCCGCTACCGCTGGGCCGCCGCCGGCATCGCGGCAGTCATCGTTTCCCTGGCCGTGGGTCTGGGCGTGGCCGCCTGGCAGGCAGAGAAAGCTGCGCAAGAACGCGATGTGGCGCGGCGCGATGCGGCGCGCGAGGAAGCGGTCCGCTACAGCCTGACCGGCCTGTTTCGCGCGGCGATCAGTGATCAAGGCTCCAAGACGACGACTGCCAAGGGCATGATCGACTCGAGCGCGCAGCGCGTGCTCAACGAGTATCGCGATCAGCCGCAGCTCAAGGGTCAAATCGTGCTCACCCTGGCCGATCTGTATGCGGCACTCGAGGACGCGAATGGCGCGGCATCGCTGCTGGACGGCTATCTGGCCGAGGCGAATCGCAACGCGGACCCGCTGGCGGTCGCGGACGCGCGACAGAAGCTTGCCAGCGTGGAATTGTTGCGCGGTCATGCGGATCGGGCCGCGGACCTGGTGGCGCAAGCAGAAAGTTTTTGGCGGGCGTCGCCGGGGCGCTATGCGGAGGAAAGGCTCGAAGGGCTCGCCATTCGAGCACGCGTACAGCGTGCCCGCGGCGACTTGGACAGCTCGATCGCAACCATTCGCGATGCCATTGCCCAGCGGACGGCCTTGTCCGGGCACGACAGCCGCGAAACCGGCGTCTTGTTCAACTCGCTCGCCATCACGCTGGGTACGGTGAACCGCCTTCCGGAAGCGCTCAAGGCGTACTACGAAACCACCGCCATTTACCGGACGCTGGGCTTGGGCGACGGCATAGACGCGCAGATCATCGTCGCCAATACCGGGGTCCTGGAAATGCGCGCGGGCCACCTGCGGGAGGCGGAACATCTTCTGAAGAGTTCCGTCGAACGGGAACGAGCGCTCGCCGGCGACTCCGCCGCGGTTGCCGCCGCCATGGGCTACTACGGCCGGATACTCTCGGTCACGAACCGGAATGAACCGGCAATCAGCGTGTTGCGCGAAGCCATTGACATGGCGGGTCGTTACACCGGACCCGACAGCCCGGTGACAATCCTGTCGCGGATATTTTTAGGAGAAGCGCAGCTGGCGGGCGGCGCTCACGGCGATGCCGCGAGCATGCTCACCAAGGCTCACGATGCCGCGGTGGCGCATTATGGCGTCGCTAATCCCTTGACGTTGCGTACCGAAATTGCGATGGGGCTGCTCGCCCTGAGCGACGGCAACAATCGGCTGGCAGAGCAGCAGCTCACCGAAGCGGTCGCGGGATTGCGCAAGCTCGGCGCACAAAGCGCCGCCACGTTGGCGATGGCGCTCGAAGGCTTGGGCTCGGTCGACTCCGCTGAAGGCCACACCGCGGAAGCCGAGGCTTTATTGCGCGAAGCGGTGTCGATTCGCGAAAAGACACCGGACGACATATGGGAATTGGCCCAGGCGCAGGAGCGGCTGGGCGAAGCGCTCCTCAAAAGCGGCAACGCCGACGCCCCGGCCATGTTGAAAAAGGCCAGCAGCGATCTGGAGTCCCAGCTTGGCGCCAACCATCCGCAAACTTTGCGGGCCAAGCTCGCCTTGGCGCGAGTTGGCGCGTAATTCCAAGATCCGGGGTTGATCGGTTGCCTAAGAATTGACAGCGACACTGGCCGTGCGCAATTTGCGCTGTCGCCGACTGCCCAAAAGCCTCAAATACTCTGTTCGGTCCGATCCAAATCCTTCAATTCGCCATCGATCGACCGAGCGAGGCGCGCCGACACACCGAGCGCGGCAAGTGCGCCCAGTGTAATGACCGCAGTGGGTAGCGGAAAGCGCCAGAACAGCCAGAGCATTGTGGCAGCGGACACCGTGAGGATGGCGAGAAACGCCAGGATGCCCATCCGCGCAGACGAAGATTCCCTCATCCCTACTCCCCCGAGCAACGCAAGTGGTGCGTTGTAAATAGTATACAGACGCTCGATTGGAACGCTATACAGGAATCCCCCTAATTTAACGCTTATACAATTAGCGTCAGCCGAGCATCGTCTCGCGCCGCCAATGACGCGCGGTGAGAACGAACATCAGCAGTGCAAGGCCCAGAGATGCGGCAGCGGACACCAGCACATCATTCAATAAAATCGGTTCATCTTTGAGCACGCTGGTCATCAGAAGGTGCTGGCTCAAGGACGGTATGACCATCAGCGAACTCTTGGTCTTCAGCGAATAGATACTGGCAAAGGCGATCGGAAGCGTGGGAACGAGCAGCACGGTGGTCAGGTAGGTTTGCGCCTCGCGGTAAGTGCGCGTGAACGAGGCGACCAGGGTCATCAGTGTGGCGCCCAATGGCACGAAGGGCAGACAGATTGCGAAGAAAGTCAGTGCGGTGCCCAGACCCAGATTGGCGCTCATGCCGATGCGCTCGAGCGGCACGAAGCGAAACACGCAAACGAAGGCGGTCAGGCTCAGGCCCAAGGAGATGCACATATAGGCGCAGGTCGCCAGAATTTTCCCGCCCACCAGCGCCGAGCGCGCCACCGGCAAACTGAGCAGCGCCTCGAGCGAACCGCGTTCGCGCTCCCCCGCGGTCGAATCGATGGCCAGGTACAGCCCGCCCATCAACAACGCAAACAGCACGAAATAAGTCATGAATCCCAACACCACCACCGCGCGCCCCGTGGGCGTCGCAACGTCG
>Ga0193753_10003530_pt1 | contig 11510 bp, 3 predicted proteins | sample H1c2metaG_FD_144925 | JGI IMG/M metagenome (GOLD analysis project Ga0193753, IMG submission 144925) | Soil microbial communities from a riparian zone of the East river system, Colorado, United States - H1c2 | ecosystem: Environmental > Terrestrial > Soil > Riparian zone | place: USA: East River... | reverse complement strand
CCTTTGACTTCGTTGGGTTTCAACGTATGACTGTGAATTTATTCGATGTAGAGGAAAGAAAATGAAAAAGACAGTGAAAGAAAGACAGAGATGCAATGATGCAGAAGTGAGAAAGAGAAAGAAAATCAAACGAGCGTTATCATTTTAAAATGGACTGGGTCCCTGAAATGAATTGAAAAAGGGTGTCGGGGTGATGTTGAGTGGATTGGAGAGGGGACTGCGACGTTGTGGCTACAGGAATGTGCGCTTCTCGTCCTCGTAATGAATCTCCTTCCATCCCTGGCGTGTCTTACGCACACTCTTCATCATCAACTTGACGTGGCGGGAATAGTGACCGATGGTGTCCCACGTCTTGTTGACTACTAGCTCGAGGGGCGAGGGGCTGTAGTCAATGGGTTGCGCGTTGTCGTGGTTGGGCGCAAACACCAATGTACCTCGTTCGAGGCCCTGAAAAACTTGCTGGGTCCGCGGGATACGGCATTCCAAGGTGACTTTTCGATATCGTCCTTCGCCTGAAATATCTTTTACGTGGACATCTAGGGGCTGCGCGCACTTCTTTGGATAGTATACCGCATCTTCGTTAAGTAGGAGATGGTTTGGATAGTGCGGGACGCAAAAGACTTTGTCTGTGATGATTGTGAACGATGTAGGGGGTTCGACGTATGCGCGAGTGGATTTGATAACGTTTGAACAGGAGAACCCGCTTTCGAAGGAGTCGGTGGAACCAGTATTGTGGTATGTGACACTGCTGTAAGTTGACTTGTTGATTTGGATTTCAACGCAGCGGTCGCAAGAGGAGTTCATGGTACTTGGAGGAGTGGTTGACCCTTGCAGTTTCTTGATATCCGCTTTACTGCTATTTGTTATTGGATCATGTGGTGTCAAACTCGCTTCCGTAGTGTGGGTTGATGGCTGTATTTCCTTATTAATCATGCTGCGGTGTTGTGGCTGAACTTCTGGTTTACACGTTAATTGGTTGCTTCTTAACCGGTGCCGTAGTCTGATTTTTCCGAATTTATTAGAGGCTGTTGTGTTGAGCAATTATTGTTGTGGCCTAGGCCTCGCGTTGATATTTTCGCTGAGTTCCGCTGATTGATCTCGTAGGTAGTCGTCCGGTATTGATAGAGTTCCTTGTACTTGCATTTTCGCAACTTGTATGTGTCGGTCCGCTTCTCAGCTGTGACCTTAGTTGCTACTCATGCGCAGTTGCGCGAGTGTTTAAATAAAGGAGAAAATATATTATAAAGTGCCAATTGGGCGAGAGAAAATAATTGATGAAAAGGTAAAAAAATAAACTTGACAGTGGGGCTTAGAAGTCCGAAGCTAGAAGTACATGCAGTCATAAGAGAAAGAGAAAGTGGAAGCACAGTTGAATGCGCTTTGTAACAGTACAGGGTATTCGTCGCCCGTGAGGTTGACGCAGGAGGTAATAGGTAAGAGGCAATCGCAGAGAAAAACTGAAAAGAAAAAGAGGAAGAGAAAACATGCGCAGATTATACATGAGAATTTACTAACTAGGACGGCTCAATCGCCGGAGGCGCTGGTGGTGGAGCTATTACCGTTGACGTGTTTGTGGCGGCGAGCTGTGTTGCTGGTGGTAGATCGAACACTGTTAGACGATTGCATACTGACGTCTGATGAATGGCGAGATAACTTGGGACGTCCGCGAAAGGTAGACATATGGTACGCGTCGGTCTCAAACTCGGTGGGCAGGCCGGGGGCATCATTAAGCTGTTTATCGTCGATCTGGGACTTGAGGCCGCGAACTAGCTTGGCGAAGCGGTCGATGTCACGCTGAGGGGGTGTGATAGCTTCAATACCGTCAATGTTGTAGTGTCGGCGCAGAGTGAATAGCAAAAATCGTAGGGCAGGCGCGACGATGCGATAGAGAGAGAAGGCGAGGAAGGGGGTGGTCTGGTAGGCTTGCTCTTCGATGATGAACGTGAGTTGGCGTACGATGGTGCCGAGGGCCGATGTAGGCGTGAGAGGGCTGCACTCTAGAGCGTCGATAAGATGGTTAATATTGCCAGTGAACTCGGATAAACTTTGAAGTTGCTTAGCGACACGGCTATTGGCGTCGGTGATCTGCTCCATAGCTTCGCTAGTGGCTTTGTCGAGCTGTTCCCGGTCCTGTATAAGAGACGACCGGTCTTCCTGTACCATTTTATGGCCTGATTCGATGTCGGTCCTCAGTCTGGTGAGGTTGTCAGCTTCGGTGTTACGGGAACGATCCCATAGTTGTCGGCGTTGGTCGAAGTCACGCTGGAGCTTCAGCAAATGGGATTGCTTCGCGAGGACATCTCGCTCAAGCTCTCCGAGGTCTCGTGTCCATGCTTGACTGTCGAAGGGCGGCTGGCGCTTCATATTAGGAGGCGGTGGATGATGATGATGGCCATTGTGGGCTGCGGGCTGCTGACGAGCAGGTCCCCTTGCATCTTGACGAGGTGGCGGCGAAACAATCGTTCGCGGCGCGAACGTAATGTTCTGATGCGTGGGAATCATATTGGGGGCCGCATAATAGAAGGCGGGCTGCGCCGTGAGGGGCTTTGGCGGCAATGACGGGTGGACTGGTAGTCCTGGAGGCGGATTCGGAGGTGGAGATCCTGGGAAATTGGGCTGGAGGAAGTTGTGGATGCTGGGCAAGACTTCTACTGCGGACGTATGAAACGTAGAAGGCGGTGTAAACGAGTGGAGGTGGGGATAACTCTTGTTGATGGTCTCGGGTCGATTGATTTTGACGTCGACAGTGATGGGAGGCGCTTGGGTTAATCCTTGGATTCGTTCGAGTAGCGACGGCTGCAAGGGGAGCGTGTGTTGGACCTTTGTGTCTTCAGGGATATTGTTGGTTATTTCTTTCGAGTCCCCTGAAGTTGGGAATAAAAAATTCAGTCCGGGTCGCAATGAACGAAGCCTGGGGTCAAGAACGTCGGTGATCAGCTCACCCTTTTCGTTCTTGACTTCGATTCCGCTCTCCTGAGCTTTCTTGATGAACTTGAAGAGGAATTGGGATTTGTCGTCCTTCGTCTCGTTGGCGTTATGCTTGGCGAGGGCTCCCTGAGGCTCTCCGAATGCGGGTGTCTTTGACCTTGCGGTTTCCTGGGCCTTCACTGCATTGAGGACGCGGAGGGGTGAGAAGGGCTTGGTGGCGTGATCGTCGTCGTCTGGAAAGAGAGGCTTGTGGGACTTGGTGGTGGAGCCGTTGGTTGCGGAGGTGATGGAGGTGGAATGGTCGGAATTGGTAACTGAGGCGGACGAGTTCGTGGTGTCTGAACTGGACGTGGTGACGGACTTCTCGTCGGTGGATAGTGCTGGAGAGGTATCGCGTGAGTTATGGTTTCCGTTGACGATGATGTGCTTTCGCTTCCTGGCGTCGCGGAGGTTGTTATCGTGGATAAATTTGCGTAGGACCTCGATAGGCGATCGTTTGGGACTGGTGTAAGTGCTAATTGCGTCGCGCTCGTCCTTTGGTACAATAAATGGGTTATCCAACATTGAATATGCACTTGTATCGTTAGATACTGGTGGGATACGCACTGTAAATCCACCGTTCGCCGTTGGTACCATGCGGCTATCACATACGAGAGAAGGAGGAGGCAGATTGAGGCCGAGAGTAGACATATCGTAACAATTATTATCGGGTTGAGAATCTTGAATGCCAGTAGGCTTTGAGAGTACGAGTTAGACGTGCGAGAGTGGGATCGTTATATAGGTCGTAAAATGGTCGTGCGTAATCGTGATGAGGTCGTGGAGGTCTTCATATCCGGTGATCGTGCTTGTTTAGGCTGTGGGATCTCTCCCTCATGTAGTATGTACTGTATGGCCGTTGTATTCATCTAGATCTCGCTGTCCTGATCTGTAGGTAGACGTACCACTTTTGATCCACTTCCTATCGGCGGAAATCAGAGTTAAGCTACTTTTTGAGTGGCTGCCATATGACGTGGAGCTCCTCCGATGATCCGGTAGACTTCATCTGGATTAGTTGTTGCCAGAAAGGAGACGAGAGATAGCCTCGTGTTTAGCAGATGGTGGTTGACTTGAGCGTTGAGTTGTGTTCGGCAACTTCCGTATGTTGTTGTAGACTCTAAGTTCTACGTCTGGTGGCTGCTACTTGATCGTCCTCAGCGCTGGAGCGCTCTTCCTTGGGATTCGTGCTGGTTATGTCTTCGGGGATCGATTACTTGCTTTATCGGAAGATCGGCGCAGTCGTTCGTACGCTAATGTTTTTGCTGTGCCTAGGGTTGTTGATGCGAATTCGTCTGGCTTCCTCATGGTTTTCGGCTAGTATTTCGCGATCTGCTTGCTAAGGATAGGGCTCGGGATGATTTGGTAAGCTGTCTGGCACAGACTTTTAAGTTCTACCTCATGGGTTAATCGTTACACGTGTTATGCTCTTCGTGACGTTGTAGATCCAGATCCTGTTGCTTATTGATAGCCTTTCGGCTTTGCCAACGATCCCAGATCGCTTGCCAATCGGGTTCTGGCGCTTTGTACGAGCTGAGCCAGTTCGGGTTCTTCAGGTAAGTCGTGGCGCTCGAGGGGACGTATTCCTCATCGTTTTCTACTATAACGCTAATCCCTAATTCATCAGAGTCTTCGCTAGCATCTTCGAGTTGTACGATTCGGTCTTTGATCGGCGTTCCGGTGCGTGCATAGAATATTTTCACGCGATTAGCTGCTACTGATCCTTTGAGTAGGGTCCCATCTAATTCTTTCAGCCGATACGCTCCAGATGGTAGTCGTTTGTGAACTCGGTAAGGTCCAGCCCATCTTTCGCGGTATTTCTTACTGCCGAATTTCTTACTTACGTCAAATTTTGCTTGATAGATCAGTACCATAGTCTCGGGCGGGTATGTTCCAATGAACAGTCGTTGTGCGTTACGTTTTGCGAAGTCTTGCGCTGCACGAACTCGTGCTTCTTCGTTCGTTTGAGCGGCTACTCGTCGATCGCGCGATAATGCAGCAAATTGTTTTGTTCTCGTGGTAAGCAGATCCTGTGTCGTGTTAATTTTGTGCCAATCTAATAATTGCCAGGATTGATCGGTGATGTGGAATGGAAATAAGGGTGTTTTTCCATAAAGTAAGTAATATGGTGAAAATCCTGTGGTTCTGCGGGTCGTTACACGATCAGCCCATAGTGCTGCATGGAAGTACTGACTCCAGTGATGTTTCTTCTTTCCGCAGATTCTCCAGATCGAATTAATCCAAGTGCGGTGCCCTCGTTCGATCATCCCATTTCCTTGTGGATGATACGGCGTCGTTTTGATAAGCGGGATTCCATATCGTTTGGTGAGTGATTGAAATACTCCGTCGAATTCTCCGCCGTTGTCTGATGTAACCTGGGGTACACATCCAAATCGACAGATCACGTCTTGATATAGGAACTCAGCAACGATTTCTGCACGCTTCGAACGAAGCATGCGCGCTTCAATCCACCCTGTTAGATCATCTCGCGTATCCACGATATATCTGTACCCACTCGACGATATCCCCATATCAACTACGTCGATATTGAACTTGCGCAGGATCGTAGGTACGTGGGTAGGGTTTAACTGAATCTTAGGCCTATAAGTAGATCTTAATTGACATTCGCGGCAGGTTCGACAATATAATGCGACGTCAGTCATCATGTTGGGCCAAAAATAGGTGTCTGACAACTTTTTGTATGTAGGGTCGCGTCCTCTGTGGCCAGAATCGTCATGGGCCTCCTTCATCAGTTCCTGTCTTCGGTCGCTGTCTCGAATAACGAGCTGCGGAGTCCCTTGGCGTCGTCGCCATATCCGATCATCGTATAGAAAATATCGCCTGGTCGTTTGAATAAATGATTTTCTATTTATGCCTTTGGGTACTTTTAGCGTATTTAGATACACCTCAATCTGCTTCCAGTATAGCAGACCGTCGCGGGTGCGTTCCCTGCGTGTGCGGGTTTCTTTCTGGTCTTCGTTATTGGCGTCTTCATCGTTTTCTTCGTTACTAGTTTCGTTCTGCTCGGCGGCGGTGGTGGTGGTGGAAAGCGTTATTATATTGCGTTCAGCGGACGCGTGCGCGTTTTTCTCACCCTGGTGGGTAAGATCTAATTTCTCGTTTGCTGCGGATGGCCAAGTTGTGTGGCCGTGTCTGACTAATTTTCTCCAGTTACTCAGCGGGTCGGGGGATTCCCATTCTCTCAGTCGGATACGCGATCGTTCAAGGAGTTTTGCCTCGTGTGGTGTCAAATCTAATGGTATGTAATCTTCGAGTTCCATTGGTCGCATTCCTGTGATAAATTGACCGCTTTCGTCAGCTTGCAGATCGTCGTCGCTGTCAGACGAATCGTCAGCGGATCTTTTCCGTCGTGATAATCCATCGGGGCCTGCATGTCGTTCCGCCGGCACATGGTGGAGTTCAAAGTCGAATAGCTGTATGTACGAGATCCATCTCGTCATGGCTGCGTTGGGCAAGCCCGGGGTGTTGATCATTTCTTTTAGGAACTTAGCGTCGACTTCAATGCGGAAATGAATACCCCATAGATCATATCTCAGTGCCTTTAGTGTTCGAAATAAACCGTATAATTCAATCTTCGGCTGTGAGTATCGACTCTCTACGTCATTCCAGGTTATTGATCCATAAAGTAGCGGGTGTCGACCGTCTTCGAGGGTCTGGTACATGACGTAGCCTACTGCGGTCTGTGAGCTATCGACAGCGATTGTTACGAGTCCGAGGTCCGATTCTCGGTCGCTCTCTCGTGGTATCTTGGCGAGAGTGATATCGAGTGTTTTGAGGGCGGGTACGGTAGTTATTGCTTGCTTGAGTAAGTTCATCGCGTGTTCTGCGGCTTCATTCCACTGAAACTCTCCAGGTTGTATTTTAGTTAGCAGTGTTAATGGCTTTGCTATCTTAGCAAACTGCCAAATCCAATTGCGTGCGACGCCGGCTGTTCCTAAGAATGCTCGCACGTCGGTTGTGCTTTGCGGCGTCGGCCAATTTAACACTTTAGATATTACTCCGTGATGCGGCCGTCGTCCTTCTAATGAACAGACGTTACCCACAATGTGTACAAGTGGAGTAGCTAACACGAGTTTCTTCCCAGCTGCGGTGCAGCCTGCGGTGATGAAAGTGGCGAACATTTCGTCTAGGGTATGGGCGTACTCCCATATGAATTGTCTAATTTCCGGGTTTTCAGGTATGGGTTCGTTGTTATAGCGCGTTCGTGGTCCCTTGAGACCTATGTCGTCTACGAAGACACCTGCGCGATCAGGCATCATGTGGGTCGCTGTATGTACTGTGGTCCTTTGATATTCTTGCATCGAGTTTGTATAGCCCATAGGTAATGATGTTAATTGCATATTCCCGCTTTCAGTTTGGCATGCGGTAAGTGGGCGCGAGTCTCTATGTAGAGCGCGCTGATGATATCCTGAGTAGAGGTCCATGACACCGTATACGGAGTATCCTACGAAGGATTCCGCAAATTCGTGAACGTTTGGCGGTAACATGGAGTCTTGAATTGAGACAGCGTTAAGTGGTTGTAGATCGTGTACTACTCGCCAGCCTCCTTTCGGCTTGGCTACCACAAATACGCGTGAGCGGTAAGACGATCTGGATGGTTCCAGGGTCCCTGCTTTAACTTGTGACTTTAACATCTCAATCATTTCAGGTTTTACGGCTTTTGGTATTGGGATTGGCGGTAAACGCCATGGGACGTGAGGTACGGTTTCCATCACATAATCAGGGAAGTATTCTTTCTTGAATTGACCTCGTTCGTCGTCGGTGAACGATATAGCTTGTTCGTTGCGGCCTAATATGTATATGAAGAGATCCAGCTCTTGCGGTTTCAAGAACTCACGGGGTATATTGTTAAGTATTGTTTCTAATCGTTCGGGTGTAATGCGTGATGTATATTTAAATTGTTCTTTAGGCGGCGGGTGCGTTGGTAATGGTGCGGTCTTGGGTATCGGTATTGGTGTGTAAGATGTTGTTTCCGGGATTCGATTCGGTACACTGACTGGTACAGGTAACTTCTTCTTAGCTACGGGTTTGTATTTACCCTTAAATGCGGTTCGTATGATTGTTCCAGTGTTTCTTGCTAATCCGTACTCGATTGCTGTAGGTTCGTCTTGATTCCTTATTGATGCGTAGACACGCGCGAGGTTGCACTCCAGACTTTCACTCTTGGATGCAATAGATGATCGCCATATTTCGTTTAAGTATGCGGCAGGTGTTCCTCCGCCTTGGATGATTGTTCCCAAGATGTACGGGTTATTGTCTAAGTCCGGTTGTCTCGTGCGTGTCTCTGGAAGTCAAAGAGCTTCCGAGAGCTTCCGTCCCAGAGACGGAATCGAGGGTTCGTCGTGATTCTCTGCGTTAATCGAAGGTTCAGCGCCTAGTCGTTCGAATTCGCGCCACATTTCGTCGTCGATCCGGTAATTGTATTCACTCTCACTCATGTCAATGTCGGGTCCGAGAGTGGGTAAGTGCAGTGGTTCGTTGATTTCCGGTAGTATTTCGGACGTGTTAGAAATGAGTGTTAATTGGTTACTGGCTCGTGGCTCTTCGAGTTTCTTGCGCTGTTTCTGTATTTGGCGTCGTGCGTGGACTCTATATGCGATTGATTCTCTTTGTGCTTTCTCGAGGAGGGCTTGCTGATAAAGCTCTTTACTGATACTGTCCCTGAACCGTTTCCTACGCTTCTTTGGTGGTTCATCTAATACCATAGCTTCAAAGTCGATTAGTAAGTCGTCTATATCCATCTCGTCGCGTTCATTACTGCTACTAATTGTACTTATTGTGTAGCAGTCATCATCATCAATTTGCGCATCTTGCGGCTCGATAAGTAGGAAGTCGTCATTGACTGTCCGGTAGTCCTCTTGTCTTGGTTTGTTATCCGCATATTGATTGCCTAATTTGATATTATTGATGTCTCTTGTGGTCTGCGTTATATTGGGGTCTAAGTCGTTGTCTTCTATAGCTTCCGGTACCATAGTAAATTTGGCGGCTTGTATGAGCTTTGTGGCCTCGCGCTTATGATCGACATTTAGATTTATTACTAGGGAGTTTCCGCTTGTGTCTCCTTGTTCGTATATCCTTAAGCGCATTGAGTCGGGACGTTCATTGCCGTACGATATTTCTGCGGCTGCGGCTCTAAGCCATGGTTGTCCCATTAGTAAGTCGTAGTCATGTCCGATAGGACCATTTTTAACGAAGAATATATGATCGAAGCGTAAGCCACCTATCTCGATTGGGATCCGTCGACAGCATCCGTGTAATGTTTCGGGTCCACCGTTGACTCCTTTGATTCCCCAATAAGATCCTGCTGGATCCAGAGGTAGGCCTAGTTGTTCTTGAAGTCGTCTGGAGATTAAGTTGAGTTCTGAACCAGTATCTACCATTGCCGATATATTTTCAGTGTCGTTTATCTTAATGCTTAGCTTGCCGGTTCCCATAGCATAAAGATTCCGCTCTAGGATGTGCTTGAGTTCTCCGACAGATGCCATATGCGTAAGTTCACTGTGGTTCGTGGTGCGGTCTATCTCCTCATAATCGGATTCATCATCTGAGTCGTATTCGTAGTCGCTCTCGTATGTTTCCTCATAGGCTCTTACTGATCGAGTCTCTTTAGGTTGATCCGGTGCTTTGCTGACGTAATCCTTATGCGTACGAGTTGCGCTGTTGAACTCCTTCGATACTTCTCCTGAAATACCTAGTATAACTCCCAATGGTAATCTGACTTCTTGTTCATATATCTGGTCCATGACCTTGTGAATATTAACTTTCTGCCGTAAGTCAGTTGTGAATTGCATTTTAGGTGGGGTCCGTGGTATGTAGGTCTTATCCGGTTTCTTCTGCCTATCACTTGAGGGGTCAATCATTTCGATGTCATCTTCCGGTATATTGTTCATTCGCGCTGGGGGTACTAGTGGGCCTCTGGGATCAGGGCGCTTTAAGATTACTGGCGGGTTCATTGCCGGTCTAGGCTTGGGTAAGTTCTCATCTTGTTTCTTAGGCGGTGTAGGTGCGACTATCTTGGGAGGGCCTAGTCCTGATCGTGGCCGAGGTGGTATGTCGATGTATGGCTGCCCTTGCGATGGTGAGCGCGATGTTCGTGGCTCCGGCTTAGCAATAGGGTCAAACCGTATGTTCCTCTTTTCCGATCGATCTGCTTCCATTGTGGACCAGTTACCGTTAGCTGATTGTCTGTCGTATACTGATGGGTGTGGTTCGATTAACATTGCTGATGATGCGCGTCCTTGGCTAGGGGTAGCTTCTCGTTGCGGTGCCTGAGTTTTGCGCAAGTATTGTTCCATGTTTTCGTTTGAGTTTAGTCTTGGAAGTCGGCTTCCGTCTGGCATGCTGATGCGATATCCGTTATCAAGTAGGTATCCGTCTTTAACCATTTGCTGACATGAAGGACAATGCCTAATACCGATTGGATGTGTGTCGGTCTGTTTGCAGAACCAACAATACCATGGTGAAGTATTCCTGTTGGGCTCATACAGTGGTTGTCGCGGTGGAGGCCTTGAATTCTCGTTATTGGTCACTATCTGTCTCCTTAAGTTCCGCATTTCTTCCATAAGCATTCCGACTTGATCATTGGGCTTCGAGAAACTGTTGGTGCGCTTCATTTGGTCCCTGGGTCTATTGACGTCTAGCTGGAGGGTTAGTCTCTTGATTTCCTCTGCGAGTTGCTCAATTCGTGAGTCTTTGGGTGTGGTGTCGACTGCTGCGCGTCTGATAACGTCTTTCTCCGAGAACGTCTTCTTCTTGTTCTGGTCCTTGGTTTTTGACGACTTCTTAGGGCTTTTCCGTCTGCGAGAGGACTTGTATGAAATTTCCTCATTGTCTGTATCCATTTCATCGTCGCTGTCATCAAAATAATCGCTTTCGCTTTCGTCTTCGGACGAGGATGTGTCGCTATCGCTTTCGTCTCGAAGGTCGTGGTAGATATCCTTGGTGGGTTCCTTAGCTGTCTTAGCTTTGGGAGATCTGCTAGATTTTCTGGAAACCTTGGTATTTTCTGGGTCGTCGTTTTCGTAGTCAGATGCTTGAGACTGTGAGTTTGTGATGTGAGAGTATACCGAGCTTGAGTCTAGAGTAGACATGGCTATTTGGCGGATTACTTCAACATCTTGCGCTACTGTGCGATCCATTTTAGGGTACTGGGCCCTAAGTTCAAGGTAAATGTCTCTTTGAAGGTTGTGGGGAAGACCTTCCCAGAAAAGTTGATTGACTTCTTCTTTAACGAGTGGTCTAGGCTTGACAAATTTAACTCGCATCATAAAGTCTCGATAGTATTGCGCAAATTGTTTGCGCTTTGTAATGACTCGCTTCTTCCTAGAGTATTTCTCGACGTCGCGTCTTGAGTAACGAGGTTTGTAGATATCCGGATGGTAGTGATCTGCAAGTTTCTTCTTAAGGCTTTCCCACCCTTGGCCGCTTGCGACTTCTTCAAAGGTACTGATTAAGTCTCGCATTGGGCGCTTACAATAGAGTGGTAATTTGGTGCACCTGTGGCGTTCGTCCCATCCTGCTTCTTCAGT
>Ga0193753_10003529_pt1 | contig 11511 bp, 9 predicted proteins | sample H1c2metaG_FD_144925 | JGI IMG/M metagenome (GOLD analysis project Ga0193753, IMG submission 144925) | Soil microbial communities from a riparian zone of the East river system, Colorado, United States - H1c2 | ecosystem: Environmental > Terrestrial > Soil > Riparian zone | place: USA: East River... | reverse complement strand
ATATTTCGAAACGTAGGTTGGCGACTGGTTTACGTGAAGTGTTTCGAAGTGCACCCATAAGGGGTGAGGCGGGTTGGAGAGCCGCCCCGACGCAAATGTGTCGGCTCCCAACAGATAGCTGAACTCATCGGAAACCCACGGTTCCGGAACTCCGATCCAGGGCAGCAAGGCGGCCCGCAAAGCAAGTGCACCGGCGACACAGATGAGGCAAGCAGTCCACCGCTTACATGCAATCCGTCGGAACCAGTGCTTTCCGGGCGGAAGCGTGCGTGGGACGCGGCTGGACGATGCGGGCGGCAACTCTTCTCTTTCCCCTCAATTACACATGCGGTCCGAGGTGAAGTGTCCGCAGCTCATTGTTCAACGGATCTGATCTCTAAAACTGCCGATTGACTCCATGGACAACTCCTGATGATTTTCGAAACAAGTCATCGTTTTGGCGTCGCGCCGGCACATTACGGTCTGCTTCTTCGCAAGTGGTCCGATTGTAGGACAACACCGATTCGAGCAGCGGTGCGCCACCATGATATTTCATGGTGGCTACTAGTGCAGCCAGATCTTTTGGGAGGCACCGCCCACGGAAACCGCGCTCCGCAGTCACCCGTGTGTGCGAGTCACCAATACGAGGATCAGCTAACCACAGATTCCGCAACTCGTCGAACTCTACGTTAAGAGCGTGCGCGATATCAAAAAATTGATTCACGAACGCGACTTTCGTGGCGAGGAAGCAATTCTCCATATATTTGCAAAGTTCTGCCGCTCGGGCACTTGTGTGGTGATAGCGGAGTTGCTGCTGGGAGCAACTCTCATACAACGATCGAACGAGTTGGAAAAGGACAGCCGGCCCTCCAACTATCAGGAACCCACAGGCCGCTTCTTCACGCCAGCCATGAAAACGGCTCTCACCGATGTATTCCGGACTGAATCCTATGAGACGGCCATTCTTCGCAGATAGTCGGTCCGTCGTACCAGGCGGTATGGTGGACCGTACGCACAGCGGGCATGTAATCCACTCGGCACACTCTTCAACCGCCGATACGTCACAAGTGCCATCAGGACCTGAGGGAGTTGGCACGCAGAGGAAAACCAGATCGCACGAATTAATATATTCCTTATGTTGCGAGCCGTTATGTGCCGTCTGGAATTTGTCGTAGATCACAATACGATGAGCCGGAGATCGCCCGATAAAGCGCGACAGCACGGATCCAACGACCCCATGACCGACGATGCCGATGTTCATCTCTAAACCTCACCTGTAGATTAATTCAACAGTGCGGGTGTCAGTGTGAAGTGTTGGACCTATATAGCTACTTCTCTTCTGGATCGGCCCTCTTCATTCTCTTCTCCTTGAGCTCGGTTGACACACGCGATTCGCGTAAGTTTTACGTAAGTTGGAGTGGCGGTTGTGGCGATTTTCGCGATTGTGGCGTTACTAAGAATCTACAAGTTGAACGCTTTCAACACCGCGGGCAGTTCAACTCCCGCCGCCTCCACCAAATCTAAAAGTACTTATACATCCAGGTGATCGCCCGTGCCGCTCTTCGTCGGCTGTATTTGCTGCTTCAGCCAGGCGCGCGCCGCGGTCCAATCGCGCTTTACGGTCATTGGTGAGGACTGCATCACCTCGGCTGTTTCCTCGATAGAGAGTCCGCCAAAGTAACGGAGTTCCACCACTTTCGCGTAGCGTGAATTCGATTTCTCGAGCCGGCCCAGAGCTAAATTCAGGTTTAGTAGCTCCTCAGCCTCTTGTGCCGTCATTCCGGCAACCCAGTTGTGCGCTTCGGGTAACTGCCGCTTCTCGGCCCGCTTCTTTCTGGCATGGTCGATGAGCAGACGGCGCATGATCGAAGCAGCCACGCCAATGAACTGGGCGCGGTTCTGCCAATCTCGCGCCTGATCGCCAACCAATCGCAAGTAGGCTTCATGCACCAGCGCTGTCGGCTGCAAAGTGTGGCTTGGTCCCTCGCGCCGGATGTAGAGTTCCGCCAGATTGCGCAGATCACGAAAAACGATCGGAATTAAATGATCCGCGGCGTCCGCTGAGCCCCGTTCCTGTAGTTCCTTTAGCAATACAGTAATGGCGGCGGCGTCCATTTCCGGCTGCATTGTTAATGGGTCGAGAATAGCATGCCGCGCGGGTCACTCGGCGATCATTACTAGCGTCTGAGCGCGGTCGTTTTGCGAACGCAATAGCCAGCGTCCGTCCGGCGAAAGGGAGAGCCCCCTGCCGAGGCGTATATTTCCCAGCGGGAGCTCCCGAGTGCGGCCGGTTTCCATGTCGACGGCTCCCACTGCCGGAAACGGAACCGCCGGATCATCGGTCGACGGGTAGTAGAACACCTCGCGCGCGCCAAGCGCCCAGGTGGCCGCAGCCTTGAACGGAAAGTTCCGCGCTACGGGCGTCTCCAGTTGCCCAGGGCCGCGCGCCGGCAGCGCGATTTTCCAAAGACCTGTCGATCGCGAGAGTTTCGAGTAATACAACCACTTGACGTCTGCCGACTCACGCGCGAGCCGTCGGCCGACCAGGTGGGATTAGCATCAGTTGCCGGTGATCGCGTAAGTTGGCGCGGCTCGCCACAGGCGGCGTTCTGGTCACAGCGCATCACAAAGATGTCAGGATTGCCGTCCGCATGAGAGGTGAACGCGATCGCGCGGCCGTCGGGTGACCAGTGGGGATCGCCCACGAATGGTCCCCGGAACCACGTCGCCTGCCAGGGGTCTGCTCCGTCGGCCTTTGCCAGCCACAGTTCGTTAACACCCGATCGGTCGCTGCGAAACACCATTCGTCCGTTGCTCGACCACTCGGCGTCTATGTCGACCGCGGCCGAATTCGTCAACGGCTCCGGCGCCCGGCCGGCCTGATCTGTCGGCACGTGGTCCGCGGGCATGCGCCACAAACTGTTCGCGCTCAAGTCGCGCACCCAGGCAAGAGAGCCTTTCCCGCGGGACAGGCTCGGCTCACTGCCGCGGCCCGCATCGAGTTCTGCCACACGGTACGGCTCGCTGCCATCCAATGGAAACTGCCGCATCAGAAGCCTGTTGCTCCGGCTCGATGAAACCGCCGCCAGGCTTTTCCCATCGGTGCTCCAGGCAAAACCTCTTGACCTCCAGGGAGTCTGGGTGATGCGCCGCGGCTCGCCGCCCGCGGCGGCAATGACATACAGATCTTCCATGATCATCGTGGCTTCCCTCGAGTACGCGATCCATTTGCCATCCGGCGAAAAGCGCGGTCTCCTCACGTACTGCTTGTCAGGCGTAATCAGATTCCGGCGCCGGCCGCTAGCCAAGTCGAGCACATACAGCTCCGAATTACCCGGCGACGGATCGGTTATCGCGAGCGTTGCTCCGTCCGGCGACCAGTCCAGCTCGCAACCACTATCGGTCCGCGATCTGCACCCGATGATTCGTTTGGGAGCACCCCCGGTCCGGCGCACCCGATAAATAGAGCGTTCGCGCGAACCCTCCCGCACAGCGAACGCCAGCTCACTGGAATCCGGCGACCATGCGGCCGGCCCCTGCACCACTAGCCCGCCTGTTGCAATCACCACGGGCGGCCCGCCTTTCATCGAATGCACCTGTAGCTGTGGATGGTCCACCGCATGGGCTCGGTACAAGCACGATATCCAGAGTCCATCGGGTGAGATCGAAGGGTTATCTTCCAATCCTGGCTGAGAAGCCAGCGGGCGGACGGTCATGCGCGAAAAATCGATTTGGCCGCCCGGATGACGATGAGCCCAGAGCCACACCAGGACAACGACGGCTAGCGTCAGAGAAATCGAAAGCGCCGCCACCTTCCAGACCCAACGCCGCGTGGAGGGCCGCTCAAGGAGCCGCAACTGCTCGGCAGCTTCTCGCATGGTGATGCGTTTTACCCCATCAGGCTCAAGCATGCGGCCGATCAGACGATCTACCTCTTCGGGCAGTTGGTGGCGCAGGCTGGATGCTTTGGGCGGCTTGTCCCGCCTGGCGCCTATCTCTTCGAGCGACTGCCGCCCGAACAGCCGCTGTCCTGTCGCCAACTCAAACAGAACCAGGCCTAACGAGTACACATCCGAGGCAGTGCCGGCTGCCTCGCGTCGCGCCTGCTCAGGGGACATATAAAGCGGTGTTCCCGCTAGCGCGGCCGCGGACGCGTTGACGACCTTCCGCGCCAGGCCGAAATCCAAAATCTTCGCCAAACCGTCTTCGCGCCGAATGATGTTATCGGGTTTCAGGTCTCCGTGAATGATTCCCTCCGCATGGGCGGAATCTAACGCGCTTGAGACTTGCGCCGCTACGGAGACCAACTGATCAACCGGCATTAGACCATTGCAGAATCGCGAAAGCGGAGTGCCGGTCACGAGTTCCATCACGAGTATCGGGGTTCCCTCCCAGACGGTGACGTCGTGAACGGTCACAATCCCGGGATGATTTAGCGCCGAAGCCATGCGCGCCTCGCGCGTCAACTGGTCCACAGGAAAACCCACGTGCAGGAACTTCAATGCAACGGCGCGATCCAGTTCTTCATCGTGCGCCTTCCACACCTCGCCCATGCCGCCGCGTCCAACAAAGCCCGTAATGGTGTAGCGGCCGAAGCGCTGGCCTTCCGCGATCGTGAAAGCAAAAGCGCGTGTAACCAAGTCCATGGGACGGCTCAGGAATCCCTCCGCGCTCAAGTCCTCGCGGATGAGCCGCTCTACGCCGCGCTCCAGAGACAGATCGCCCTGGCACGCTTCGCGCAGCCAGAGGCTCCGGGTTTCGCCGTCCATTTCCCGGCAGGCAAGGAAGAGATCGAACAGCCGGTCTAATTGCTGCGGCGTTATCTCGGCATTGTTGGCTTCGCGATTTTCCAATGGTCCGAAATCCTTGTGCGCTGCGCTTTATCTTTGACGGCGAACTGGTGCAAGCGAGCTGATGCGGATCAGGATGTCAAATGCCAGTCTACCCGCATTTACGCCCAGCGCGTGCGTTTACGCCACGTAAGATTTATGCGAATTGGCTAGTTGCCGGCTCGCCTCGGGATATCAGCGCGTCAAGAACAGCTTCGTCCTGTTGATAGAGCGCATGGACTTCGGGATCGTGAACCCGGGCCCATTCGCAGGGATCCACATCGTCGGGGCAATCCGGAGGAACGAAGCCAACGGGTTCCGGTTCGACTGGCTCGGCAGGAGCATTTTGCGAAACGAAGCCAATGGGTTCCGGCTCGGTTGACTCTGCGACAGTGTTTTGCGAAACGAAGCCAGTATGCTCGGGCGCGGCGTTTTCGGCGCCACGGTCCTTTTGCAATTGACGGAGAGCGGTAAGCGCTTTATGGAAACCGCGCTCGGCGGAAGACATCATGCGGTGGACAGCAGCGAGTTGGGACAGGCGGCCCTCTGTTTCAAGCACCGTCACCTCTCCGGCCCGCGCACGGCGAAGCCGCCAAAACCGTTCCGCCAGTTCGTTCACCAGGATGTCTTCGGCGGTATTGACCGGCTGGTGCTCAGCCCGCAGGTCTGCTTTGAGAGCGTCCAGCGCGGCGGCGTCTTCGGTGCTCAGGACAAGTTGCTTCGAGTAGAGGCCATGCTTGAAGGAGTTTCTGCCGGAATTCGTGCGGCCTTCGGGAGTTTTCGGACCGGTAGAGTGTTGTGCGTTGGCTCGGTTCACTGCGGCGCGAGTTTCGCTGGCGGTTGAGGATTGAGACGCTTCGCGGGCGGCCTTTTGGGCCTGCTTGCGGGCGGCGCGCTCGGCGGCGCGGCGAACTTGACGGCTGGTCATATTTAACGGTTTCGCAGCGAGGCGTGCGGCGGACGAAAAATTAGTTGGTAAGTGGCTAGAAAGACTCGGTAAAAAGTGAAGGATGGTGTGTGACCGAGAATGATGGCGAGTGAAAAGCGCGTTGTGCGACCGGATCGCAGGAAGTAGCGGCTCACGCGGTCTGATGCTTTAGACTGGAAATGGCGGTTAAGGAAGCTCGGCATGCAGGTGAACCTTCAAATTCCGGATAATATCGCGCGTCGAATTATCGATGCCGGTGGCGACCTGTCGCGCCAAGCACTTGAGGCATTCGCTCTTGAAGAATTGCGCGCGGGACGCATCAGTGAGCCCGAACTGGGCGAATTGCTCGGCTTAGGGCGCCTGCAGCTAGACGGATTCTTGAAGGCGCACGGGGTTTTCGACGAATATACGCTCAAAGATTTCGAAGAAGAGCGGGAAGCGATAAAAGAGATTGGCTTCTGAAAGCCGCTCGTGTCGTCATCGCCGATACTGGCCCAATTAATTACCTGATCCTCATAGGACACATTGAGGTGCTCCCGCGGCTATGTGAAAGGGTAGTTCTACCGAGCGTCGTTCGGGCGGAACTTGGCGCGGCCGATGCGCCAGTCAGAGTGCAAAGTTGGATCGCAAATCCTCCAACCTGGCTGGACATCGTTCTTGGCCCGATGGTAGTGAATCCTGCAGGGATTCACAAAGGTGAGGCCGCAGCCATAGCACTAGCAGGTTCAATGGGCGCAGACCTCCTACTAATCGATGACCGTAGGGGCGTCAGGGCGGCGAAGCAGCAAGGCTTACGCGTGACAGGCACATTGGGAATTCTCGATCTGGCGGCTGAGCGAGGACTTTTGGATTTTCGGAGCGCGCTCGAAAAACTGAAGCGGACCACGTTCCGACGACCCGAAGCAGTGATGAACGTCCTCTTGTCGAAACATAGAGAGCGGGAATAACAACTGGAAGACTCGGCAATGCTTTGGGACTTTCGCTCATCTCGAACAGCACAGGGTGGTCGCGGTTGGAAAACATTCTGCTAGACGGTCAACGCTTTGATTTAAACAGGGAGTGGTTGCCGGCTAATCCGCTCGATCTCGGGCATCAGTTTGGCATCGAGAAGATTCACCATTTCCTCAAAAGCTGCCTCGATATTCGGTTCCCGAACCCCAAAGGCCTTCATTTGGTCCCATTGCCGTTGTTCAATTCGTTCATTCCGCTTTTAGACAAAATGAGCTTTTCATTCTCCATTCTTGAACGCCGGGATGCCTTAACGAAATTAGGGCTGCCAAGATAGAGACCGCCATCTTGTAATAAATGATTCGGTGCCGCGGTCCCAAGGAATGGCTTGCAGTAGAAGTTTATAAATGCTGGGTCGCTCTCATTCGCGTTGATGGCATAAGGATGGAGCAGGCCTTTTGGCGTGATGCATACTGACCCTCGAGCGCTCCGCGAGCGACCCAACGGGTATGGGTGTGCAATAAACTTGTCTCTCGCCTTAGTGAGGTAAGTAAGCTCGCCATCTGGTATCAGAACGTCGTAATTCCTTAACATATGGACAAGAGTGGTGAGCTCATAATAGACGAATGACACGATGACGCTAGCCTCAACAATAAGCGAGTCGCGACGAAAAACGAGCTCGTCTGGAACATTGAATCTAGAGGGGGCCTCTTGGACGAAAGGCATCACGGCGTCAATCAAATTGTTAGTCGCCAGATATAGCCGAGCTAGAACTCTTAGACGAAGGAAAGCGACATCAAGCATCTCAGTTCGATCTAAGATATCCAGTATGTAGCGTCGCTCTTCGACGACGCGGACGTACTCTCGGTCATTCGGCTTGCCACGAACGACAGGGGTGGATCTCAGCGCTTTTTCAGCCTTTCGTATGAAACGGTCGAATGGCCCTGAATTATCCGATTCCTGGATGAGCTGTTCTACTAGTAGCCAGTCGGTGTCTGGCGAGCCGAACGGTCGACCTCGGGCACACCACAGCACATGCGCCAACTTAGCTATTGCGCCTTGCGAAATACTGCGATCCCTATTCTTGTATCTGCGAATTGGCACTATTGGATTCCTTTCAAGCGTGGCGCATGTTTCGTCGAAGGAATGGCTGTAGCGCCACGAGACCGTGGCGGTTTCCAATCACGCTAGCTACGTGGAAAAGCTTATGGATTTTTTTGAGGTACCTGACCCTTCAGGATGACTTCGACGGATACAAGCAATCTTTACCGTCTGGGTCGGGGGCCTCTCTTAGGAACTCACACTCCACTTCGGCTTCACGCCCGTCATGATACGCATGCGAGCGAACAAGTTCCTTTGTCCCGGCATCCCTTACGACAACCCAGAAGAGGACGGTAGAGGAAGTGTTTTCTTTTCTGCGCACGACACCGGTATTTTTGACGATACCATGCGTTAGCGGCCTGAGCATTGGGCCGGGATGAGATTAGCCAGCAGGAGCGAAGCCCGATTTTATTTAGAGCAGGAAGATCTGCTTGCACTCGTAAGATTCCGCTTAACCGTAAAACGCGCTAGTCGGAAAAGTCCTCCTTACAAATAGGTCCCGAAAAGCACCCTTGTGTTCTCAGTCGCCCGACTCGGCTCTGATTCGACTTCGTCAGGATTGGTAAAGGAAGGCTCTGAGCATTTCAGCGACGGCTGGCGTAATCTGCCGCATGTCTATCAACCCTAAGTCGCGGGCTTTGGCGAGGCGGACGCCTTGGATCGTCAACGTGGATGGGTGACCGTTAGTACCAGTGGACGGGCGCGCTGAATGGCGGCTCGGTCAATTCCGCCGACCGTATGGCGTCTGGAAAAGGATTTTGCGATTTTAGTGGTCTAAAATTCCTCTGCGCTGCGCTTTATCTGTGACGACGGTATCTGTCCCATGCGCAAACTAATATTCTTTCTTGCTTTCGCCAGCTTTCCGCTGATTTCCCGGGCTACCAACATAACGCTCCAAGGTAGCTTCTCAGCAGACGACAACATTCAATTTTTCTCTGTTTCTGTTGCAGCGCCCGCTACTATAGACATCCGCAGCTATGGCTATGCAGGCGGCACGACTTCGACCGGAGCGGTTGTTCCTCGCGGCGGATTTGACACCATCCTGACGCTGTTCAGCGCGTCCGGAGTCTTTATCGACGACAATGACGACGGCGCAGGCGTGGCCATGGATCCCACAACGGGTCAGGCGGCCGATGCGCGCATCACCGCCAACCTGGCTGCGGGCAGCTACATCCTGGCCCTGACGCAGTACGATAACTTCTCGATCGGCAACCTTGCCGACGGGTTTGCCGAGACGGGAAATCACAACTTCACGGCCGATCCCAACTTTACAACCGGCGGCGCATGCCCGGGCGGCATGTTTCGGGACATCTCGGGCACGGCGGGACGCTGCCGCACCAGCAATTGGGCGCTCGACTTTGTCAACGTCACAAGTGTCACGGCCGTTCCCGAGCCTGGAACAACGGCGTTGCTTGGCGGCGGCTTGTTGGGATTCGCTCTCCTATTGCGGAGGAAACGCGGCGCCGCTATTGTGGCGCCGGTTTTGCTAGCGGCCGTTCTCAGCACAAGCGCTCGTGCGCAGGGACCCGACTACAGCAATGTAGACGATTTTCTCAACGGCAAGCGGCTTTTTTTAGCCATCGACGACGTGGTTGTCGCGGGAATCACTCCCGGCGCCCAACCTGACGACTTAGGCCAGTTGAGCAGTTCCACGCTGCCATCGGCGAACTCCCAACTCAGTCCTCCCACTAACCAAACCTCCTTAGCGATCCCTTCGGATGCCAAAGTGAAAGCCCTTACGACACACATGCTGAACTCGGCGTCTTCCACGCCGTTGGAGCTGACCTGGTCAACCACCCTAGGCAGCAGTCTCTATTTCCCAAGCCTGGGCAATTCGGCCAACGTGCCCTTTTTCGATCCGCCGTCGCTCAGCGCAGCCGCCGGCGCCGCGGCCGATTTTAACCAAGATGGCTTGGACGAGGTCGTTCTCAATTACGCAAATGGAGAAACAGTTGTAGGCACCAATTTAAAAACAAATGCTGACGGATCCGTATCTCTTACCTATGGGCCAATTAGCACTTTGGATGCTCTCGCGGACATGGCTGTAGGCGACTTTAATGGAGACGGGCGGCCGGAAATTGCCGGTCTGGTGACGTTGCCTTCCGGGGGACTCGAGATCGTCATCTACACGGTCGATCCAACAACTCTCGCGGTTTCCAGCGCCGCTCATATCACGCTTCAGAAGACTTTGACGTTTGAGCTTGGTCAGAGCTTCTCGATGACCGCTGGCAGATTCGCGTCACTCAAACACGACCAGGTCGTCGTTGCGGCCGGTGGTTTCTTCCATGACAGCCCCAACGGAGGCGACTGGCTCACGAGACTGGCGCTAATTGATTTTCCCCCTTCCTCGCTGATGCCGCAGGAAAGTACGACCGACGATATTTCTTCAACCCCTTTTCCACTTATTAAAGTTAAGGCCGGAAGATTCGGGATTCCGGCGAATTTTTATCAACAAGTGGTATATGGTTCGTTAGGGACGACAGCAGTAGATGGCGTTGGGAGCGGGTACATTCTCGATCTTCTGAGTATTGATCCATCCACATTCGCCTGGACCAGGCCCAACGGATATAACTCACCTGGCTCAGACTGCGGGTACGACATGGTGGTTGGAAATTTCGACAATCAGCAGCCTGACCCTTTAAATCCGGGCCAAACCCAGCATAATCTGAACGACCAGATTGCAGTGCTACATGGCGCTTGCGGCAACGGAGGACGGGGAATTGACATTTTGTTTAAGGCAAACACTTCAGCGTTCGAACTCGGTGTCGCCTCAACAACTAACCTCCCCTCGTCCTTCAACAACGTTGGCCCCATAAGCATTACGCCATCGGATACCCAGGGCCGGTCGCTCTTGCTGGGCCAACCAACGAAGATCACCATTAGCCAACCTGTCCAACCATCGGTCGTGATCGGCGCGCCCCCTATGCACGTCGATTGGGTCAGTCCGGATCCCTTGGACGGCGTGGCTGCACAAGTGATGAACCTGAGCGCTGTTCCGGATGGATTCAATACAACTTACGATGTGGAGAACACGGCCGAGCAGCAATCCGGCACTACGAATTCGACAAGCTGGTCTTTAGGCACGAAGACGACCGCCGGTGGCTTCATTCAATTTGGCGACCCAGATGTAGCCGCCATCAAGGTGAGCGATATGTCCACAGCAGCGCAGGAGCTGAAAAAGACAGCCGAACAGGAAAATGGCAGCTACACGCGGAACACATACAACATTTATCAAGCCACCGGTTTCGGCGACCAGGTGTCGTACACCGATTCCGATTTCAACATCTGGGTCTATCCGGTAATAGGCCGAACTGTGTGTCCGGCGGCGACGCCTAACTGTTCCAATGACCAAAAAGTTCCGCTCACGATTCAATTTTCAGCACCCAACGGCAACGCCACCTCGCACGCGGACCAGGGACAATCGTTACAGTGGTACCAACCGCCGTGGGAACCCGGCAATATCTTCTCGTATCCGGCCAGTTTCGATCAACTACAGAGCATCTATGGAAACCTGGCGAAACTTACGACCGATGGCTCGGAATTTCTAACCGATACGAGCACGGTGACGCAAAAAACGACGTGGGCCGTAGGTACAAATTCGAGTCAGACCGCAAGCGTTGAGCAAAACTATTCCTCCGAGAACGATTTTTCCGCTGAGGCATCTGCCAGCTTTCTTGACATTGGTGGCGGCGCCAGCGTTGGTTACGACGTCAGCGGGAGCAACGG
>Ga0193753_10003528_pt1 | contig 11512 bp, 18 predicted proteins | sample H1c2metaG_FD_144925 | JGI IMG/M metagenome (GOLD analysis project Ga0193753, IMG submission 144925) | Soil microbial communities from a riparian zone of the East river system, Colorado, United States - H1c2 | ecosystem: Environmental > Terrestrial > Soil > Riparian zone | place: USA: East... | reverse complement strand
CTGTAGTTTATAATATTATAAAACTGGTATGGAACCGGTTATGTGATAAGTTATGTTGCGGTTAGATACCAGTCCATAGTATCCTATACTGGTACCACCCACTCCCGCCCCCTCTGCTCACTGCTCATTCAATAATTTTGTATTTAAATCCTACTACATCCAAAAAGAAAAGATGCATCCAGCGGAATGCACCCCAATGCAGGGGCGGGCTTGCGGTACCTGGGCGGGGGTCCCTCTGGGATGCCCATTCAACAAAAGAGCGGGCCCTCAGGATCACCCCTTTAGCCTCTTGGTCACTGTCTATTCAAAAGTGCACTTAAAATTTTAAAATTAAATTATGTAATGTAAAACCAACTACCGTGGGCGCGCTGCTGTCCGTTCTGCTGGGTTTCTCTCTTAGCCAAGTCCACTCATGCATAGGTTACTCGGTGCGTGGGGTAAAACTAAGTCAATTCACTATGTTCATGATACATGACATTGAAATTTTTTTAAGTTCACTGAAATTTTTCTAAGTTCACTATTATTGTTCAACTCGACCATAAATTAAATTTTTATTAGTGATGAAGGCATGCGCTAAAGACCGCATTAACATCAAGCACGGCCTCAAGCCAGTCATCTGCAAGGTTATCCACACTGGACTCAGAAAGATGCATGCCCCACCAATACAGTGACATAACGATGCAAATTACACCGTTGTTGCCTCCAACAAGAACAGCCGCCCAGTCCTGGTTGACCTGAGTCAATGTTAAAGGTCTAGGATGGTTATCATTCTGGTCTCGCCATGCGGGCTGACACACACCCCACCATGCCCACCATGACTTACTATATTGAACGACGGGAGTGAGAAATGGGCGAAATTTGAAACTGGGGCTTCGTGCGACTTTGAACCAGGCCCCGATTGCAGGCGGCCGACGGTTTGTAGGGAGTCTTGGGTTGCTGGCCTATAACACTGAACAATTAGAGTAATAAAATAACGAGTGCACACGACTTACTGGTTTCTCGTGGAAGCCAAACTTCCGCTCTAGAGCTATGAATTGGGCCAAAAGTTGAGACCATTCATCTTGAAAAAGGTTCAGCTTTGACACAAGGTCAAGTTGAATGTGTAGCCATTTGGGGATGCCATGATCGTGGTATATGATCTTTGGCGGGATGTAGAGTGCTGCCGATAACGAAGGTGTATCGAGTGGGCGAACCATTGGCATTTGAGGCTGAGATGGATTAGGCGAGGGAATGAAATCTGATTGTTGAGACGCGGGGAAAGCCTGACTCGTGCTGCGAGAGTCCACAGAGATAGCAGGGGTGGGAGGCTGCGGCGATGGATTGCCCGTTCTCATCCTCTTGCGCCCAGGATTCTTGCCTTTCCCCTTGCGTTTCTTTCGAAGGGGATGCGGTGTCTCAGCCTTAGAACTTTCCTCGGCACCTTCAGAGGCTCTCAGACTATTGACTTTGCCCTTTGCGGCACTCCTGCGCATGCTTTGAGGCAACGAAAGATGAATATCATCACCATCAGCAGTGTTGCTGTCTCCGCCATCGGAGTCTGTATTTGTACTCGTGAGGGGATTATCTAACGGGGAGGATGACATGGCAGGTGATGCAGTGGATGATGCAGCAGACGATGCTGTGGAAAACATGGTGTATGACGATGCAGTGGATGATGCAGTGGATGATGCGGTGGATGATGTAGTAAACGATGCAGTGGACGATGCAGTGGACGACGCAGTGGACGATGCAGTGGATGACACGATAAATGACGCGGTGGACGACGCGGTGGACAATGCAGTGGATGACGCAGTGGACGATGCGGTGGATGATGCGGTGGACGATGCAGTGGGTGCGCTTGTGTGTTGACTTTCGCCCAAGGCACTGGTTGATGCTTGGTCGGGGTGTTCTAAGTTGGTGTGAATATGATCATCCTCCATCTCAGGGGGAAGACCATAGCGTTCTTCGCGCATACTGCGAGCTGGGCAAACAAATATGATACTATTTATTATTTATGTACAAATACTTCACTAAGAATCGGACTTACGATTGACTTTCTTTAAAAATTGGATGAACGTCGGTATTAGCTTTTCATTCAGAAGACTGTGCGCGAATGCATCGAACGAGATTGGTTCAGGGCCAGGAATTCCTCCTTGATGGAGACTGAGAGGTCTGATTAGAAATTTTGTTGTGAAATAGAGGGATCTGCGATACTTACCAAGTGACGCTAATCCTCCCTTGTCTAGCTAAGGTTGGGCCGCCGATCACCAGCAGCGCAGAGCACCCTGTCCGTTCCTGGATTGCAGCGAGGTAATCCTGAAGGTGAGGAACCATGCGGTCCATCGCCCTGTGAACAATGGATCAGATTAATGTGACCAAGGGTATCTCGATCTGGCAACGTACTCTTGCTGCTTCTGGGGGCTGTTTAACTCGTCGTTGCGCTTGTCCCAGGCCGCCAGGTCTTCTTTATACAACGCTTCTCGCTTTTCCATCACGATTCTTTTGACTTCATCCGTCTCATTCTCCCAACATTCGTGCGTGATACGTTGCTGCGTGACCAGCGGTGCCCACTTTTTCCACTGCTCAGATCCATCACCGCCATCAATGAGAGCCTGCGCTGCGAGGTCTTTGTCAATTTTGGTTTGGGCTTCAACGAGGCTTTTGAGCTTTGAAGTCCAATAAAGCGAGGAGTAGACGTGCTCTATTTGCTTGTGGCGTGTTGTGGTTTTGGGGTGTTTGTGTAAAGTGGCTGTTGAGGGAATGGAGAGAGGGATAGGGTCAAACTGTGGGAAGGAGATTGCGGTTTTCTTGATGCTCGACGGTACCATGGACTCAGTGGATTTGCTCGAGCCAAAATAACGATGAAACCATCGCTTCATAGCCTAGTACATATGCATTGTAAGTAAATCTGACGATACCACAGGATTAAAAGGACATACTTCTCGTAATTTCTTGATCGTCTCTTCCTTCACGCGTTTTCCAGCCTCGTCATCATCAAGAGGTTCCTCATATACCTTGCCAGTAACCGGTTCCTGTGTGTTGGGAATAGACCAATGGTATGCCTTCAAATAATCCGCAAAAGTCGTTGATTCGAAGGCTTTCCGTGCAGCTAAGTCACCACAAGCAGCGTACTGTGGTCCTCGATCCATTAGCCATTGCCACCGCGAAGTACGGTGAGATTTTGGTGGTCGTCCGACCATAAGCACCAGAGTGAAGACAAGGATGCCACAAAATTGTGGAGAGTCGTCGGTGTCGGCTTGAAACGCGCTTGAGACACAAGTTGGGACGGAATCAAATTTCTAACTCCGCACTTGACACCCTTGTTTGGCATCTCATCATGTCGTCCACCATCCGCAGCACTAGCACTGGAGGTATGTGCTAAATTTGGCCAACGGTCCTTCTGTAGTAGCAAGAACATATGAACCAAGCAAGAACTCTACTTTCCGCAGTTGATGATGATGTTGATGAGGAGGTTGAACAACTGACACAAAATATCCGTGATATGTCAGTCACTCTTGCTCTGAAGATGGTCGACAAGGCGGTCCTTGAAGTAATCAAATGTGAGCACTTTTTCTTTGTTACAAATTTCTGTATCATACGACGTTTGGTGCACAACACGTGTCCTACCCACATTGCCCTAATAGTTTATCTTTTCCCTCAGTGAATGATCGCAGCTCCATAGTCGCTGCTATGGAGAAACTTGACCAAAGCAGACTCCTTCTTGCAACAAAACTTTCGGGCCTTCCGGACTCCGTCGTTGATCGTGTTCACGAGTCTGCTGCACATCAATATCGGCCTTCGCTGCAAACTTCTCCCGCACCTCTGTATCAATCGCCTACAAGTGTGTATAAGTCGCATGCCCCACCGTCCATCCCCACGTTCCCTCCTCCTCCCCGGAATAAGGCGTCTCCCTCCCGGCACCCTACTCCATCACCCAACATCCAGTCGCCCTCTTCACCCTCTCTGCCCTCTCCAGGTGCACAACCGTGGGTATCTCCAACAAAACGGAAGCTGTACGTCGTTCTCAAAGGACGTGAGATTGGTATATATGATAACTGGTGAGCCTTATATTCGTTTATTATCATCTCAATGAGCGTGCGCTCCAAGACCTGATGTTAATCCATGTAGGCCAAAAGTTCAGAGTCTAATTTCTGGGTTTTCTGGCGCCGTGTATCGGCAGGTTCAATCCACTGCTGATGGCCAAAGACTGATAGATTCGCAACAGTGTATCGATGCCGCCGCAGCCGCAATTGATGAACGCCATGCTGCTGAACTCGATGCTGCGAACCGGCGCTGATCTTCCTCTCCACTTTTCATCTGCTTTGCATTTGTGATAGTATTTACTACGTCCCTGTGCTCTGTGTCGCGCATGTTTTCATTCTTAATGTAACTGAATCATGTTTGTTCACCTCCCTATACCCACATTTTCTTGTCAAAAACTTCATAGTATACATTTTGCTGTACTCGGTACACCAACTGGAATTCTATGGACTCCCGGTTCATATGCGAACGTGAATGCAGATCCTTTTTAGGCAGGAATTGGATGGAATGCAATTCAAATCACTCACCACCGGATATATCCGGTTCATTCGATATCCCAAACAACAGGTGACAGAGCATGATTGAAGCCCTCTGGTGACTATCTGGTTAGATATTTGACTTTATGAACGCTTCAAGTTATGTTTGAAAATTGTTTTGGATTTATTGGAGCTATACTGAGCCAATGCGAGGGTAAACAATATTATCCCATCACGGAAGTGTCAACCAGAGATGCTACAGAGCTGCTATGTAAAAAGGGAGAATTTTATCGTTTTTTATTAGTGATTGGAAGTGATTGAAAAATATTAAAGTTTGTTGATATATCTCAATGACCCCTTCATGTTTGCAGGATATTCAAGCGCCCTTTCATTATAGATACCAAATCCAATATTTTAGTCCATGGCGATTATGGTTCAGCACTGTGTATGGCCCAGGGAACCTAAAATCAATCGTGTGGTTAATTGCATCTATGGGGATGCCGCTTGACTCTTTCTTTGAATTTGTTTTTGACCGAAACAACCACACGCTCTGTAGCTAGTTGTAGAGCCCTAAAGATCCAGTATCGAAGCAGAATTGGCTCCTCAGTTGCCAGATTGGTGTTACGAGTCTCAATTAAGGCCTGAACCGGAGTACACCGCAGATTTTTCGTTTTCACTTCATACATCCTAAAGCACGACTCTGAGCATAGAGTATGCAACATTAATCAGATTCTGGATATTAAGGGCTCTATAGAGAGCTACAGTAAATCTCAACATTTCCATGTCGAAAAATTCCAAGGCCTGATCAATGGTGGACCTATAATGAATTAATAAACCTTCGGATTGATTTTGGGCTTTGTGAACCAGGGGTGTCCTCTGGCGAAGCAAATTTTCGATATATTTCTTTGTCGAGCTCATATGACATGATCCAAGCAAAAAAACTGATAGATTAAAAAAAAAAATATGTGCGAGCTACTACTGGCTTACTAGGAGAGGTCATAAAAGTAGGCCGGGTATTTCCGGTGTAGTTTGAACAACGAAAGCCAACCAACGCTAGTAGCTCAGCAATGCCGAAGCGACGCTATTCTCAACGCTCTGTTGTCACTGTTCACGACGACGATGAGGGATATGTTACAACCCCGGTACAACATATTTCCTCTGCTGCTGGATCAACAACAATCTCAACCGAGCATGTTATGGTTCCAATCTCTCCTCAGAAGGAGGTCGTTATCACCCAAGGTCATGTCCCTGATTTCTCTGATGTTCTCGGTGATGGTTATGACGCTGATGCAGATGATGACCATCTTGGGATAATCCACTACATCAAAGCGCCACGTGCAAAGCGTTACCCTAATGCTGTAAGTCAGCTAACGATATCTCTGATGTTCCTATCTGACCCCTTTCTATGTCTGCCCTTAGGATGCACCTCTAACTAGCTGGACTCCATTACGTGACGTCTTTGCGGATGCTATGTTACGACGAGAGGGCCGTGGGGATTCAATGTCGATTACCGGATGTGCAGACTGCGGTGGGCCCGCCGAACTTGCTATCTTTAGGTGTGACGAGTGCTTCTTCGACGAACTGGTGTGCCAATTGTGCTGCAAAGAACGGCACGCAAGGCTCCCTTTCCACCGAATCAAAGTAAGTTGATCTTACTTAGCCTCAAGTCACATCTGATAATCCATCACCCCAAGAAATGGACAGGTCGTATCTTTGATCAAGTAACCTTGGCCGATTTGGGTGTCAACATACGACTGGGACATGCTGGTTGTCTTGCTCCCAAAGTCGGCCCTTCCGGTTTCATCGTTATCCATGTTAACGGTCTGCATCCTGTGAACCTTTTGTATTGCGGATGCTCCCTTGCTGATAGCCTTCATGAGCAACTGCTACACAGAGGACTGTTCCCAGCAACGACCACTCAGCCAAAAACGTGCGCCACGTTCCAACTGCTTCGACATTATCATATACAATCTCTCCAGTCCAAGATCTCCACCATTCATTTTTTCCAGGCTCTTGATAGGGAGACCGATAATACAGGGACTTCGCCAAAGAAGGTGCGTACGAGGAAATTATGCACACCTTGTCCCTTAAACTGACAAATGCTTAGGATCGATACAGGTCGTTTCTTCGCATGGCACGTATGTGGAAAAACATGAAGCTTAATATTCGCGGTGGAAGGGCACACGATTCCACAGGTGTTGACGGAACACGAGCTGGCGAGTTGGCCGTCGTGTGCCCGGCATGCCCAATTGATGGAGTGAATCTCCCCAACAATTGGAGGGAAGTGCCAAAGGAGAAACAGTGAGTTAATCATATGGGCTCAAACATTTTATGGATCTGATTATTCATACGGACTCTAGATATTTGTACTACAAAATTTCTTCTATCGACGCCAATTTCAAACTCAGCAATCGTGATAGTACTGGCAAGGATCCTGGTCTCAGTACTGGCCACGCGTATTTCGTTCCCGATAAGGAGTACAAACATTGGATAGGTGCCCAAGGGAAACAAACGGAGGTACGGTGTCCTCTGCGTAATATACTTCCAAATGCTTATGTGTTTTCTAGGCATCGACGTGTACGGATTTTTCTGCGATCAAAATGGCAAATACGAAGAACGCGAAGGGTTTACGGGTAACTGGTGTCGGTGCCATCGTGTGCGCTCGACATGGCGTGCTTCATCCAAATGGATTGGGCGATTTACAAAAGGGTGAACGGTACGTCACCCCCATCATTCTATTTATGATCTAACCATCTCTATCCTTGTAGGTACGTGAATATGGATTTCATCGTATTCTCAGGGCTCCAGCATTCTCGAGTCCGCCACTACATCAATACATACGATATTTGGTGTAATTATCACATCAAATTAGCTGCTCGACATGCCACACTTCCACCCCATCTTCAGCTCGATTTGGGCGGTGCCCACACCATTGATGGCGCTGTACCAAAGTTTCACGAACCAGCTCATGGCAAGCGGTGTCATACCACGTTTTCACTTAACTATTTGGAGGGTGTTGGACGGACCGATGGCGAAGGAATAGAACGAGACTGGTCAAGTGTTAATGGTGCAGCTCGCAGCACCAAAGAGATGGGTGAAGGGTCTAGGCATGATGCCCTTGATGATATCTGGGGCGATACGAATTACCGTAAGGTGATCGGTTTCGGTGAGCAGGGGAGCATGCATATAATGCAAATGACGAATACTGACTTTCTGATAAAGGGGAACTCTTCGAAAAGAAACGCAAGAGTGCACTGATTGAATCCGAACTCCACAGTGGCCAACACGCGACGTTCTGCAAAGCTGTTGCACCCGAGACTCTAGAGGAATGGGAGGCAATGGTCACCCTGTGGGAGAATGACAAGAGTAATCCGGATCCGTACGTGGTATCGGCAGCCTGTAAGCTTCTTCCTTTTATCTCGAACGCCGAGTTTCCTTAATGTGGAACTAGTCAAATCGCAAGCGGCAATCCGGTTAGAGCTTGTCGAGGCTGAACGTGCAGCCTTCACAGCTGCAGACACGCAGGAATCAAGCCCCAGTGCATTTATCATATCAGGTCTAGAGCTAGAAGATGCCCAGTAAGTCGTGTTTCGTTTTTGGAATTCTTACTACATGATTCACATTGATGGGGACCCTCTCACTTATAGACGTCGCCTAAAGCATGACGCTGCAAAACTCAAGGACGCCAGTACTGACACCCAGAAAGGCGACATCGCCCATCGTCGTCTTCTACTACAGAAGCGGCTCGTACTGTTCCAGGAAATCCAGAGTTGTTTTATGCCAGAGGTCATTGGACTTCGCATGTCAGCTGCTGACACCCAGTCTCCAGAATCATTACATCTCTTCTTACCTCATGAAGCCCGTCTCCCTCTGTCTCTCACCGCTGCTGGACGACATCTACTCTCTATCGAATCCAAATTACGTCATGCGCAAGCGTCAGACTCTCTCACGGAACTACGTCAAAGCCTCGCGGTGTACTCTCACCTCCGCATGTCGAAGATCCAAGAAGCAACAGGACAGAAAGCTCTCACGAGGGCGAATACCCTTCTTCAGAAGTCCAAGGATCGGACGGATGTCATAGCCAATAAGTATCAAGTTGCACGATCTACTCTTTTGCAACTACAAGGTCCTGGCTCATGGGAGCTACATTTTAAGGAGCTGAAGACTGAAGATGTCCGACCCATGACAGACCCCGAAGAACGACCAAATGCATCAAAAAAATCGAAGGCTAATCCACCATCAGTCGGTCACCGGACCTTATCGTGGATTTGGATGACGCCGGGTGTTGCAGAAGATGCAGAAAATCTACACGATGGTGAGAATACACGAATAATACCGTTGAATTATACTAAGTACCCTTTCTATTACAGCACTTCGAGTTGAGTGGGCGAAATCAAGAGCGCGAAAACTCCGTTGGGCAGAAGAGGTGGCGATTATTGTGGAGGAAATGCGCCGCGTCATCACATACTTTGAATACCGTGCGACTTGGTGGGAGGACCGAGCATCGCTTCGTTCTAGTATTCCTCCAGAGATTGTGGAGGGTCTTTCCGCTTATGCCCATCGGCAAGCATTGATTCTAAGACACCGTGCAACTCTCTTTGAGCGGCTGTGGTCTTCTTCTGATCCACCAACTCGTCTGGGCACCAATTGGACTGCTCGGACTGTTGATTCCACAGATGATGACAATAGTGATGCGGACTAATGTGTATCAATGGCTTGCCGCTAGCTGTCCCCTCCTCCCAGCGCCCCTCTTTCATCTCTCAATTGTATGATATGCAGCTATGCTGCCTTTGAATATTCAAGTTCAAATCGCATCTATATGTTTACATAATATACTTGGTGTTGAGTCTCGCATTCAAATGTGGACTTGAGAAAAATGTGCAAGTATCACTCCCAGTGATCTTTCTTAATCAGAGACGGTCTCACTTCTCCTGGCCCAATGGCCATCATTGGGTAATGCATCCCCATCCCTTTGTTGTTTTTTTTGAGATTCCTCTGACCTACTTCTGTGGTATTAAGGCACATTCATAGGTTTTGGAGGCATGTTCATGTGCCCATATCTCACGAACCTGCACCTGGATTGCCTCGAACTCGCATACACACACTCCACTGCACCCCATCTTTCCTCTAGCACCATCTTTTGAACAATTTTTCATATTCTACCGGTACGCGTGCCCAAGCGCTTCCGGTGTGCTCGTGCACCCATATCACGCGAACCTGCAGCCGGATTGCCTCAAACTCACATATCCACACTCCAGTACACCTTACCTTGCCTCTAGCACCATCTTTCGAACGATTTTGCATATTCTACTACCGGTGTGCATGCCCGAGCGCTTCCGGTGTGCTCGTGCACCCATATCGCACGAACCCGCCGCCGTATTGCCTCGAACTCACATATCCACACTCCAGTACACCTTACCTTGCCTCTAGCACCATGCTTCAAACGATTTTGCACATTCTACCAGTACGCGTGCCCAAGTGCTTCTGGTGTGCTCGTGCGCCCATATCACGCGAACCCGCCACCCGATTGCCTCGAACTCACATATTCACACTCCCCTACATCCCACCTTGCCTCTAGCACCATCTTCTGAACGATTTTGCATATTCTACTACCGGTGTGCATGCCCGAGCGCTTCCGGTGTGCTCGTGCACCCATATCGCGCGAACCCGCCACCCGATTGCCTCAAACTCACATCTCCACACTCCAGTACACCTTACCTTGCCTCTAGCACCATGCTTCAAACGATTTTGCACATTCTACCGGTACGCATGCCCGAGCGCTTTGGGTGTGCTCGTGCGCCCATATCGCGCGAACCTGCCACCCGATTGCCTCAAACTCACATATCCACACTCCCCTACATCCCACCTTGCCTCTAACACCATCTTTTGAACGATTCTGCATAATCTACCAGTACACATGCCCAAGCGCTTCGGGTGTGCTCGTGCGCCCATATCTCATGAACCCGCTGCCTGAAATACCTCAAACTCACATATCCACACTCCCCTGCATCCCACCTTGCCTCTAACAACATCTTTTGAACGATTCTGCATAATCTACCAGTACACATGCCCGAGCACTTCGGGTATGCTCGTGCGCCCATATCTCACGAACCTGCCTCCCGATTGCCTCCAACTCACACATCCACACTCCCCTGCATCCCACCTTGCCTCTGACAACATTTTTTGAACGATTTTGCATAATCTACCGGTATGCGTGCCCGAGCGCTTCGGGTATGCTCATGCACCCATATCTCACGAACCCACCTCCCGATTGCCTCCAACTCACACATCTACACTCCCCCATACCCCCCCTTACTGTGTCTACACTTTCAGCCCTAAATATGCTTGCTACGTGATGCATGCGTGGTCGCTGTCAATAGAATAGACCTGTCCTGTTTACATGCTCTATGCTATTCAATCAATGAGAGGAGTTCTAACCTTACCCTCATGTGTGCCCAGCTGAGATAGAAACCCAGCAGAACGGACAGCAGCGCGCCCACGGTGGTTGGTTTTAAATTACCTAATTTAATTTTAAAATTTTCAGAGCGCTTTTGAATAGACAGTGACCAAGAGGCTAAAGGGGTGATCCTGAGGGCCCGCTCTTTTGTTGAATGGGCATCCCAGAGGAACCCCCGCCCAGGTACCACAAGCCCGCCCTTGCATCGGGGTGCATTCCGCTGGATGCATCTTTTCTTTTTGGATGTAGTAGGATTTAAATACAAAATTATTGAATGAGCAGTGAGCAGGGGGGGCGGGATGTCATTGCTGGTCAGAGTAATACCGCAATTAGTTTCTCCAGTCCCCCTGGTAGATTTTCTATAGGTAAATTAGCCCAGTTGTCTAATAGTTGTGTCTTGAGCTCTAATGCGGTAAGATACCGCAAAATAACTTACCTATCCAGCGCTTTCATACCGGTTTTGTAATATTAATTTCTACAACATAAGGTGGAGCTGGAGGCTCTGTTTCGAGGCGCATCATTTGAATGAGTACGAGGTAAAGGCATTGAGTCCATAGTG
>Ga0193753_10003527_pt1 | contig 11514 bp, 11 predicted proteins | sample H1c2metaG_FD_144925 | JGI IMG/M metagenome (GOLD analysis project Ga0193753, IMG submission 144925) | Soil microbial communities from a riparian zone of the East river system, Colorado, United States - H1c2 | ecosystem: Environmental > Terrestrial > Soil > Riparian zone | place: USA: East... | reverse complement strand
GTCTTCGAAGCCACTTCGCGCACCATCTGTGCGCCCATGTTCTCGAGCGGATCCTTCAGCTCGACTTCTTTGGCGACCGTGACACCGTCTTTGGTGATGGTAGGGCCACCGAATTTCTTCTCGAGGACGACGTTGCGGCCCTTAGGACCGAGCGTCACCTTAACGGCGTCGGCGAGCTGGTTTACGCCTCGCAGAATCGCCTGACGCGAATTTTCGCTGTAAATAATCTGTTTTGCAGCCATTGTTCTTCTTCTAAGCCTCCGTTACTTCTTTCCCGACTTGCCGTTGGTCGTGATCACGCCGAGAATTTCATCCTCACGCATGATCAGGTACTCGTTGCCATCCAGCTTGATGTCACTGCCGGAATACTTGCCGAAAAGAATGCGGTCGCCAGGTGCAACGTCACAGGGAATCACTTTCCCGTCGTCGCTTTTCTTGCCTTTCCCGACTGCGACCACTTCGCCTTGCTGCGGCTTCTCTTTGGCGGAATCCGGAATATAAAGACCACCTTGCATGGTCTCGCCTTCTTCGATCCGTTTGACCACGACGCGGTCGTGAAGCGGACGAATATCCATAGTTAAAACCTCCACGGAACTAAAAATTAACCTTTGGTTCGGTTGTAGGCCGGACTAGTCTTGTGTCCGGTTACCCAGGGATAGTTTTAGCACACTCGCGTGGAGAGTGACAAGACTTCTTTTTAAGTTATTGATACTTAAGTAGTTACCGAAGTGGCGTTGGCCTCGACTCGGAGCGGCTGATATGCTAAAAATGACCATTCCGTCTACAACATGCGGCGAATCTCGGTACTACTGGCGGCCGCCGCAATTCTCCTAACGCTTGTCGTCGCCTATACCTATAAACTAAACGTCGATCGAACCCGGCGGCATCATGCAATACCGGTTCCGCAAATCGGCAAGAAATACAAAGGCGAAGCGCTGAGCGGTTGGCGTTACAACTCGGACGATCCGCAGACAAACAAACCGGCCGTTCGCGCCACCGCTACGTCGTATCACGCCACCGACAGCCCCTCGATACTCGACATACAAGGTTTGAAATTACGGCTCTACGACAAGAAGGCTTCTTCGTACACGTTCGTCACGAGCGATCAGGCGCTGCTGGATGAAGGATCGCAGATGCTGAAGTCGTCCGGACCGGTGACGATCGTGATGAATGTGCCGGCGGACAAAGATGCCGAAGATAAGGCGGAGCTGGCCAAGCGCGTCCGCGTCACCACGTCCGGGGTGACGTATGAGACTAAGACGGGAAAGGCGACAACCGATCAGCCGGCGACATTCGAGTTTCCCAACGGCGGCGGGAAAGCGGTCGGGGTGGAATACGATCCCAACACCAAAACGCTGCATTTGAAATCCGAGATTGCGATGGACTGGGTGGGCGGGGGTCCGCAGGAAAACAAGATGCACGTGGAGGCGGGCGACCTGGTCTACAACGAAGCGGAGCAGAAAATCTATCTCTCGCCTTGGTCGAAGATGCAGCGGCAGACGCTAACCATCCTGGCGCAGGGTTCGGTGGTGACGCTCGAAGACCAGAGATTGCATCAGATCGATTCGGACCAACCCGTGGGAACGGACGATCGCAATGGGCGGCAGGTCGAGTTCCGGTCGGAGAAGATGACGGCGCTGTTCAACGAAGACGGCGACCTGGTGCAGGTTTTGGGCAATAACAACGCGCGGGTGACTTCAGGCGACGAGGCGTCGCGGACGACATTGACCGGAGACAAGGCCGACCTACGCTTCGCATTGGAGACGGAACTCGCGAATGGCGTGGAGAAGGTATCGAGCGATCTGCACTTGGTCATGGCGGATGGCCATGCGGAAGCCGTGTCGGAGCCGCTGGCGGAGGCGAAGGCCGCGCACCCGGAGACTGTACCGGAGACGCGCATTTTGCGCAGCGAGCATATCGAGCTCGAGATGAAGCCCGATGGGCGGGACGTGCAAGAGATTCGGACGCCGACGCGGGCGCAATTGGAATTCAAACCGAACCGGGCGGAGCAGACGCATCGCATCTTGGATGCGTCGCGGTTACGGATCTTATATGGCGCGGGAAGTTATGTCGACACTTTTCTGGCTTGGAATGTAGCGACCCACACCGATAAACCCGCTGAAAAACCGGTAGCCGGTAAACCGGTGGCTCCCGCGCAGCCGGCGTTGACCTGGAGTGATCAGATGACGGCGAAATTCGCGCCGAACACAAATCAGATCGCCACCATCGACCAACGGGGAAATTTCCGCTACAAAGAGGGCGCGCGCACGGCCTCGGCGAGCAAGGCGTTTCTCGAGCAGGCTTTGAATCGCATTACGCTGACCGAGAAAGCGAAGGTGGCGGACGACTCCGGTGTGGCGCGAGCCGATCAAATCGTGATGAACCAGGTAAACGGCGATATGGATGCTACCGGACACGTATTGTCGACGCACGCGCCGGATAAGAATGAGAAGCCTGGGACGTCGATGCTCGATACGAGCCAGCCGATGCAGGCATCGGCGGACGAGATGCACACTCGCGAGAACAACAGCCAGGTGGCGTATCGGGGCCGCGCGGTGATGTGGCAAGGCGCGAACCGTATCTCGGCGGATCGGATCGATGTGGATCGGGATGGGCAGTCGCTACACGCGGTGGGAGACGTGGTGAGCGAGTTGGTGGACAACAAAAGCGATGCGGGCGCGACCCAAGACTCAACCCAATCCAACCCGGTCTTTACGGTCGTGCGCGCACCGGAGTTGACCTATCGTGACGACACTCGGGAAGCGCTGTATAGCGGCGGCGTGACGTTGGTGCGCGGGAAGATGACGGTTACCTCGAAACAGATGCGCGCGTTTCTGACCCCGAAGACGGCCGGCCACAGCGACGATTCTTCGCTCGACCATGCGATTGCGGATGGAGACGTAGCGGTGGTGGAGTTGCTGGCGGGGAATAGGAAGCGTTCCGGCGCGGCGGAACACGGCGAGTATTACACGAAAGACGATAAGGTCGTGCTGAACGGCGGCGATCCACAGATTGTGGACAGCATCAAAGGGATGACCCGGGGCCGGCAGCTCACGTACTTTACCGAAGAGGATCACCTCATTGTCGAGGGGATTAGCAAGAAAGCAGCCTTCACACGGATGAAGAAGAAGTAGCCGAGGTTTAGCTCAATTAAAGAAAATAAATGACGCTATTTGGGCGTTATTCTTTGATAAATCACGCACAGATTAGTGCGCGCGGCCACGCGATACTGGCGCAAGAATTGGCGCAGCTCAGGGAAGACGCGCGGGTCGAGCGCGGGGTTTAGCGGACCTAGGCCGTCGACGAAAAACGCCGGGCTCGATTGGACGAATTGTGCGCGGTGCCGGGCCGCCGAGCCGCCCAGGATAGCTTCGCTCTCGGTTAGGTGACGATCTGCCGGAACGCCGGTAAGAGGCTGCGAATCCCAGAACAGGCTGCCGGAAAGTCGGCGTGTATAGACGTATAGATCGGGACGGTAGCCCCAGACAAATAATGTGTCGCCGGGTTTCACTGTTTCCTGAATGATCGCGGCCGCGTGTTGGCTGTCGCGGTCCATTGCCACGTCGGACCAGTTCGGATCGCGGCCCAGGGCCAGCATGACATAGCGTGGGCCGAAACGCGCCAGCGGTATCAGCAGTAGAACGGCGAAAACGGGTAGGGCGCGGCGGGTTTGAGCGATGCCGCGCGCGGCGACGATCGCCAGCGGCGGAAGCACTTGCAGAAAATAGCGCGGCGCGAAGTGATTGCCGAAGCAGACGGCGGCGAAGGAGAGCGCGATCCAGGCGCCGAAACGGAAGCGGTGATTGTTAGCTCTGGCGAAAAACAAAACTGCGCCGAGGACGAGCGCGGCGTGAAAGCCCAGCCAATTGAAAACGCGGGTGAGGCCGAGTTGAAATGGATGCGGGACAGGCGCGCCGTGCGCATAGAGAATGCCCCATTGCAAAACCTGTTCGTAGAAACCAGGCCATGCGCCCGCCATCGCGAGCGAGAGCGCGGCGGCCAGTAATGGAGTCGCGAAACCGGCGAGTAACAAGGGCAGTTCGGCCGCGAGCCAAAGAGCGCAGACCGGCAGCACGAAGGCGGCTTTCAGATTGATCAATAATCCGACGCCGCAACAGACGCCCGCCCACAGCGCGCGGCGTTGGGTTGCCAAGTAAACAGCCGCCAGATGCGGCACGATGAGCAAGGCGTCGGGGGCAAACGGAATCACGGCGGCCGGCAGATAGAAAGTCGTGAAAAAAGCGAGCAGGAACGCAGCGATGTAAGAGGCAGCAAGCCGGTAGACAAGAGAACAGGCCACCAGAACATAGGCGGCATCCAAGAGACGCAGCGGCCAGCCCGAATAGCCGCCAATTAAGAGGTAATAGACGGCAGCCAGCGGCGGCTTGTCGTACCAAAAATCACGATAAGGAATTTGTCCGTGAAGGATGTGGATGGCGGCAGCAAGATGATAATCTTCATCCGACCACAATAAATGCACGTGGCACAAACGAAGACACGCGAGGGCCACCACTACGAGCACCCACGAGTACTTGACAGACAAGATCAACGCGTATCATAAGACATAGTGCAATGAGAACGTTGCAGACGGTCGAGATTTCGAAGTCATACAGCGGTCGGCGTGTTGTCGACAATGTCAGCGTGCGCGTCGAACAAGGCGAAGTTGTCGGGTTGCTGGGACCGAATGGCGCGGGCAAAACGACTTCGTTTTACATCATCGTCGGGCTGATCAGTCCGGAATCGGGCAACGTTTTGCTCGACGACCAGCCGATTACGCAATTGCCGATGTATCTGCGGGCGCGGCGCGGCGTGAGCTATCTGCCGCAGGAGCCCTCGGTGTTTCGCAAGCTCAGCGTGGAAGACAACTTGATGGCGATTCTGCAGACGCTGCCGATTAGCGGGCGAGAGCGGCGCGAGCGGATGAAAAATCTGATCGACGATTTGGGGCTTGAGACGGTGCGGCACAGCAAGGGCTACATGCTCTCGGGCGGCGAGCGGCGGCGTGTCGAGATTGCCCGATCGCTGGTGCTCCAGCCGGACTTCATTTTGCTGGACGAACCGTTTTCCGGCATCGATCCGTTGCAGGTGCTGGAGTTGCAGCGCATCATCGGAGACCTTAAGCGGCGCGGAATCGGGATCCTGGTGACGGATCACAACGTGCGCGAGACGATGGCGGTTACCGACCGGGCCTACATTATCAGCAGCGGGCGGATTTTCCGCGCCGGTTCACCCGACTCGCTGGGCCGCGATCCGGAAGTCCGGCGGATCTATCTAGGCGAGAATTTTTACTTCCCGCCGGGGCTTGCGAGTTAATTATTTTGGCGAATTGAGTCGAAATTACCCGATTTTTCTTTAGCGAACCCGCTTTGATTGCGGTGTTAAACTGAAAGCCGAATGAGTTCGCTGTCGCAAAGGCTCCATCTCGGCGTTCAGCAAAAACAGATACTCACCCCCGGACTCGTGCAGATGGTCACAGTCCTCCAGCTCAACCGGCTCGAGCTGAAGGACATGATCATGAACGAGATTGCCGAGAATCCGGTGCTCGAGGAATCGACGGATGCGGGCGAGGAGCTCACGCCGGCGGAATTGCAATCGCTGCTCGAGCGTGAAGGACGGAGCGATCCCGCCGACGCCGCGATTTTGGAGAACACCGGGCAACGCGAGGCAGGCGCCGACAGCGACGGGCCGGCCGAAGGGGTAGCGCCCGAAAGCGTGTCCGAGAGCGCCGCGGACGGCGCCGTAACCGCCCCAGACCCGGTAAAAACCGAAACAGACCCGTTCGACGAAATCGACTTCGGCAGTTTTTTTGACGATTACCTGGACCCTGGATTCAAGAGTCCGGCGTCGGAATTGATCGAAAAGCCGTCATTTGAGACGTTCTTGTCGTCGCCGGTCACGCTGAGCGATTATCTACAGTCGCAACTGAGTGTCTCGGTGCTTTCCGAAGGCGCGCGGGAAGCGGCCAACAGCATCATCGGCAATCTGGAAGAGAGCGGCTACCTGACGACGCCGCTCGAAGAGATTGCCGTGGCGGAAGGCCTGAACCTCGCGGACGTGCAAGAGGGGCTAAAGGCGGTGCAGGCGCTCGACCCCACGGGCGTCGGCGCACGTAGTTTGCGGGAATGCATGCTGCTGCAGCTCGAAGGGCGCGGCGCGAACACCGATTCGGTGGCCTGGAAGATTGTCACTGATCATCTGAAGCTGCTGGAGAGCAGGCAGCTCAGCCTGATCGCAAAAGCGCTTGGGCGGCCGCTCGAGCATATTCATATCGCGGTGAACGTGATCCGGCATCTCGACCCGGCGCCGGGATTGCGGTACTCGGGCGCGGGCGCCCGGCAGGTGGAGCCCGACGTCTACATCTCGAAGGACGGCGACGACTACGTGATTACGTTGAACGACGACGAAATTCCGCAGTTGCGCCTGAATGGCGAGTACAAGCGCATGGTGGACCGCGAGCAAGAGCCGAATAAAGACATTCGCAACTATGTAAAAGAGCGTTACGCTTCGGCGCTGCAGTTGATCAAGAACATCGAGCAGCGGAAGCAGACGATTCTGCGCGTATGCCACTCGATCATTCGCCGGCAAACGGATTTCCTTGAGGCTGGAATCGACTTATTGAAGCCGATGATGATCAAGGAAGTCGCCGAAGAGATTGGCGTGCATCCGTCGACGGTAAGCCGGGCGGTGGCCAACAAGTATGCGCACACACCGCAGGGTGTTTTCGAATTGCGCTACTTTTTCTCGGAAGCGGTGCAGGGGCCGAGCGGCAGCGCGACGCCGTTACTAATTGTGAAGCGCCGCGTCAAAAAGATGATTGAAGACGAGAATACGACTCATCCGCTGACGGACGAACAGATTACGGCCCGCTTGCAGTCCGAGGGAATTCAAGTGACCCGGCGGACTGTGGCCAAATATCGCGAAGATATGAAAATTCCTTCGACACATCAGCGCCGCGCACGCGACTAACTTAGCGAAGTTACGGCCTCAAGAGGAGGCATCAAATGAAGCTAATCGTCTCCGGAAAAACGCCAGAATTCACGCCTGCACTACAAAAAAAATTCGCCACGAAGCTAGGCAAGCTCAGCAAGTTCATTGAGCAGAAGGGAGAGCGCGAGGCTCACCTGACGCACCAAGTGGAGCGCCACCTCCACAAGATCGAATTGAGCGTCAATTTCTACGACCATTCCCTGGTTGGCGAAGGCGCCGATTTCGATTTGGATACGGCGCTCTGCCAAGCCGTGGAGAAGGTGGAAAAACAGGTTGTGAAGCTGCGCAACCGGTGGCGCGACACCCATCGCGACGCGAAGACGGTGCGATCGAGCAAGGAAAGCTGGAGCGAGGGGACTGCGGCGGCTCCAACCGAGGAGCCCGCCAAGAGCCGCAAGAGCAAGCCGGGCCTAAATGGCCAGCCGAAGAAAGCCAAAATTTTCCGCGTGAATTATGACGAAGGCCAGAAGCCGATGACACTCGACGAAGCGATTCTCGAGATGGAGAGCGAGGCGGGCTACGTCGTGTATCGCGACGCCGAGCGTGATTGTGTGTCGGTATTGGTGCGCAGGCCCGATGGGAACTTCGACTTAATCGACTCCTAGCGGCTGAACGCTACACTGAATTCAACTTGTCCAAACAAAAAGAACCAGCGGCCCCGGCGCCGACGGCTCTCGCGATGGCCGATCTGGTCATCATCACCGGTATGAGCGGATCCGGCAAGCAGACGGCGCTGAAGGCGTTTGAAGATCTGGGATTTTACGCGGTCGACAACCTGCCGATCACGCTTGTGCCGAAGTTTGCGGATTTGAGCCGCGATACCAAAACGCGACGGCGCGCGGCGCTGATCATCGATATCCGCGAAGGCGCGGTACTCAAACAGTTTCCCAAGATGTTTCGGGAGCTACGAAACCGGCTGGACGTGAAACTGCTGTTTCTCGACGCCGACGACGAGGTGTTGCGGCGCCGCTTCAGCGAAACACGCCGGCCGCATCCGTTGGGGGCCGAGGCAACCGTCCTCAGCAGTCTGAAGGACGAGCGCGAGCAGCTCAAGCCGATTCGCCGCCTGGCCGATCTTTCGATCGACACCTCGAAGCTCAACGTACATGAACTGCGGGCGCTCATCTCGGCGAATTTTCAGGGCGCGCAGGAGAACAACAAGATCGTGGTCTATGTGAACAGCTTTGGCTTTCGCCATGGCGTTCCCGCGGACAGCGACCTGGTCTTCGATGTAAGATTTCTGCCGAACCCGAACTATATTCCCGAGTTCAAAAAGCTGACCGGCCGGCATCCGAGCGTAGCGCGATACATACGCTCTTTCCCGCAAACCGGAGAATTCATCAATCGGATTTCAGAGCTACTCATTTACCTGCTGCCGCACTACATACGCGAAGGAAAGAGCTATCTTACGATTTCGTTCGGCTGCACGGGAGGCCATCATCGCTCGGTCCTGATTGCCGATGAAATCTACAAGCGATTGAAGAAAGCCGGCTTCACCGTGAAGGCGCATCACCGCGATACGGGCAAAGGATAGTTGGCGGCGTTCAACGTGTCTTGCCGGTAGTCCGACCAGTAGGTTTCGTCCCTGCTCTGAATACCGTAGAAACCGAGCACGCTCGCGTTCACGGTCTGAATAAATTTCTTGGGAAGCCACACGTCTCCAACCGGAACTTGCTCGAGCTGGAAGCGAGTTCCCGGCTTGACCTTGGCGAGGAAGAAGCCAAAGGCCACCGGCTGGCTCACCTCAGCCTCGATCCTTACCCAGTGGTAGTGGACTTTATCGATCCACAGGCGGCCTTGCATACCGGTGAGCGCGCGCGCTTTCTCCACGGGCGGGCGATAGTTCGGATTCGGCGTGGCTTTCAGAACATAGCAATCGGCGCCGCCCATTTGTTCCTGGCCGGCCAAAGCAAAAGAGAATGCCGAGACCATTTGCCGCATCAGGAAATTCTCTTCGGCGCGGTCGTTTTCATATTTGCTGATGCGGGCCTGCCGCTGGCGAGCGGTCTCGCTTGCGCGGGTGCGGATTTCGCGTTCGAGTTTCGTCTGCTCCTGGCGCTGTTGATGCAGTCCAATGGGCTTGTCATGCAAGGCCACCAAACGCTCATAGGGAGAGCCTTCGAGCATCGTGACTGCAACCGTTTGGCAACGATCGGCGCCCGTTTGCTGAACCACTTCGTGCGAACCCTGCGCGTCGATGCGATGGAAAGAATAGTCCGGCTGCGCTTTCCAGTCGGCGTTGTTTACCAGGACGGAGCGATGAACAATGACGTGCGCCGCAGACGTGTCCTGCGCGCGAAAACTTACCGGCAATACCAACAGCATGCCGGCCAAAAAACAGATTACCCGCACGATACCCTCCCCTAGGGCCCCTTACTGCAAAACCGCACCCCGTGGTCGCGGCCCACCTTTTTAATACTATGCAGACACTATACAGCGTTCGCGTGCGCCGTGCCAACGGCGGTCGTACTGGGGTTGCTAGCACTGATTGTCGTTACTGCGCGGGTAGGCGTAGGGATCACGTTCTTCGAGCGTCTCGTTTGCGCATTCGAGATCTTTTTCGATGGTCACTTTCAGGCTCGATCCGACGCCCGGAAGGTCAAAATACAGACCGATCGAATCGTTCGCCGCCCATTCCCGCAGGGTGGAAGCGGGTGCCCTGACGCAAATGACGCCATCACGAAAGGAGGCTGCGGGCGTGGACGAGGTGGAAGGCTCAAGGGTGTAGACGAAGCTATTGCCGGCGGGGAAGAGGACGCCTTCGGAGAGCACGCGTCCGCTGGCGAGCGCCTCCACTTCGCGCTGGTTCAACCGCAAACGGACCGAATTGCCGCGAAGTCTCAATTTCATTTCTCTTACGAGTGTATGCGCCAATCGCCGGAGTAGACATTGAAGCGCGCGTCGCGAACGAAGCCGATGAGGGTCATTTGGCAATCGCGGGCAGTCTCGATGGCGAGACTGGAAGGGCCGCCAACGGTGGCTAGGACCGGAGCGCCCGCGGCAGCAGCCTTTTGCACTAGTTCGAAACTGCCGCGGCTGGTGAGAAATACAACCCGATTCCGCCAGGGGAGCGCGCCGTTCAGGAAAGCCCAGCCGATTAATTTGTCGAGAGCGTTGTGCCGGCCGATGTCTTCGAAGACGGCTTCGATCACGCCGTCGGCGGTGGCGAGTGCGGCGGCATGCAGGCCGCCGGTCGCGATAAAGCCGCGTTGACGCGCGCCGAGCACGCCCGGAAGCATTTCCATCAACGACGCGTTTATGCAGAAATCATCTTGCTCGCTGGGAGGGGCGGTAGCGATCGCTTCACGGCTGCGCTTTCCGCACACGCCGCAACTCGAAGTGAGGAGGCCGCTGCGCGCGGCGCGCCACGTTTCGAAATCGATTTCTTTCGAGAGGATCGCAAGAATTTCGTTCGATGGTCCGGCGCCCAGTGGACGCAGTTCGAGGAGATCGCGTGGATGTTGAACGATTCCTTCCGCAAATAAGAAGCCGGCCGCGAGCTCGCAGTCGTCTCCGGGCGTCCGCATAGTGACTGAAAGATTTTCGGTAAGTTGTACATCCTTGAACCAGTGAGCGACGCGGATCGCAAGCGGCTCTTCGACCGGCACTTCGTCGAGAATGCGTTGAGTGCCGCGTTCAGGGCCCGAACGGAGGATACGCTTGACACTCACGCGCCGGACTTGTATTTTTTCCATGCGCTGGTACCAGCGTGGCACGCGGCCAAGCTTCGAGTAGCTCGTCGGGTCTGAGATGCGCCTTCTGCACTCCGGCTGGAAGGTGGCCGGGATCCTGCGTGACGATGTGGGTCAGCTCGTGCGTGACCACGCGAGAAATGGCGCGCGCCATCTTTTGCCGGCGCTCGGCGGGAGTCCGGCCGCGCAACTCCGGCCATAGGGCGCGTGCGATGCGATCGCAGTCGACAAATACGAAAGGAAGAATTCGTCCATCGACCTGATACACCCAGCCGAGAGGCCCTGGCGCCGGATGTTCGAGGGCATCCATGCCGGCGCCGCATTCCCCTTTCAAATGCACCTGAAATATCTCGCCAGCTTGCATGTCCTGGTAGAACTGCTCCCGCTTTACCCAACGCGTGGATTCTTTGGGCAGCGTTGTTATTTCCGTGCGCTCGAGCTCGGCCTTCAAGATGCGCCAATTGTTCTGCGGTAAAGGCTCGGAAAAATCGAGGAGCATGGCGGCAAGCAAGACGAGACTGAATCCCATACCCGAGTCTTGACGGAATTTGCGCATCAGTCCAATAGATTGTTAAGATGAAGATCATTCTTCTAGGAGATGATCGCGAATGGAAGTAAGGCAGCTAGAGATCTTTCGCGCGCTCGCCGAAGAACTGCACTTCACGCGAGCGGCGGCACGGGTGCATTGTGTGCAGTCGAACGTCACCACGCAAGTCCGTGCGCTCGAAGAGGAGCTTGGCACGCCGCTGTTCGACCGCCTTGCGAAGCGCGTGATTCTCACCGATGCGGGAAGACGGTTCTTGCCGTATGCCGAGAGAGTGCTTTCGGCATTCGG
>Ga0193753_10003526_pt1 | contig 11514 bp, 9 predicted proteins | sample H1c2metaG_FD_144925 | JGI IMG/M metagenome (GOLD analysis project Ga0193753, IMG submission 144925) | Soil microbial communities from a riparian zone of the East river system, Colorado, United States - H1c2 | ecosystem: Environmental > Terrestrial > Soil > Riparian zone | place: USA: East River... | reverse complement strand
GGTCCGCGAAGCCCGGCGCTCGGCCCGCCGGCGCCGGGCTTCGCGGACCTGCGCCGCGCGCTCGCGCTGCACCAGGACGCCTCGGCGACCGTGGTGACCGTGCCTGCCGCGGGCGCCGACGCGGCGCTGGCCGCGCAGTTCCCGCTGCTCGCCGGCAAGACGGCGCGCGACGGCCGCGCGACGGCTTACGTCTGCCGCCGCGGCACCTGCCGCGCGCCGGCCGCCACGGTGGACGAGCTGCTCGCGCACCTGCAGGGCTGAGGCGGAAGGAGGCGCGTCAGCTGCGCCCCTCCTCCTTCAGGATGCGCTCCAGGTCGGCGACGAGATCCTTCGTGCGCGCACTGTGGCGCTGATGGATCGTCGCCACGGCGGCGCGTGCCGATCCGATCTCCGCCTCGCTCGCGCGCTGGATGAGTGCGTGCAGGTCGCCGCGGTCCTGGAAACGCTTCGGGCCCGTGGAAAGCACTTTCATGGCGATGAGGTGGGCACGTGTGGCGACGGGCAGGCTGACGCCGGGAAAGACCTCCGCGGTGCTCGCGTCACGGACGACTTCGGTCTCGATGCCGCAGGAGGCGAACATCAGGTCCACGACGAAGCTGTTCGCATCTGGCCGGTTCGGGGAGACGAGCCGCACCGTCGCCAGGCGATGCGTGTCGTCCTGCTCGAGTTGCGCGAGGATCCGATAGCCCCTTCCGATCAGCTCGCGCACGAGCGCTTCGGCCTCGCGATCCGAGGCAACGGCCACCGCGAGATCGGCGTCCCGCGTCACGCGCGGCTCGCTGCGCACCGAGACGGCGAGCCCTCCGATCACGGCGTAAGACACTCGCAGTCGCTCGAGCTGAGCTGCGATGTCGCGGAGAACCTCGCTCAGTCCGAGCAACGGGCGGTCCCGAAGCGGTCCACGGGATGCCCGACACCGTCGCCCAGTTCGGCCCCGGGGCGCGTGACGAGCCAGGCGTCCACGAGGCGTTCGATCTCCTTCGCATCGGCGTCCGGATGCTCGCGACGCAGGTTCTGACGCATGATCGCGACTCCTGTGTCGACCATCTCCAGCGCGAAGCGGAAGCGCGCGCCGAGGTCAGCGCTGGTCTCTCCGGCATCTTCGGTCATGCCTGCGGAGTCCACGACCGCGGACGTCCGTAGCCATCGCCCTGCTCGGCGCCGGGGCGGTCATGCAGCCACGGCTGCGCGGGCGTGGACGGCGGCTCGGGCAGCTCGAACATGCCTGCGATTGTAGCCCTCAGCCCTTCGGCTTCGCGTACGCGGAAGGCGTGGTGTCCACGGGGAGGCCGCACTCGCGCCAGCCGGGGACATCGGGCAGGGCCGCGGCGCCGTGGCGGCCGCCGAAGCCGCCCTCGATGTTCACGAGCTGCGTGTAGCCCGCCTGCTCCAGCGCCTTGCACGCGTTCATCGAGCGCATGCCGGCCTGGCACGAGGCGAAGACCCTGGTGCCGGGCTGCGCGACGGCCTTCATCGCGGCGATGAAGTCCGCGTTGGGCGCCATCTGGCCCGCGGGCGTGCGGTGGGCGATGGGGACGTTGACCGCGCCGCTCGGATGGCCCGCGTTGAATTCCTCCACCGTGCGCACGTCGATGAAGCAGTGCGGGCCCGCGCCCATCGCGGCGTGAGCGGCCTTCGGTCCCAGGCTGGTGATCGGCATGTGAGTGGTCTCGTTGCGTGGAGAAGGAAGGTGCTGGAGTGTCGCCCGGCGCGGACGCGCGGTGACGCGGCGCGCAGGATAGCGTCCGCGCCCTCCCGGCAAGCGGGCGCCGCCGCACGGCGCAGAAGACGCTGCGTGCCGAAGCCGGCGCGAGGCCGAGCCGCGCCGCCGCGCGGCGCCGAGGACGCGGGCACCCGCGAGGCGCTCGTGAAAACAGCGCGGGCCCCGTCTCCCCCAGGAGGACGGGGCCCGCGGAGGCGTTGGTCGCCAGGGGCCGGCGGTGGTGGCGCAGGCCGTGAAGATCAGGCGGTGGCCTCGACCTTCATGACTTCCTTCGCGCGATCGCCGTTCTTTCCCGGCTCGATGGTGAACTCCACGCGGGCGCCCTCGTCGAGCGAACGGAAACCGTCACCCTTGATGTCGCTGTAGTGGACGAACACATCCTTCTCGCGGCCTTCGACTTCGATGAAGCCGTAGCCCTTCTCGTCACTGAACCATTTCACACGTCCGACAGGCATGCACATCTCCAGACACGAAAGACAGAGAGAGTGATCACCGGTTTTTCCGGTGAGGGATGGGCGAACCATAACCCGACCATGAGGCCAGAGTAAGGGGGCTGTGCCCGGGTGGCGGCTCCGCTCCGCGTGTCCGGGCGGGAGCCACAGCGGGCGCAGGGCGTGGCAATCCCCCCGGGTGCGCGCCCGACGCGCTCAGTAGAGCGCGTTGAAGTACAGGGGACCCCAGCCGAAGAAGTCGAGGTCGCCGTCGCCGTCGAAGTCGCCGGGTATCCCCAGCGCGCCATCGAATTCGAAGGGAGCAAAGCTTCCGTCTCCGAAGCCCAGCCAGACGCCGCAGCCGATGATGTCCGGCGCTCCATCGTCGTTCACGTCCGCGATCGTCAGGTCAGGCCAGGAGCTGTAGTAGCAGGACGCGCCCTTCGCGAAGGAGCCCGCGCCGTCATTGGTCCAGACCTGAACTCCCTCGTGCGTGCACTGGGCGATGTCCGCGTCGCCGTCGTGGTCGAGATCGGCTGCTGCGACGCCCAGGCCGTAATCACCAGTGCCCGCGTTGAAGCTGGAGGGAACGAGCACTCCGGCCTGGAAGGCAGCGGTTCCGGTGCCGCGGAAGATGGACAGCATCGAGCCGTTCACGATGGCGTCCAGCGCACCGTCGCCGTCGATGTCGCCCAGCGTCACGCGCTCGAGCGTCGTTCCCGCGGCCCCCGGCGTGAACGTGGGTGCACCGAGCGTTCCATCCGTCTGGCCGGGCATGACGACGAGTCGCCCTGGCTTGACGGTCGTGCTCTCGATGCCGATCACGTCTGCCAGGCCATCGCGCGTGACGTCCGCGATCTGCATCCGGCTCATGCCACCGTAGAGCGCGGGCGTGGCGAAGGTGCCATCACCATGGCCCCGCCACAGCGCCGTCCCGGCGGCGACCCTTGCGACCAGGTCGGTGATACCGTCCCCGTCCAGGTCACCGACGGCGACGCTGTCGTAGGCCGCCCCGCCCTCGCCGGGGGAAATCACATTCGGAGGACCGAAACCTCCCTGCCCGTCGCCGAGCACGACTTCGAGCGAGTGATCGGACAGCACCCTGCCGAAGAGGTCGAGATCTCCGTCGCCATCGAGATCGGCCGTCGCGGCCGACGACGTGACGAAACCGGGCACCGTCGGCAGCAGAGCCAGCGTGCCGTCGCCGACGCCAGCCACCCAGTCGGTACCGGCAGCGCCTGCAAGTCCTTCCTGGAGGAAGGCCAGATCCGCGTGGCCGTCGCCATCCATGTCCGCCGGCGCCAGCTCGTAGGCGCGGAGCCCGAGCCACATCGGCGCTTCGAGCGCGCCACCACCGATGTGCCGCATCGATCCTGCCATCCCGGTCAGGCCGCTGATGAGGATGACTTCACCCGCGCCGTCACCGTCCATGTCCGCGATGGAGATGTCATCGAGATCCGCGTGCGATATCCAGTTCGGATACACGATCGTGCTCAGCACGGCCGACGGATAAGCGCCGCTGCCGTCGTTGAGCAACACGTGAAATGAAAGCACGAACTTGCCACCGGATCCGATAAGCGCGTCGGGCGTGCCATCGCCGTCGATGTCCCCCACGGCGAGCTGCGGCTTGCTCTTGTCTCCAACCGATGTGCTGACAGGAGCAGCGAACGCGCCTCCGCCGAGTGCGCGAAGGACCACCAGGAAGGTGCCTGCCCCCAGGCTCGGCTGCTTCGTGGCGATGAGCACGTCCAGGAGACCGTCTCCGTCGATGTCGGCGAGTTGCACGCCTTGGGCGAGCTCCACGTCGTTGACGGGAAGGATGATGGCCTCGCCGAATCCTCCGCCCTCGAGCCCCGGGAGCACGCCCAAGGTGTGGAACGTCCAGCCGGGCGCGACCAGGTCCGGCCGGCCGTCACCCGTCACGTCCCCGACGGCGACGATCGTCACGGTGCCGGTCGGCGACGGCAGCACCGTGGCGGGACCGAACGTGCCGTTTCCCAGTCCGTGCAGGATCAGCAGCGGACCTGCAGCCTCGACGACATCCAGAGCGCCGTCGCCATCGAGATCTGCGAGCTCGAGGTCGGTCACGGACGGCGTGACCGGAGAGCTGAGCTGGGGTGCGAGCGAGCCATCCGCGAGCTGCCGCATGACGCCCACGCGCCGCGGCGGGGTGTTCACGGGGAAGACCAGGTCCGGCCGGCCGTCGCCGTCCACATCGCCGACGGCAAGCTCCGACGGATGCGTCCCGGGTGGATCAAAGGCCGGTCGGGATTCGCTGAAGAGCCTGGCGGCGGTGGAACCCGCTCCCACGCGGATGCGCACGCCGGACGTGAGCGCCGCGCCGCCCCGCGCTGCGCCGTCGAGGACGAGCCCCTGAACGAAGATGTCCTGGCCCGCCAGCGCGGGCGGCGTGGGCGCCGGGCCGGAATGCAGGACAGGCGAGTCGCCCTGCGCATCGAGTGCCGTCGCCCAGCGGATGAACGGCGCACCGGGCCAGAGCTGGCCGCCGTAGCCGGGCAGCCGCGTGGGGCCCTCGGTGAGCGAGAGCACGATCTGCGCCAGCGCTCCCGGCGCGCCGTGCCGGAGCCGCAAACCCGCGCCGGGCTGGTCGAGCGCCGCCCAGCCGAGCACCCTCAGCTCGGGCACGCCGGCCGCGCCGCTCGTCCCGGCGCCGAGAGTCTCGATCTCCGCGAGGGGCTGCCAGTTCTGCGCAGCGACGCGCGATGGGTCGAGCGCTCCGAAGCCTGCGGCCGCGAGGAGCATGGAGACGCGGAGTGCGAGGCGGCGTGCGGGACTGCGGAGGGGGGCGGTCATGTCGGGTTTCACGGGGGAGGGAAGCAGTCGCATGGTCAGCGACCGGGGAGACGGTCCGCGCGCAGCAGCTCGCAGGGTGTCCCGGCAGAGGCGACGGGCGCAGCAAACGGCGACCACTCGCAATCCGGTTGATCGGCTCCGTGGCACCGGGCGCGCGCCGTGAGTAGGCTGCCCGCGCATGTCGCTGCTCCAGGGCTCGCTCCACACGCTGCTGATCGACAGCGCCGCGCTGCGCGAGAACCCGCTGGGCGATCCGTCGCGGCGCGAGCTGCCCGTGTACCTGCCGCCGGGCGGCGCGACGCCGGGCATGCCGGTGATCCTCGTGCTCGCGGGGTTCTCGGGCGTCGGCGCGGGACAGCTGCGCGGCACGCCGTGGGAGCCGTCGCTGCCCGCGCGCTACGAGCGGATGCTCGCGGACGGGCAGGCCGCGCCCGCCGCGCTGGTGTTCCCGGACTGCTTCACGCGCTTCGGCGGCAGCCAGTACATGAACAGCCCCGCGACGGGCCGCTACGAGGACTACCTGCTGCAGGACGTGCTGCCGGCGGTGGAGCGGCAGTTCGGCATCGGCGGGCGGCGCGCGCGGCGCGGCGTCATGGGCAAGAGCAGCGGCGGCTACGGCGCGCTGCACCTCGCGCTGCAGCACCCGGAGGCCTTCGCGGCGCTCGCCAGCCACTCGGGCGACGCGGCCTTCGACCTCTGCTACCGCGGCGATTTTCCGCGCCTGCTCGCGCAGCTCGACCGGCACGTCACGCTGGAGGCTTTCGTGCGGGCCTTCGAGGCCGCGCCCCGCAAGAGCAGCGCGCAGATCCTCGCGATGAACGTGGTGGCGATGGCCGCGGCCTACTCGCCCGAGGCCGACGAGAACCCGCCCTTCGGCGTCGCGCTGCCCGTCGAGGCGCGCACCGGCCGACTGCGTCCCGACGTGTGGAGCCGCTGGCTCACCTTCGATCCCGTGGAGCGCGCGGCGGTGTACGGCGAGGTGCTCGCGGACTTCGCGCTGGTCTTCCTCGACGCCGGCCTGCGCGACGAGTACCACCTGCAGTACGGCGCGCGGCAGCTCGCCGAGGCCCTGCGCGCGCGCGGCGTCGCCGTGCAGCACGAGGAATTCGACGACGGCCACATGGGCATCAGCTACCGCTACGAGACCTCGCTGCCGCTCATGACGAGGGCGCTCTCGCGCTGAGGCGCACGGCGCTTCACTCGAAGACCACGCTGGCCGTCTGCGTCAGCGCGCCGTGCGTGCAGGCCTGCATCCAGGCGGTGAGGCCCGGCGTCAGCCCCGCGGGCACCACGGCCGGCAGGTCCAGCAGGCCGTCCGCGCGGCCAAGGGCGTCTTCGAGCTGGAACAGCGGATCCACTTCGAAGACGCCCTTGGCCGTCACGATCGGCGGATCCAGGAGCTGCGCGCCGAGGAAGATCAGCGTCGGCGACGGGCCCGGCGGACCGATGAGCCGCAGGTGCAGCAGCTCGCCGGCCGCCGGCGTGCCGCTGACGTACAGGTGCGCGTGGAACTCGTCCGCGCCGAGGTCGGGCAGCGCCCCGCTGGGCAGCGGATCGCCCTCGAAATCGGCCTCGGGCGTGGTGGCCGTCAGCGTGCCGTGCTCCACGCAGGGCGAGGTCGCCTTCAGGTGCAGGTCGCCCGCGGCGGCCTCCACGAACTGCGGGTCTGCGGAGAAATTCCCGGCGCCGACGTAGCCGCCCTGCACGTCGCAAGCCTGCACGTCCGGCAGCGCCGTGAGGAAGGGCGGGATCGGGAAGGGCGAGATGGCCCTGGCGCCCGGCTGCACGCCCCAGAACACGCTGTTGCGCACGACGACGCCCGTGCTCGCGGACGCCGGGAGCAGCGTGGAGGCATCGAGGCCGGTTCCCCCGCTCGAGTTGCCGTCGAAGACATTGCCGCTGAAGGTGCAGTGATCGATGGCGAGGATCGTGCCGGCCGGCGGCGTGCTGCCGAAGATCCAGTAGTCGATGCCCGGCGAATCATTCGCGAAGTTGTCGCGCACGATGGTGCCCTGCAGCACGACGGACCCTCCGCTCGCGTCGCCGACCTCCACGGTCATCGCGCCGCCGACGCCATACGGGGCGAACTGGGCGGCCGGCACGCCGGCGCGATTGTGGTGCAGCACGCAGTCGCGCACGAGCACGTCCGTCTGCGGGCTCACCTCGATCTCCAGGCCCCCGGCGGCGTGGCGCACGGCGTTGTCGGAGATCGTGCAGCGCAGCAGCTGCGCGGGCGCCTGCGAGATCGTGACGCCGCCGCCGCTGTCCCAGGCGGTGTTGCCCGACACCGCGCAGTCCAGCATGACGAGGCCCGTCCGCGACGTGTGCACGCCGCCGCCGCCGCCGCCGCCCGGCAGCGCGAGGGTGACCTGGTTGTCGAGGATCGTGCAGTGGTCCAGCAGCGCGGCCTCGGGCGTCTCGCCCGTGAAGTACAGCCCGCCACCCGACGACACGGCGCTGTTGTGCTCGATGCTGCAGTCGCGCAGCGTGGGCGCGGCGGAGATGCAGAGCACGCCGCCGCCCACGCCCTGCGGACCGTCCGCGACGTCGGATCCGGTGCCCCCGCGCACCGTGAAACCCTGCAACACGGAGAGCCGGCCCTCGCCCGAGTCGAAGCGGACCACGCTGCCGCCGATGCCCGTGGCATCCAGCACGGTCAGCTTCGCGCCCGCGACGCCGATCACCTCGATGGCCTTGCCGCCGAAGGCGATGGTCTCGTGATAGAGGCCGGGCTGCACCAGCACGCGGTCGCCGTCCGCGGCGGCGTCGATCGCGGCCTGCACGCTCTGGCCGTGGTGCACGACGAAGTCCTCGGCGGTCGCGAGCGGGACGAGCAGGGCAAGAGCCAGCGCGGTGCGCAGCATGGGCATGTCTCCCGGGCAGGTGAGTTCGAGCGGGACCTCAGTCAGGGCCCCGATTCCGCGCGGCAGGCTAACCGCGATCACCGATTGCGGGCAGCCCTCACCCGCGGCCTGCACGCGCAGGAGAGAGGCGGCATTCAGGCCGGCGCGATGCATGGCCTCCCCCGCGGTGATCGCGTAGCATCCGCGCCGACGGGGGAGGTCGGGAACAGCATGTCGCTCACGCCGCACGCGCAGGAGCTGGCCAGCGTGGAGGCGCAGGTCGCGAAGGCCACCGTGACACTGCAGGCCAAGGCCTCGCTGGCCAAGGTCGCGGCGCTCATCGGCGTCGGCGCGCATCCGCTCGTGGGCCAGAAGTATCCGGGCGTGGATCCCGTTCCGCCGACCTGGCCCGCGAACAAGGCCACGGCGGCCCTGGGCGAGCAGTGGGAGCTGAAGCTTCCCAAGCACTACTCGCCGTGGGGCGAGCCGGCGCCGCTCGTCGTCGTGGTCAACCAGGCGGGCTCGCCGTATGCGTTCGCGTCGCAGCTCACGCTGCTGGACGACGAGGCGAACGCGCGCGGCTGGATCTGGCTCTCCGTGAAGTGCGTGACCAATCTCACCTTTCCGGGGACCGTTCCGAGCCTCTCGATCGACGCGGCGCTGCGCAGCGTCATCGCGCAGCACAACGTGGACCTGCGCCGCATCTATCTCGTGGGCGCCAGCCGCGGCGCGGGCATCCTGCTGAGCTGGGCGGCGAGCCGGCAGGCGGGCGCGTCGCTCATGCCGGCGGCCCTCGTCGCGTTCTCGCCGCTGCTCGAGGTGCGCGAGTGGTGGTCCAAGCTGCCGCCCGAGTCCGGCACCGGCGGGCCCCTGGGCGGCAACGACAACACGCTGTCCACGCGCGCCCACTCGGAGCGGCCGGACAACGCGGCGGGCGCGTGGAACTCCTCGCCCGCGGCCAACCACCGCTTCCGCACGCACGGCGCGCTGCACTTCGAGGTCGGCAGCTACGCGGAGTACCCCGACTTCGGCCCGAGCACCGGCGCGCTCGTGGATCTCACGCGCAGCATCGGCGTCTGCCTGCGCCAGCTCCCGACCTGGCTCATCTACGACACCGCGGATCCGGTGGTCGTCATCCCGACCGGCTGCGACAAGCTCTTCGATGCGCTCAACGCGCTCCCGGGCATCGCGATGCTGCGCACGCGGACCACGGGCGTGGGGCAGCTGCACGGCCTGGGCCTGCTCGACCAGCCCGGCGGCACGTCGAGCGCGGCGGTGATGGACTTCCTCGCGCCGCTGACGGTGAACCGCTATCCGGCCTCGATGGAGATCGTCGCGGCGGACGACGTGCCCTTCGGCATCACGCGTCCGACGCGCGCCGATCCGGACGACACCTGCCGCTACAGCTTCGCGCAGTCGCTCACGCCGACGGCCAGGGGCTACGTGCTCGGCAACGTCGTGCGCCTCGCGCGCATGGAGTTCGACGTGTCGCGCGACGCGGCGCTGGCCGCCTTCGCGTTCAGCGCCTCCAGCCCGTTCACCCTCGCCAGCAGCGCGGGCGCGGTGCTGCGCGTGAAGAATCTCCACCACGCGCCGACGTCCGTGAGCGGCACCGGCATCCTGCCCGGCGGCGAGGGCACCGGCTTCGTCTTCGGCGTGGATGGCCCGGAGAGCGTGGAGATCTTCCCAGCGGGCGCCGGGCCGATGAGCGTCTCCTTCTTCTGAGCGCCGCACCGCCGCCCCGCCGCGCTGTCCGCGCTGTCCGCGCTGTCCGCGGGCCCGTGCTGTCGCGCGGTCTCACTGTGGCGGCGCCGCGCCGGGTGGGGTCGCACCGGCCTTGCCCGCGATCGGCGGCTAGACTGGCGAGGTCGGGGAGCCGCCTGGAAGTCCGCAGTCCCATGTCCACCTCGCCATCCGCCGACGGCCTGCCCACCGATGCGCTCGCGAAGCGCGCGCAGGCCGGGGACAGCCCGAGCTTCGACGCGGTGTGGGGGCGCGTCGCTCCGTCGCTGTTCGCATGGGCGTCGCTGCACATCCGGCCGGCGCTGCGCGCGCGCCTCGATCCCGAGGATCTGCTGCAGGAGGTGGCCTGCCGCGGCTACGCGCGCTTCGAGACGTGGGACGAGCGCCGGGGACCGTTCCGCGCCTGGATCTTCGGCATCGCGCGCAACGTGCTGCGCGATGCCTTCCGCCGGCTGAGCCACGAGCCGGGCGCGCGCGGCGCGGCGCTGCCGTCAACCGAGCTGCTCGCGTCGCTGCCCGACATGGCCACCGCGCACACGCGCGCCGTCGCCCGCGACGAGGACGTGCGCCGCTTCGTGCAGCGCTGCACCGAGCTGCCCGAGGAGGACCAGCGCCTGCTCATGTTCCGCGGCCTGGAAGGGCTGTCGCACGCGGAGGTCGCGGCGCTGCTCTCGCTCTCGCCCGATGCGGTGGCCAAGCGCTGGCAGCGGCTGTGCGACCGGCTCCGCGCCGAGCCGCGCTGGTCGGAGATCGTCGCGGCCTGAGGCGCGATCCGCGCGGCGGGCGGCGCGCGGCGGCGGACGGCCGTTCCGGCAGCCCGGCCCGCCCGCGCGGACTACACTGGCTCCGGTGGAACCCGCCCTGCCCGACAGCATCCTCGTGGACTTCCTGGGCCGGCTGCTCGCGGACCGCGCAGCCGGCGGCACGCGAACGCTGGCGGACTACCAGGCGCTGTACCCCGGCCACGAGGGTGCGCTGGAGTCGGAATACCAGCGCGCGACCTCGCAGGACGAGACGCTGCACTCGCGCGACCGCTCCGCGCGGGATGACGCGAACGGCGCGGACCCGGACGCGCCACGGGTCGCGCACTACCGGCTGGTGCGCGAGCTGGGGCGCGGCGGCCAGGGCACGGTGTGGCTCGCGCGCGACGAGCGCCTGAACCGCTCCGTCGCGCTGAAGCTCGTGCCGCGCTCGCCGCTCGTGGAGGATCTCGCGCCGCGCTTCCGCCGCGAGGCGCAGCTCGCCGGCCGCCTCGACCACCCCGGCATCTGCGCGGTGTACGACGTCGGCTGCGACGACAGCGTCGCGTGGATGGCGCTGCGCTTCGTGGAGGGCGTCACGCTCGCGCGCCGCATCGCGGCCGGCCCGCTGCCGCGCGAGGAGGCGCTGTCGCTGCTCGAGGGCGCCGCGCGCGCGCTGCACGTCGCGCACGAGGGCGGCATCGTGCACCGCGACGTGAAGCCCGCCAACCTCATGATCACGCCGGCCGGCGAGCCGGTCGTGCTGGACTTCGGCGTCGCGCGCCCCGACGAGGACGGCCCGCCGCTCACGCTCACGGGCGACGCGATCGGTACGCCGGCGTACATGGCGCCCGAGCAGGTCGGCAGCGCGCGCGCGCCGCGGCTCGCGGACGGCTCGGCGCGCATGCCGGACCGGCGCGTGGACGTGTGGGCGCTGGGCGTCACGCTGTTCGAGGCGCTCACCGGCCGGCGGCCCTTCGCCGCGCCCACGCGCGAGGGCCTCGTGCACGCGATCGTCGCGCAGGAGCCGGAGCTGCCGCGCTCGCTGGGGCGCGACCTGTGCGTCGTGATCGCCACGGCGCTCGCCAAGGACGCCGACCGCCGCTACCGCACGGCGCTGGACCTCGCGGACGACCTGCGCCGCGTGCGCCGGCGCGAGCCGATCCTCGCCCGCCCCGCGGGGCCCGGCACGCGCCTGTGGAGCTGGAGCCGCCGCAACC
>Ga0193753_10003525_pt1 | contig 11516 bp, 7 predicted proteins | sample H1c2metaG_FD_144925 | JGI IMG/M metagenome (GOLD analysis project Ga0193753, IMG submission 144925) | Soil microbial communities from a riparian zone of the East river system, Colorado, United States - H1c2 | ecosystem: Environmental > Terrestrial > Soil > Riparian zone | place: USA: East River... | reverse complement strand
CGCGCTACCGCGAGCCGCTCATCCTGTTCGTGCGACTCGATCGCTCGCACGCGAGAGTCGCGGCGACCCTGGGCCTGTCCGAGGAGGCCGTGCGCCAGCGCCTGTCGCGAGCCCGCCGCATGCTGCGTGACCAGCTCGCTGCGGTCGAGCGCGTAGTGGAGGCCGCCCCGCGGCGGCCGCTAGCGGCGGCGGTGTGCGCCCTGATCCTCGCGCGAGCCGGAACCGCGAGCGCCGCACCGGCCGCGACCCTCTGGACCAAGCTGGCCATCGCCGTGACCACGGCGAGCACGACCGTGGTGGCCGCGCTGTCCGTGGCAGCCTGGCGAGGCCCGACGTCGCTGCCGCCGACAGCCCGTGAGCACCCCGCCCGACGCGACCACCACGCGGCTGACGCGCTCGGCCCCGCCAGCAATTCCGCCGCGCCAACCATCCAGCCGTCGCCACCGCATTCGACGATCGGAGCGCGAGCGCGGACGCGGCCGGCAGAGGCGGCCGCGGTCGAGATCGGCGCCGCCGAGGTCAGCCGGCCTCCGCGGCCGACCCACCCCCGGGGCCGCATCCGCCACGGCCCGGCCCAGGTCCGCCGAGGCCGTCCGTCGGTGAGCCTGGCCGATCTGCCGTCCCTGCATCCCTGACCGTCACGGATGGCGCCGTCCCGGTCACGGATCGACATGCCCACGACGACACGCCGTTGCCCCATCAACCTCCGAAGCCTCCCCGGCCTCCGCGGCCTCATCGCCCTCCTTGCCCTGGCCGCGCTCGCCGCCCCTGCCGCGGCCCAGCCCGCGCGGCCGAGAATCGCGCCGCGACCCGCGGCCCGCATCCGTCATCACCTGCCCTCCGCGCCGCGCAAGCCGCCGGTCAAGAACTACGACTTCCTCGGCGACACCCTCGACGGCGCCCGCATCGCGCCCGACGGAAGCACGCTGTTCGGCCTCCGAGGCGCCCGCCACATCAACCTCATCCACCTGCGCGAGATCACCCGCACCGCCGAGCGCCTCCCCTGAACCGAGCCGCCTCTTCGGCATGCCGTACCGGCGGGTTGTCTGTACAACACGCGTCTTCAAACTCGGCCGCTGCGAAAGCGCCTATCGGATCGACCGCGACTTCGTGGGGGCCTCGAGCGTTTGCCGCCTCGATCGGCGAGCCGCACCGGCGCCCTGACCGGGGAGCGCGGCATGCAGGCGAAGCGAGTACTATAGTCGCGTCCGGGATGAAGGAGCTCGATGACTTCTTCAACATCACGCTCGAGCCCCTCGACGCTCCGGGTACCGTTGACGCGCCGCCTGGACCGAGCGCGTCGGCCCTGAGCTGAAGCAGGGCCTGGCGAACGTCCTCTCGAGAGCCCTGCACGTTGCTGGGACCCCAGACTGGCTGGCTAGCTCGCGGAAGCTCCAACGCGATTGAACGGCCCATATATGGTTACTCCCAAGTTCAGCATCACGAACCGCATCGCCACGAAGCTGACGTCCATTGAGCGGGCGCGCGGGTTTCTCGAAGCGGCGACGCTGTCGGAGGAGTGGGTCCGGCGGATGAGCCAGCGGGCGCTACTGCTCGAGGCGCATCACACAACGCACATTGAGGGGACGCAGCTCAGCATCGAGCAGGCGGCGCAGCTTTGGATCGGGCATGAGGTGCCGGGTGCGCATGTCGACGACGTGCGCGAGCTGCTGAACTACCGCGGCGCACGACGCAGAACTACGTGGTGAACAGCCAAACGAAGGAGATCATCTACACGCCGCCGGCGGCCGCGGATGTTCCGGTACTGATGCGCGAGCTCGTGGAATGGCTTCGCGGTGAGCAGAGTGTCCATCCGGTGCTGATGGCAGGCCTCGCGCAGTTCCAGCTCGTGCACATCCATCCATTCGTGGATGGGAACGGACGGACATCGCGATTGCTGTCGACGCTGTCCTTGTACCGGGCCGGCTACGACTTCAAGCGGCTGTTCACGATCAGCGAGTACTACGACCGCGACCGTTCCGCGTTCTACGCAGCGATCCAGGGAGTGCGCCAGGCCGGGATGGATCTGACGGGTTGGCTCGAGTACTTCGTCGAGGGACTGTCCACTCAGCTCCAGGAGGTGCGGGGCCGAGGCGAGGAGGCGATCCGGGCGGACCTTCTTGCGCGCGATCGCGGCCTCAACGATCGCCAGGCGACGCTCCTCGCGGCCTTCATGGGGCGGAAGCGCATGACGCTCGCCGACTGCGAAGCGCTGCTGCCGGACGTGGGGCGACGGACGCTACAGCGCGACCTCAAGGTGCTGCTCGAGAAGGAACTCATCGGAGAGGTCGGGCATGGCGCGACCGACCCGACGCGGCACTACGTCTGGAAGGAGCTGTGACGAGCTATGACGCCGCGCTGTGACGAGCTATGACAACGAGCTGTGACAGGCATTAATCTCTAGCGAATTCAGTAGGGTCTAAAGCCAGAGTCGATGGACCGCACCGGCACCGGACGGGGTTACGACCTCCTCAGGTCCCGACGCTGGGCGGCTTCGATGGAGCGAAACGGCCTCGACGGCTCCCCGATCAGCGGGAGCCGTACGCACGCCGCATCGACCCGATCGCCTCCGCCGTCAGCCAGCGACCGCGCACCACCACGCCCGTGATGCGCGCCGCGTTCCGGATATCGGCCAGTGGATTGGCTCCCAGCAGGACGAGATCGGCGCGCTGGCCTGGCTCGACGGAACCGAACGGGTCGGCGCCGCGGACATGCTGCTGGATGAACCGGGAGGCGCTCGTGGTTGCCGCCGCCAGCGCTTGCGCGGGCGTCAAGCCGGCTCGGACGAGCTCCTCGAGCTCCACATGCATCGACTTCCCCGGAAAGAGGCCCGGGGCGCTGGCGTCGGTCCCGGCCAGTAGCGGGATTCCTCCCCGGGCGAGGGCTCGGGTCAGCTCCTGGAGGAACGGAAACTTGGCGCGCTCGCGAGCGGTGAAGCGCTCGAGGTCCGGTCGCCTGCGCGGATTGCCGTCGCGCCACATCTGCAGCACCTGCGGGTGAAGATAGCGAGCCTCTGGATCGCCCAGCACGCCGTCGAGGTCGTCGAGCTGGCGGGCGGTCATCGCCACGAAGCTGAGGTTGGGCGTGACGGCGGCGCCGGATCGCCGCAGCCGCTCGACCACCCAGGGGATGCGCGATCGGTCGGGCTCGGGCGCGAGGCCCCGGTCCAGACGGCTCTCGGTGTCGCCGTAGAAGTAGGTGAAGAACAGCTCCTCGCTGTGCGCGATCATGTCCTGTCCGGCGTCGAGCGCAGTCTGCAGCGCCTGCGGCCGGCCGACCTTTCGCGGTATGTGACCGACCACGGCCAGACCGCGCGCGTGTGCCTCTTCGACGATGGCGGCGTGCACCTCGGGAGTCAGGTTGTTGTAGACCTTGATGAAGTCGACGCCGGCGCGGTGCTGCTCGGCCACCGCGCGCCTCGCCTCCTCGGGGATCGTGACGGCGGTGCTTACCGCCGGGAAGACCGGCGGGTCGCCGTCGAGGGTTCTGCCGCTCGCGTAGATGGTCGGGCCGAGGACCTCTCCGGCGGCGATCTGCGCGCGCAGGGCGAGCACGTCGGAGATGTTGCCCGTCGGTCCGCTCAGGTGGACGACCGACGTGACGCCGTGGGCGAGGTACGAGAGGAGCTCGCTCGAATCGCGGAGGTGGACGTGAAAGTCGACCAGTCCGGGCATCAGGAACTTGCCGCGTCCGTCGATGCGCAGCGAGCCGGGCGGGGCGATCGTGCTGGCGGCCGGTCCGACCTGCGTGATCCGATCGTCCTCGACGACGACGGTCTGGTCCTCTCTCACGCCGCCGTCCGGCAGGGTGATCAGGTTCACGCCGACCACGGCGATGGGGCGCGCTCTCGCCGGTCCGGTCTCGGCGGTCCGGGGCGACGAGCAGCCGATGAGCGCGCAGACGATGACCGACAGCCGCTGGCCTTTCCGCGTGCGCGCCCTCGAGTCCGGCCCCACGCGGCACGCTAGCACGGATGCGTCCACCGGCCCTCGCGCCCTCGCGCGCGGTTACACTCGCCGGGTGAATCCGGTCTGGCGTCAGACGCTCGGAGACCTCCTGCGCCGCAGCGCCGCGCGCCGCCCCGACAAGGTGGCGATCGTCTGCGGCCAGGTCAGCTGGAGCTACGCCGAGCTCGACCGAACGTGCAATCGCCTGGCGGCCGGCCTCGGCGGCCTGGGTGTCGGCGCCGGCGACAACGTCGCGATCCTGTCGCGCAACTCGCACGCCTTTGCGGCGATGCGGTTCGCGCTGGCCCGGCTCGGCGCGGTGCTGGTGCCGATCAACTTCATGCTCAACGCGGTGGAGATCGCGTTCATCCTGCGCCACGCGGGCGCGCGCCTGCTCGCGGTGGGCCCCGATCTGGTCGAGCTCGCCACCCAGGCGGTCGCGTGCGATACGTCGGTCGAGCGGCTGCTCTGGCTGCCTGGCGAGGATCCGGCCCGGGCTCCGGCCGGGATGCTCGGCTTCGACGAGATCCTCGCCGGCGACGGCGGCGAGCCCGTCGCCGACCTCGACGGTCGCGCGCTCGCGCAGATCATCTACACGAGCGGCACCGAGGCGCTGCCCAAGGGGGCGATGCTGACCCACGAGGCGGTGATCGCCGAGTACGTGAGCTGCATCGTCGAGGGCGAGATCGCCTGCGGCGACACGCTCATCCACGCGATGCCGCTCTATCACTGCGCTCAGCTCGACGTCTTCCTGGGCCCGGCGCTCTACGTCGGGGCGACCAACGTCATCACCAGCAAGCCCACCCCCGACAACATCCTCGGGCTCATCGAGCGGCACCGCGGCAGCTCCTTCTTCGCGCCGCCGTCGGTGTGGATCGCGCTCCTCGGCTCGCCGCACCTCGACACCGCCGATCTCTCGTCGCTCGAGAAGGGCTACTACGGCGCCTCGATCATGCCGGTCGAGGTGCTGAAGGAGATGGCGCGCCGCCTGCCGCGGGTCCGGTTGTGGAACTTCTACGGCCAGACCGAGATCGCGCCCCTCGCCACGGTGCTCAAGCCCGAGGACCAGATGCGCAAGGCCGGCTCGGCCGGCCGCGCGGTGCTGAACGTCGAGACCCGCATCGTCGATGATCAGATGGTCGATGTCGCGCCCGGTCAGGTCGGCGAGATCGTGCACCGCTCGCCCCAGCTGCTCCTGGGCTACTTCCACGACGAGGAGCGGACCGCGGCCGCGTTCGCCGGCGGCTGGTTCCACAGCGGCGACCTCGCCACCATCGACGCGGAGGGCTACATCACCGTCGTCGACCGCAAGAAGGACATGATCAAGACCGGCGGCGAGAACGTGGCCAGCCGCGAGGTCGAGGAGTGCATCTATCAGATCGACTCGGTCTCGGAGGTCGCCGTCGTCGGCCTGCCGGATCCCTACTGGGTCGAGGCGGTGACCGCGGTCGTGGTGGTCAAGGCCGGCCGTGAGCTCGACGCCGCGCAGGTGATCAGCCACTGCCGCGAGCACATGGCGCACTTCAAGGTCCCCAAGCAGGTGGTCTTCGTGGAGAGCATGCCGAAGACGCCCAGCGGCAAGCTCCTCAAGCGCGAGCTCCGCGCCAGCCTCGTGGGTCGTCCAACGTGAGCAGGACCGACCAGCCCATCCGGCGCCTGCTGCTGGTCCTGATCCTGGCGCTGCTCGCCGGCGGCTGCGTCGAATCCGACTGGACCGTCTGCGACGACGGTCGGGTCTGCGCGCCTGGACGCGTCTGCGACCTGGTCAACGGCACATGCTCGAGCCCCGACGAGGAGTGCTTCCGCAGGGCCGACCTGGAGGAGTGTTCGGGCGGCGCGCGCGTCTGTCTGGGCGGGAAGTGCGTCGATTCGTGCGGTGACGGCGTCGGGAACGGAAGGGACGAGTGCGACGGCGACGACCTCCAGGAGCAGACCTGCGCCGCGCTCGGCTGGTACGCGGGAGACGTCGCCTGCTCGTCGGACTGCACGCTCGACTCCTCGGCCTGTTCGGGGGCGTGCATGGACGGGCACCTCGATCCCTCCTTCGAGCTGTGCGATCCGACGGATCGCGCGGCCACGGCCGGTGTGAACTGCGTCCTGCAGGGATACGACGCGGGTCGGCAGGGCTGCGGGACCGACTGCGCCAGCGCGACCAACGACCCCTGCATGCGCTTCGGCTGGTCGGTCGAGGATCCGGTCGAGGCGTCCCCGCTGGTCGACTCGATGGAGGACATCTGGGGCGTCGGGGACGATCTCTTCGTCCTCATCACGCCCGGCGGCGTTCGCTCCGCCGCCGACGACTGGACCGCTGTGGGCGCCGACGGCGATGGCATCCGTGGCCGCGCGCTCTGGGCGAGCTCGTCCGAGGACATCTGGGTGGTCAACGCGCGGGGGGATGGCTTCCTCCGCTGGAACGGGGCGGTCTGGGCCGCCGTGGCGAGCCCGGCAGAGGGGCTGAACGAGATCTGGGGGAGCTCCGCCTCCGACGTGTTCGCGGTCGGGGACCTCGGGGTCGTGGTCCACTTCGACGGCGAGGACTGGACGCCCCAGCCAACTCCGGCCTCGACGCCCGGTCTGCGCGCCATCTGGGGCGTCGGCGGCGACGAGGTGTACGCCGCCGGAGAAGCGGGGGGCCTCCTCCGCTACGACGGACGGGCGTGGTCGGCGATCGACAGCGGGGCGACCGAGACGCTGACCGGAGTCTGGGCCTACTCGGCCAGCGAGATCTGGACCATCAGCGCCACGACCGTGCGCCGCTTCGACGGCAGCGGCTGGACCGAGATGCTCGCGCTGGTGCCGGCACTGGAGGCCCGCGGATGGATCGCCGGCACCGGGCCCGACGATGTCTGGTTGACCGGCGGCGCCGACGGGATCGTGAGGCGCTACGACGGCGCGAGGTGGGCCACGTTGCTCGACGGTGACCTCGAGCCGCAGCCCCTCTGGGTCGGCAGGGACGCGGTGGCCGTCGGGTACCAGTTCGGAAGCAATGGCCTCGGGACGGTGCGGCGCTGGTACGGGGCCGGGACCGCCCCCCGTCTGCTGAAGGACGGCTTCTGGCAGGACGTCTGGGCGCTCCAGTCCGATGTCTGGATCGCGGTCGGCGTCGATACGGTGACCGGCGAGGCGCTGGCGCTGCACTCCAATGGATCGAGGCTCGAGTCCTTCGCCTTCGACGACCCGGTGTTCCACGTGAGTGGATTCGGCCCGGGACGCGCTTATGCCGCCGGAAGATCCGGAGAGGTCTTCGAGTGGGATGGGACCGAGTGGTCGGTCGCGTTACCCCGCGGTGGACCGCCGCTCAACGACCTCTGGACATCCGGATCGAGCGACGTCTACGTGCTGACCGACGAGTTCCCCGCGCCGCCCCACGTCCGCCACTTCGACGGGCGGAGCTGGACCACGCTTCCGCCGATCGAGGCGCCGTGCGGCGTCACCGCCTCGCGCGGCTGGGCCAGCAGCCCCGACGACATCTTCGTGGTCGGCTCCAACGTGCTGGCTCGCTTCGACGGCTCGGCCTGGACCTGCTACGACGAGCCGGGCTCCAGCGCGTACGCGTCGGTGTGGGGGAGCGGCCCTGGCGACGTGTGGGTCTTCGAAGGCGGAGGGGATGATGCCGAGGCGCGCCTGCACCACTGGGATGGAGCGGCGTGGACCGTCCAGGGCACGGCTGGAACCGGAAACCTGGTCGGCACCGCCGCCGACGACGTCTTCCTCGGCACCTCGGCCCACTTCGACGGCCGCGTGTGGTCGCCGCTGCGATCATCGGCCATGCCGGGCGCACCAGTCTTTGCCATCCCGTCCCAGCTCTTCATGGTCACGCCCGCCGAGGAGGGATTGACCCCGTTCATCCGGACCCGCTTCTGGAACCAGCGCGCCGAGGAGACCAGCTGCAGCGACGGCGTCGACGACGACGCCGACGGCGCCACCGACATCGACGACGAGGACTGCAGACGGGGCCGCCGGGGCCTTCCCTGGTGATGGACTTGGCCAGGAAAATGACCGGAGCCCGGCGTTGCGTCCGCGCGGTGACAGATGTCGCGCGGGCCGGTGTTCCAGCAGTCGATGACCACTCGATGCACGCGACCGCTGGTCGCCGCGCTGCTCTTCCTCGCCGGGCCGGCCCGGGCGCAACCCGCGGACGCGTCGGCGGTGGAGGCCGACGCCCAGGATGCGAGCGACGCCCCCGCGCCGGGCGACCCGGTCCTGCTTCCAGATCCGACCGACGACCTCGCCGACGGTGAGGTCATCGAGATCGCCGGGCCGCCGCCGCTGGTGTCGGCGCGGGTGAGCGGCGAAGCGATGAGCCGCGAGGAGGTGAGCGCGATGCCGGGCGGGCGCGGCGACGCGTTCGAGACCGTCCGCAGCCTGCCCGGGGTCGCCTTTGCCCCGGCGTTCGACGGTGCCGGCGACCTGGCGATCCGCGGCACGCGCGGGGCCGACTCGCTCTACCTGGTGGACGGGATCCCGGTGCCGCAGACCATGCACTTCGGGAACGTCACCGCGATCATGCCCGCCGAGATGATCGAGTCGATCGAGCTCCTGCCGGGCGGGTTCGACGTCGAGTACGGCCGCGCCACCGGCGGCGTGGTGGAGATCCGGACCCGGCGTCCGCGCGTCGACCGATGGGGCGGCGCCGCCGAGGTCTCGTTCATCCACGCCAGCGCCTACGCGCAGGGGCCACTGTGGAAGGACGAGGTCGCCGTCGCGGCCAGCTTCCGCCGCTCGTTCCTCGACATCTTCCTGCCGGCCGTCATCGGTGACGACTCCGATCTCTCGTTCTCGACACCGCCGACCTACACCGACGCCCAGGTGCGGCTCGACTGGACGCCGGGCTATCGACACGAGGTCAGCCTGGTGGGCCTCTACAGCGACGACCGGATCGGGATCGAGCTCGACGCCGAGAATGCACAGGATCCGGTCCTGACCGGCGACATCGGCACCAGCGACTCGTTCTGGCGGGCGATCGCCTCGTGGCGCTACGAAGGCTCCCGGGTCGGCTCGCGGGCGGCGGTGAGCTACGGCGCCTCGGTCGAGAAGATCCAGCTCAACCAGAGTCACTTCCTCGACTCGCGACCGGACGAGCTCATGGCGCGCGAGGATCTGCGGATCGACGTCGCCGACTGGCTGCGTCTGCGCGGCGGCGCCGACCTCCGCGTGCTGCCGTGGGACGTCTCGGTCAGGATGCCGACGCCGCCAGGTGAGGGCCGACCCGACCCGATCTTCACCACCGCGCCGACGATCGAGCTCGATCAAGACGAGACCCAGATCGAGGCGGGCGGCTACCTCGCGGCCGACGTTCGCCCGGTCGAGCGGCTCACGGTCACCCCCGGCGTCCGGGTCGATCACTTCCAGCACATCGACGCGACGGTGCCGCAGCCGCGGCTCGCGGCCGAGCTTCGCCTCGGCGCCGGCTGGTCGACCAAGGCTTCACTCGGCCGGTTCACCCGCCCCAACACGCTGGTCGAGGCGATCCCGGACGACCTCGAGCCGGAGACCGCGGTCCACCTCACCGCCGGGGTCGAGCAGCGCCTCACGCCCGGCGTGCGCGCGTCGGTGACCGGCTTCCAGACCTCGCTCCACGACCTGGCCGTCTACACGCCGTCGCCGACGAGCGAGAGCCCGATCGACGACTACCACAGCACCGGCGAGGGCGAGGTGCGCGGCCTCGAGGTGATGATGCGCGTCCAGCGCGACGGTCTGTTCGCCTGGCTGGCCTACACCTACACCCGCAGTCGCCGGGTCGATTCGCCGGGGATGCCGGAGCGGCGGTTCGACTACGACCAGCCGCACAACCTGGTCGCCGCGGCCAGCTGGCGCCTCGGCAAGTGGACGCTGGGCGGACGCTTCCGGTACGCGTCGGGGCTCCTGTCGACACCGGTGGTGGGGTCGACCTACATGGCCGATCAGGACCTCTACCAGCCGATCTACGGCCCGACCAACAGCCAGCGGATGGAGGCGTCCCACCAGCTCGACCTCCGCGTCGATCGCCGGTTCCCCTTCGACGCGTGGGAGCTGTCGGCCTACCTCGACGTGAGCAACGCCTACGCCAACCCGCGCGTGATCGACTACAGCTACGAGTTCGATTACAGCGAGCGCGAACCCCTGACCGACCTGCCGATCCTGCCCTCGATCGGCGTGCGCGGCGCCTTCTGATGGAGACCCGATGATCCGCCACTCCTCTACCTGGCTCGCCGCAGCGGTGAGCCTCCTGCCGGCCTGCACCGACTTCGACCTGCCCTCGGCCCTCACGCGCGAGCAGATCATCGCGGTTCGCTCGGACCCCGCTGCGCTCCAGCCGGGCACCCGCGCCAAGCTCGACGCGGTCATCGCCGGCCCCGACGGCCTCATCGACGACGCCGAGCTGACCTGGTCGATCGATCCGCCAATCGCCGGCGCCTCCGTCGAGATCGACGACGACGGCGGTGCCTGGCTGGCGATCGACCAGGCGGTCGGCCCCGGCGCCGTCGTGGTCGCCCTGGAGGTCGAGACCGCATCCGGACCGATCACCGCCCGCAAGACCGTCGAGGTCGGCGACGACCTCCGCGCCAACCCGGGCGCCATGGGCCTCCGGGCCGCGGGCGAGCCCATCGGCGACGAGCTCTCCGTCAGCCCCGGCGCCGACGTCACCCTCTCCGCCAGCATCGCATCGGTCGACGATCCTCAGATCAGCTGGTACGCCACCGTCGGCGAGATCGAGCGCTTCCGCCACAACCCGACCGAGCTCCTCGCGCCCGACGAGCCGGCCGACGGCTGGCTCATCGCGGTGGTCCGCGACGGCGTGGGCGGCGTCTCCTGGGAAACCCGCCCACTCATCGTCGGGCCATAGCGGCGCGGTCTTCACCTCTGGAAGGAGGCGGTTTCCCACCTCGCAATTCATGTCGTGATGGACGCCGCGCCCGGATCAGCCAGGATCGAGCCAGCGGTCACCTCGACGCTGACCGGCGGACGTGCAAGAGCTTGTCGACGAGGACACCATCGTTTGTCCGGCGAGCACAGGGCGGAGTCGGTCACGGCGGCTTGGGCGCTGGCGACGGCAGAAACGCCGGTAGGGAAGCCGACGGGTCAGGCAGGCCATCGCTGCCGACGGCCGTGAGGGTGGGAGGTCCAAGCAGAGTCAGACGCGAACGAGAACTTCGCCGGTCTCCGCCGCCCGCCTCACCTTCCGTTGCAGCAGCTTCACGAAGTCGACGAGGCCTTGCACTACCGGCGCGAGATCCTGACCATCGACCAAGATGAGCTTTGCGGGTGGCACGGCGGCGCGCTTGATCGCCTCCTCCGTGAAGCCGTTCATCGAGATCATGATGCCCAAGGTGTTGTCGAGCTTCTCCTCGACCTTCCCGCGGAAGGAGCGGACGTCTGCGGGCGACTCCGGCTCTGCTCTCCAGCGTGCGTCGACGAGGAAGAGCTGGCTGTCGAGACGGATGCTCCCATCGGTCTGCTCGCCAGGCAGGGAGAAGGAGCCACGCGGATCGAGGTCGTGCAGTGCGAAGAGTCGCCTAAGGAACGGCTCGAACGCGAGCCCGCGTGCCTGCACATCCTTCGTGTTGCTCAGGGCCTCGAACTCGCTCT
>Ga0193753_10003524_pt1 | contig 11517 bp, 12 predicted proteins | sample H1c2metaG_FD_144925 | JGI IMG/M metagenome (GOLD analysis project Ga0193753, IMG submission 144925) | Soil microbial communities from a riparian zone of the East river system, Colorado, United States - H1c2 | ecosystem: Environmental > Terrestrial > Soil > Riparian zone | place: USA: East... | reverse complement strand
CTACACGGGTTTAGATGATGCGCATCCAGCCAGCGTTAAGATATTCCGATATCAGGTAAACAGTTGATCAGGTTTCCTATCTCTGGGATAGAGAAGAATCTTAGGCGAATCAAAAACGCATTAAAAACGTATCAGAAATTCGGTCTATCAGCTTTTAAATCTTGTTTAAAAACCTAAAATGCTCAGAATCAGGTGAGAAAGTCAGTTCTGAATCCCTCCGGCACTGGGCTGCCGGGTGTTAAAAAGGCTCAGACTGCCAGATAATGGGCTCAAAAATGAAATAATGGGCTCAAACTGCCGGTACCTCATTAAATAAAAAAGCATACCAATGAAATAACAGCAAACTTTCAGTCACCTTCTACGAACTGCAGCATTTTGGGCATTAATATTTACGTTCAAATTTTTTATTGATAATCAGCCTATTACAAAGGTGCGATAAAAAATCATAACGGTTTCTTTGGAAATGAACAAGCATTCTACCTACCTTTGCCGTCCTTTAAATTAGCTGCCGGGATAGCGGTGGTAAATCAAAAACAGAATCATGAGCAAATTACATTTCGTTACAAAACATGCGAACGAGGCTACCGTACAACGGGATTGGTGGGTTGTTGACGGTACTAATCAAACCGTTGGCCGCATGTGTGCCAGAATCGCAGCCATCCTGCGCGGCAAGAATAAGGTTTATTATACACCACACGTTGACTGCGGCGATTTTGTAATTATTACCAATGCAGAAAAAGTGATTTTTTCAGGTAACAAACTGGAGGACAAGATCTACATCAATTTTTCCGGTTATCCTGGAGGAAAGAAAGAAGAAACTGCCAAGAATCTGTTGAAGCGCAGACCGGAAGCGGTGCTTGAAAGAGCCGTGAAAGGAATGCTGCCAAAAAACAGGCTGGGCCGCAAGATGTACAAGAAGCTTTTTGTATATGTTGGAGCTGCGCATCCGCACAGCGCCCAGCAACCAAAGGAGTTAAAATTTAATTGAGTGGTAATCTGAAATTCTTTTGCCGGGTTTTGAAACCGGTACCCAGAATTTTCGTATTTCCCGATTTTCATCCCGCAGCTGCGGGACCAAATTTTTCAAATAAAGATTAAATGGAAAAACAAAAACTTGCCACGGGACGACGGAAAACAGCGGTTACACGCATTTTTCTTACCCGCGGTACGGGCAAAATCGTTATCAACGATAAGGATTACAAGGATTATTTCTCCCTGGCTTATTTACAGAACCAGGTGGACCTTCCTTTGAAAACGATTGAGTCACTTGACAAATACGATATTCAGATCAACGCAACAGGTGGAGGTATTAAAGGGCAGGCAGAAGCCTGTAAGCTGGGTATTGCAAGAGCGTTGCTTGAAGTGAATCCTGAATTTCGTCCGGCCATGAAAGCTGCCGGATTGCTTCACCGTGATCCTAGAAAGGTTGAACGTAAAAAACCAGGACGCAAGAAAGCAAGAAGAAGCTTCCAGTTCAGCAAACGTTAATTCTATTAATTCAAATAAGTTGAAAGCCGGGTTCCGCGACCAGGGCTTAAAGTTTAATCAATATGGAACAGAATACTTCACTTCAGCAACAGTTATTGGAAGCAGGCGTGCATTTCGGGCATTTACGTAAAAAATGGAATCCGAAAATGCTGCCATACATCTTCGCGGAGAAGAAAGGCATCCATATCATCGACCTGAATAAAACAACAGAAGCGCTCCAGGAAGCATCGGCTGCTTTAAAGCAGATTGCAAAATCCGGTAAGAAAATCATGTTTGTCGGCACCAAAAAGCAGGCAAAGGAAATCGTTACCGAATGTGCAAGAAGAGTATCCATGCCGTTCGTTACAGAACGCTGGCTGGGAGGAATGCTAACCAATTTTAATACCGTCCGGAAGAGTGTAAAGAAAATGCAGAGTATTGAAAAAATGCTGACTGACGGAACTTTCGACAGTATTACAAAAAAGGAACGCCTCACATTGGCACGCGATAAGGATAAAATGGAAAAAGTACTTGGTGGTATCGCACAGCTGGGACGTGTTCCGGCTGCACTTTTCCTGATCGATATCGGCCATGAACATATTGCGCTGGCAGAAGCAAAAAAATTAGGTATCACAACATTTGGAATGGTGGATACGAATTCAGATCCGAACAAAGTTGATTTCGCGATTCCTTCCAATGATGATGCAACAAAATCCATCGCCATTATTGTAAACTATATCGCCGCAGCGATAGCTGAAGGTCTTACTGAAAGGCAGGCCGCGAAAGATGACGATACGGTGGAAGATATCACCGGCGATGAGAATGAAAAGAAGGCAGCTCGTATTCAGGCAGAAGCAGAAAGTGAAGCTGCCCGTGGAAGAGGCGGAGTGGATAAAACGGCAAGAACACCGGGTGCGCCAAAGCGTCGTGTTCCGAACAGCGGTCGTCGTACAGGAGCCCGTTAAGCCGAACGCGTAACGCTCAACGCGTAACGCTCAACGCGTAACGCTCAACGCGTAACGCTCAACGAAGTGAGAAAGATTGGATATTATCAATCAAAAAAAATTACATGTCAACTATTACAACTATTACCGCAGCAGAAATAAATAAACTCCGCCAGACAACCGGCGCGGGTATGATGGACTGTCGAAAAGCACTTGTGGAAAGCGGTGGAGATTTTGAAAAAGCAATCGATTACCTGAGAAAAAAAGGTCAGAAAGTGGCTGCCCTGCGCAGTGACCGTGAGGCAAAAGAAGGTGTAATCATCGCCAAAACCACAGCTGATCAAAAAACAGGATTGATTATTACCCTGGCCTGCGAAACAGATTTCGTTTCAAAGAATGCCGAATTTGTTGCCGTTGCCCAGAGTATCATGGACGTTGCCATTAAGAACAATGTGAAATCCCTGGATGAATTGAAACATTGCAAACTGGAAAATGCAACTATTTCTGATAAGATCGATGATCAGGTTGCCAAAATTGGCGAAAAAATACAGCTTACACGTTTTGAAAGAATCGATGCGGAAGCAGTGGCATCTTATATTCATGGTGCTTACAGAATGGGCGTTCTGGTCGGTCTGAATATAAACACACCGGTGGCGCTGGAAGCGGGAAGAGAAGTTGCGATGCAGATTGCAGCCATGAATCCGGTGGCCGTTGACCAGGATTCAGTCTCCAAAGAAATGATTGAAAGAGAAAAAGCAATCGTAACCGATCAGATCCGTAACGATCCGAAGATGTCTGGTAAACCGGATGAAATGATTGAGAAAATCGCAACCGGGAAACTGAATGCATTCTTCAAGGAAAACACATTAACGGCACAGCCTTTTGTGAAAGATCCTTCCAAAACCGTGGCGGAACATATGAAGTCGGTAGATGCAGCGCTGAAAGTGACCCAGTTTAAAAGAGTACAATTAGGTTAAAATATATATCCCGCTTTAAAGCGGGATTTTTTTTGCCCCGGCGTTTGGGAATCATTCCATTTGCAGGCTTTAAAAAATGCTGTTCATCAAAACCATCTATGATATGTGAGGGGGTTTAACTTCTCTCACTTAGGCAGGATCAAATGGATTTCTTTTCTTTGCATTAATCAAAACAAATTATGCTTCCAAAATACACCCGTGTACTGCTGAAATTGTCTGGTGAAGCCCTGATGGGTGATAAGAGTTTCGGTTTTGACAATACAGTGATCGCTCAATATGCCGCTGACATAAAAACAATTGTGGATCTTGGGGTCCAGGTGGCTATCGTTATCGGAGGTGGTAATATATACCGGGGTATGAACGAGAAGGAAACAGGAATAGAACGGGCGCATGGAGATTACATGGGTATGCTGGCTACGGTGATCAATGGGATGGCCATGCAGGCCGGACTGGAAAAGATCGGTGTCTTTACCCGTTTGCAATCTGCCATAAAAATGGAGCAGATTGCCGAACCCTATATTCGCCGCCGGGCAATCCGTCACCTGGAAAAGGGGCGTGTGGTTATTTTCGGAGCCGGTACGGGCAATCCTTATTTCACAACCGATACGGCAGGATCTCTCCGGGCCATCGAAATAACGGCTGATGTGATTCTGAAGGGCACCCGGGTGGACGGCATCTATACGGCTGATCCCGAAAAAGATAAAACAGCCAAAAAATATAGTACAATAACTTATCAGGAATGCATTTCCGGTAACCTGAAAGTGATGGATATGACCGCTTTTACCCTTTGCATGGAAAACAACCTGCCCATTATCGTTTTTGACATGAATAAGCCTGGAAATCTTAAACGGGTGGTTACCGGCGACCAGGTTGGCACCCTTGTAACTGCTTAGCCGCGTATTTCTACTTTAAATTCAGGCCCAGCTTGTATTTATGAGTGGATATCCCTATTTTGTAATGCTGAAAATCATCGCTTTCTGCGGTTTTCTTACGCGTCCTGTATCCCATCAATATCCAGCCCTGCCGAGTAAATCCTTTGTTCTGAGTACCGAACAATATGAAGACATTACCCCTAATACTTGGTTACACCCTAACCGTCAGACTGCCTGAAATAATAATATTTCTGTTAGGCGTGCTCATTCTTGGAATCACCATACACTATTTCTGGACTTCCCGCAAAACGATGCGTATTGAAAAACCGGTACCCGACGAAGGTATCAGTGAAAACGATAACTGGAAGCTGAAATATTATACGGATATGGAAGTGCAGGAAAAGACAATGCAGCAGCTGCGCGACCGTTTATCCGAGTCGGAGGAAAATGAAAAGATAAGTACCATTGAGTCAGAAGAGCTGCGCGAAGAACTGGCGTTGCTGAAAGAAAAATATTCACGCACGGAAGCCCTGGTCAAACCTCCGACGGTTGCGGAAGATTATTTGACGCAATTAAAAACGGCACAGGAAAATCTCTATCAGTATAATCAGCATATCAATAAATTACTTCAGCAGATACAATTGTTGAAGGAATCCGAAAAAAAATACCAGGACCTGCAGCAAAAAAATGTTGTGTTGAATGATCAGGTTTCGATTTTACAAAGACAAATAGCTGGTAAAGATTTAGAGATAAACCGGATCATGCAGGAACAAAGGCTGGTATTGGAAATGAATGAAAGAATGGACAAGGCCTATGCAGATTTTACACAGATGCAGGATAAGTTACGAAAGCTGGAACAATACCTGGATCATCCCCATAGCAAACGAATCGAGTACGATCAGCTGCAGGAATCATATTTCAAACTCAGCAGGGAATTTGATGAGGTCAAGGGAAAACAAATTTCGCTGTTTGAAGAAAACCAGCGCCTGAGCCGCATCCTGGCGGATACAGAAGATAAATTAAAGGAGGCAACTTTCCAGCGTCAGCAATATCAAAAGAAAATGTTATTCCTCGAAGAATTAAACCGGGATCTGCAGGACGCTACGGAACAACATAAAAAAATGGAAAGTCAATTGCGGCGTATCAGTGAAATGGAATCAATCATTTCGAGAACCTTTCCGAAGGAGCCACCCGCGGGTTCTTCTTCGAATCAGCCGATCATTTAATCGTTAATCGTTGACCGTTGACCGCGAACCATACTCCCATACTTCTTTAGTATTTTTGTACAATGAGCCGGATCGCCGAAATAAGAAAAGAATATACACTTCATCGCTTAAATGAATCAGAAGTTGCAGAAGATCCCATAAAGCAGTTTGAACGATGGTGGATGGATGCAGTGAAAAGCGAACTCCTGGAAGTAAATGCAATGACGCTCGCAACATCATCTGCTGACGGTCTGCCATCGGCCAGAATCGTATTACTGAAGGGATTTAATAAAGCGGGATTTCAGTTTTATACAAACTATGAAAGTTTCAAGGGCAGGCAGCTTCTTGAAAATCCCAGGGCCTGCCTGGTTTTTTTCTGGAAGGAGCTGGAACGACAGGTGCGGATAACGGGGCTTGTAGAAAAACTCAGCAAGGAAGACAGTGATGCCTATTTCAATTCCCGGCCGTCTGGCAGCCGGATTGGGGCTTGGGCTTCTCCGCAAAGCGAAGTGATTAAAGGTGGTGAATGGCTTGATCAGCAAGTGGATCAATATAAATCAAGGTTCAAAGAAAGCGAGATTCCCAGACCACCTCATTGGGGCGGATACCTGGTGAGGCCTGTAACCATTGAATTCTGGCAGGGCAGGCCAAACCGACTGCACGACCGTTTGCAATATACTTTGCAGGAAAATGGCGGTTGGCTTATTGAGAGGCTCGCACCTTAACAGTTGGCAGTTGGTAGTTGGCAGTTGGCAGTTGGCGGTTAGTGAATTAGTGAAATACACTTCCATACTTCCACACTTGTTTAAGCTTCTTTCTTCTTCGTCGTCACCGCCTTCTTTTCGTTCTTAGGTCTGCTTTTACCAAAAGAACCCTTGAAAATCTTGCCTTTCTTTGTTTTTTTATCTCCCTTACCCATAATATATATTTAAGTGTGCAAATATCCGGAAAATTAAAAGCTCCGGCTAATTAAAAATCAGCTACCCGGAGCTCTCTAAGGTTGTAATAAAGCCGGCAATTATAATTTAGCAGACAATTCCTTACCCGCTTTAAACTTTGCTACTTTTTTAGCCTTGATTTTTATCACAGCACCAGTCTGTGGATTACGGCCATTACGTGCTGCTCTTTTTGAGACAGAGAATGTTCCAAAACCAACCAGCGTAACTTTACCACCACCTTTCAGTGTTTTAGCAACTGCTTCAACAAATGAATTCAGTGTTTCATTAGCCTGTGTTTTTGTAATGCCTGCGTCATCGGCAATTTTCGTAATTAATTCAGCTTTGTTCATAGTGAAAATTTTTGTACCGGCAAATATAGCTGGTTTTAATTCCCATCAAAATTTTTAATAAGCCGCAAATTTGTTAAAAATCAGTGCCGATAAGGGTTTCAGGAAATTATTAATTATTAATTATTAATGATTAGTGACGATAGAATGAGTGAAAGGCTTGCTGGTAAAGGGTTTCAGCTTATCCGATCAAAGCCACGCCGACACAGGGTTCCAGAGGAATGTACAGTTTTTTTTCAACCGGTGGAACCTTTTTATTCTTTTCCACAAGAAACGCACAGGTGAATTACTTTCTCTTTATCTCCAGGTAAACAGGACAATGATCGCTTTGTTTTATATCCGGATAAATGTCAGCGTTCAGGATCCTGCCAGCCAGGTTGTTGGTCACATTAATGTAATCAATTCTCCAGCCTTTATTATTCACCCGCACGGAAGGGAAACGCTGGCTCCACCAGCTGTAACGGTGCGGTTCCGGATGTTTTATCCGAAAGCTGTCTGTCCACCCGCTGTCCAGAAATTTATCCATCCAGGCTCTTTCGGCAGGCAGAAATCCCGATGAGTTTTTATTTCCTTTCGGATCATGGATATCGATTTCTTTGTGTGCAATATTATAATCACCGCACAGAATAAGACGCGGATACTTTTTCTTCAAATCATCCAGATAAATATAGAATTCATCGAGCCACTGATATTTAAATCCCTGCCTGACGTCACCGGAAGTGCCCGACGGGAAATAAGCATTAATCAATCGTATATCACCAAAATCAAGCTGGATAACCCTTCCCTCGTCATCACTCACCTGGTGACCGGTACCATATTGAATGTGGTCAGGTTTTATTTTTGTTAATACAGCCACTCCGCTATATCCTTTTTTCTGTGCACTGAACCAAAGGTCCTGATAGCCCAGTGATGTAAATTCTGCATGGGCCACATTATCCTTTTCTGCTTTGGTTTCCTGAAAGCAAATGATATCGGCGGGATCTGTTTTCAACCAGTCCACCAAACCTTTTTTCATGGCGGCGCGAATGCCGTTTACATTATAACTAATGATTCGAAGGGGAGCCATTCTTTGTTTATTATATTCGATATGTAATTTACTTCTACTTTATTAAAGAATAGATCACATGGCTGTAGATTCCGTTACTCATACAAAAAATTCATCTGAAGCGCCCCCGGTAATCAAGGCGAAGAGGCCCTTGTACCTGGATGGTCCGCAAAGCCGCAGTTTTGAACTGGCATTTGCCTGGAAAGTATTCAAACAAATCCTGGAGGGAAATCGGGCCCTCTATTTTATTGGACCCTGTATTACGGTTTTTGGATCCGCGCGTTTCACGGAGCATAATCCATATTATGAAACTGCCAGGGAATTCGGGAAACGAATTTCTAAAATGGGTTTCGCTGTGATGACGGGCGGCGGTCCCGGTATTATGGAAGCTGCCAACAGGGGCGCATTTGAAAATGGCGGGAAATCAGTAGGCTGTAATATTCGCCTGCCCATGGAACAACAGCCGAACAAGTATATGCAAAAATGGATCACTTTCGATTATTTTTTTCTGCGGAAAGTGATGCTTCTGAAATATTCCTATGCATTTATTGTCATGCCGGGCGGTTTTGGTACCCTGGATGAAATGTTCAATACACTTACGCTGATCCAAACAAAATCACTTACCCAATTTCCGGTGGTGCTGTTTGGAAAATCCTACTACCATCAACTGGTTGAGATGATCCAGCAGATGATCAATGAAGAAACCATTCAGAAGGAAGACCTTGACCTTTTACTAATTACGGATGATGTGGATGAAGCAATGAATCATATCAATACGTATATATCGAGCAATTATGAACTTTTGAAAAAACGAAAAAGTTTCTGGTGGCTGTTTGAGAAAAAATTTCCTTCTAAAGGCCAAGGCTAAGGCCAAGGCTAAGGCTAAGGCTAAGGCTAAGGCTAAGGCCAAGGCTAAGGCTAAGGCCAAGGCTAAGGCTAAGGCTAAAGGACTAAAACTGTTTCTTATTGTAGTAAATAATTAATTTTTAGAAATGAGATCTATTCCTAAAACACATATTAAAAAACGCGGAGATCTAAAAAGTAATTTTAGGCCTTGAGCCTTGGCCTTAGCCTTATTTGACTTTCCCAACAGGAACACTCACTCCAAGATTCAAAATCATTTCATAGGTACCAAAAGCCTGTTTGTCGGTACCCTGATATATTTTCAGATTCGTATACCGGGCATAGTCCAGTTTATTGGCGTATTCGAGAAATACATATTGGAAAAAAGTGACTTTCAAATCCGCTTCCAGGCCTGCATTCCATCCGCCCAATTGGAAGTGCGGATCATTTTTCGGTTGCTCAAAATATTTGACCTCCACATGGGGAATAACAGGACCCACACCCAATTTTCCCAGTCCATCCACCATGATGGTTTGTTTTTTATTTGCCCAGATATGCCAGCGTTTCACAACATTAAAAAGTAAAAAGTTGGCGCCGTTATTCAGGTAATGATAAGAACTTGAATCTGATCCGGCCACACTGTCTGAGAAGAAAACCTTGCCCTCAAACGGTTGATTATTGATCTTTCCTTTTATATGAACGTACTGGTTATTGGGGAATAACCATTTTGTATGATCAAAATTTATTTCAACGCCCCATCCCTTATCCCGGTCAATAAAATAACCGAGCCGGTAATTGTATTGCGGAATACTAAGGGCCTTTCTAAAAAACTGCTCATTCTCCCAGCCGGGATGATCAACTCCCTTTACATTTGTAAATGTAAAAGAGTTCCCCAGGGAAGGTTGACTTACACTGACATTACTATTGGTATACCATTCTTTATTGTACCCCCAGGAGAAGTATAATTCATGTTTCCTGACCTTTTTACCTGGCGTCTTGGATGGAGAAGATGTTATGATCTGACTGCCGGATTGCTGTGCCAGTCCGAAAAAGGGAAACAGTGTGATGAAAAACACAAGATACCTGCACAGCATTTTTCGGTTATTCATCATTGGGGACATCAATTTTTTCAGGCCGCAATTTACGACCATTCTTTTTAATCAGAAGTTAAGGCAGGAACCCGGCGTAAATGACATCATTTTTCACAGGAAACCTTTTACACGGCAATTAGGCATCATAATCTAAAACGGGCCGCAGCCATCTTTCCACGTCTGCAACCTCCATGTTTTTTCTGGAAGCATAGTCTTCTACCTGGTCGCGGCTTATTTTTCCGATACCAAAATATTTGCTTTCAGGATTGGCAAAATACCAGCCGCTGACTGACGATGCCGGATACATCGCCAGGGATTCCGTAAGCGTGATGCCAGTTGTCTTTTCTCCGCCCAGCAAATGGAATAATTTGTATTTCTCTGTATGATCGGGACAAGCGGGGTATCCCGGTGCAGGTCGAATACCTGTATATTCTTCCCTGATCAATTGCTCGTTTGTAAGCTGTTCTGATTTTTCATATCCCCAGTATTCCATGCGCACTTTTCTGTGCAGCCACTCCGCAAAGGCTTCGGCCAACCGGTCAGCCAGGGCTTGCAGAATGATCTTGTTATAGTCATCCAGGTCTTCCATAAACCGGGTGATATGTTTTTCAATTCCTTCAATGGTAACAGAGAATGCGCCGATATAATCCGTTTTGCCTGAATCTGCAGGTGCAATAAAATCTGCCAGTGATATATTTGATTGTCCTGTTGCTTTCTTGGATTGCTGCCGAAGGAATTCCAACGGTTCCGGAATGCCATCTGCTTCGGTTGCAGCAATGGTTACCGTATCATCTGCTGTTGCATTGGCTGGCCAGATACCAATCACGCCGCGCGGTGTTAACCATTTTTCATCAATGATTTTTTTAAGAAGGGCCTTTGCATCCGCAAACAAACGGGTAGCTGCCTCTCCGATCACTTCGTCGCTCAGCAATTGTGGAAATTTACCATGCATTTCCCAGGCAATAAAGAAGGGCTGCCAGTCGATAAACGCGGCAATTTCCTGCAGCGGGACCGAATCGAAAATCTTTACACCCTGGAAGGCCGGTTTTACAGGGTCGAATTTTTCCCAGTCAATTTTTATTTTATTTGCCTTTGATTCCGCATAGGTCAATAATTGTTTTCCAGATTTCTTATTCGCGAAATCAGATTTCAGTTTGCTGTATTCCGTGCCAATATTTTCAAGAAAGGGTTTTTTCAGAACATCATTCAACAGACTTCCGGCAACGGTTACACTACGGGAAGCATCGAGTACATGAACAACGCCGTGCTCATATTCGGGAGCAATCCGGATGGCGGTATGCAGGCGGGAGGTGGTTGCTCCCCCAATCATCAGGGGAAGACTCATATTTCTCCTTTTCATTTCGCGCGCCACATACACCATTTCATCAAGTGAAGGAGTGATCAAGCCGCTCAGCCCGATAATATCTGCCTTTTCGCGGAGGGCGGTTTCTAAAATTTTATCAACAGGTACCATCACACCCAGATCGACGATATCGTAACCGTTACAGCCAAGCACGACGCCAACGATATTCTTACCGATGTCATGCACATCTCCTTTTACAGTTGCCAGTAATATCTTCGCATTTCCTTTTTCTTCTGTTGCCGTTCCGGTAGAGCTCGCCGCCACACGCCGGTTATAATTATCAATTTTTTCCTGTTCAATAAATGGTGTGAGTACCGCTACGGACTTTTTCATCACGCGGGCGCTCTTTACCACCTGCGGCAAAAACATTTTACCACTGCCGAATAAATCTCCCACCACATTCATGCCGGCCATTAGAGGACCCT
>Ga0193753_10003523_pt1 | contig 11522 bp, 10 predicted proteins | sample H1c2metaG_FD_144925 | JGI IMG/M metagenome (GOLD analysis project Ga0193753, IMG submission 144925) | Soil microbial communities from a riparian zone of the East river system, Colorado, United States - H1c2 | ecosystem: Environmental > Terrestrial > Soil > Riparian zone | place: USA: East... | reverse complement strand
AAATAAATCATTGTCGTTATTAGATACCGCAAAGCAAAAGAAAGAACTATCCGAGCTGTATTGCGTACTGGCCATGCTTAACCAGGCCAAAGTGTTTATGAACCCTGCTACCTACGGAAGGGAATTCGGTCCCATCGCATTTAATTATATACGGCTGGCCAAAAAAACAAATCCTGAAAACCCGAGAGCTTTGTACCTGCTGGGATGGGAAAAATTTTATACCCCTAAAGCATATGGCGGTGACAAAGCAAAGGCAAAAGAATTGCTGACAGATGCCAAACAAAAACTGGAAATCAATGCCGCTGTTGGCGTTTATCCTCATTGGGGAAAGATGGAAGTCATGGATTTGCTAAATCAAGCCAGGTAAAAAGTGAACAATATTTTTAAAAAAATAAAATTACAACTATGCCATTAGCAATTTTTTTTCTGACAAGACTGTTATTTATAACCAGTATGGTTTTTATTATGGGCTATGTATTTGGCAATTTTTCAAAGAGCACAACGCTGACGAAAATTACCAAAATTGCATCCATATTTATCCTGGTATCATTTATCGCTGTTAATATTATGTTTTTCCGTTTGAACCGCGGATGGAGATGCGGCAACTTTAACCGCAGCGACAGGTTTGAAAATTATCATCACCAGAAAGATTCAACAACGGTTCATTAAAAACCATTAAGACATGAAGGCATCACAGGAAAGACGGCTTCACAGGTGGTTGCATATTGTTATAAGTATCCCATTAATTGGCTATATATATGGCCCGGTCTCCCAAATTCCGCAGGCAGTTGTGTTCGTTCGCTGGGTATTTGTTCCTGTTGTTGTTATTACAGGGTTTTGGATGTGGAAGGGGCAGGCTATTAAAAGATGGATTAAGAATTGGTAAGAGAGAATGAAATAAAGTGCGGGATATTGCTTGCAGTTGGGGGGTGTTTTCCATAGCATAGACTTGCGCCGGGGGAGGCATCATCCATCACTTAGCCAATTTATTAGCTTCATTATAAGGCCCGGCATTGCTTTCCAGATAGGCTACAGAAACAGTGCAGTATTTTCCATGGCGGGCAGTTGCATTTGTAGTCACCAAGAATCCCTTATCCATATTGTAATTTACATTAGCGGCATGAAGCCCTGCTCCAACCAGGAAGCATGCACCTAAATTTGGCTGTATGCTTTTGCCGGAACGCAATTGAGCGGAAAAATTCATACAGTTATTGGTATAACTGTTATCACGTCTGAAATAAAATGCGGTAATGCCCGTGGTATCATCAACCATTACAGAAGCGGCCAGCATCATGCCTTTTGGAAGACTGTCAAAAATATAAGTTCCATTGAATGGTAATAAAAACTTTTTAGTATAGGTTTTCCGATGATTAAACCTGGCATCTCCCACCCTTAAAAACCCGGAAGTTATTATTCCCTGTTGTTCGTAATACTCAAATGGTGTTCCCTTGTCAACCATTGTATTTAATAAAGTCAGCTTTCCAAAAGATTTAACCTGGTCAAATAAAATATGTTTAAATCCGGTAAACCGGTTGTTGTCTAATGTAATGTCGCCACTACCTAGGGAAACAACCGCCACGCGGGGGCTATCATTAAAATTATTATTGAAAATATTTCCCGCTATTATTGCCCCGGGATTATTAGCTTCATGAACTATTGCAACCCGCTGGTATTTATTAAATGTGTTTTTTAATATCTGGCAATTAACACACTCATTTATGGTTACCCCCCTTCCCCAGTTTGCATTGCCCTGGTTGGCACATGAATCCAATACGCTATTTTTTAAGACACATCCTTCGCAAAATTGGAAACCCGCTAGTCCTGCACCTGGATTTGTTGCATGAATAGCATCTACCGTGATATTAAACCCACCCTGTATAGAAATTCCAGCCTCTGCATATGGATGATTGCTATAAAGCTCAAGGTTTTTTATTGTAGCATTATACACTAAATTATGAACAAGTATCAACCTCCTGTTTTTTGACATTGTTCCCCTGACAGCCATATTGGCTCCGCATGGCTTATTAAGAGTAATATGCGCAGCGTCAGGTACAGCTGCAATAATAAACCATCCGAATACAAAAGGTTCCCCCGCATCATAAGGGGCTGTACCAAATCTTCCATACACCGTATCACCCACATGGGCGCCGGCACTTGAAACTACCCGTATATTGGTCATGTTCGGGTCAAGATCTCCAATAATTTCAAAACCCAGGCTGTCGGTTCCAAAATCACTACTGAACCAGGAGCAATTGTTTATTAAGGTTAGTCGCTGCCCTGCACCCTCTATAATAATATTGGATCTTAACCTAACTCCTTTTTGACTTCCCGCATGCGGCCTGTCCCATTTATAAGGAAAAGGCAAAAAAACAGTTCCGCCGTGGTATGCTTTATAAAGACTATCTATCGCTTGTTCGCAAGCCAGGGAAGCGCTCATGCCAGGCTTCATATTATAAGGGGGCTTACTTAAATCAATGTATGCACCTGCAGGAGGAATATATTTTTTTCCTGCCTGGGCATTTAATTCAAAATTGATTAACACCAATAAAACTAAAAAAAACTTTTTCATATTGTTTGGGCATCCGGTAAGTGAATATGCTATCAGGTCAGTGAATGTAATGAGTTTTAAAGACTATTGGCCCAAAGGGTAGTGTCTCAGTTTGAATTTATTTGATTTTCAATGCTTGACCGGATAAGCAAAGGATTTAGCAGGCAGATTAAAGAACAGGGTGCAATTAACTACTGATGGCTACAAGCCCTATTTAGAAGCAGTATACAATGCTTTTGATTTAGATATTGATTATTCAATGTTAGTCAAGATCTATGGCGGTACGGATGGCACGAGTCAGTCAGAAAGGAAATACAGCGCAGCTAAATACACTGGTAGTAAAAAAACATGGGTGTCAGGTGAACCAAAAGGCAAGCATATATCTACCAGCTACGTAGAGCGTCAAAATTTGACTATGCGCATGCACATTGAGGCGTTTTACTAGGCTAACAAATGCCTTCAGTAAGAAGATTGAAAATCATTGTCACGCTATTGCGCTGCATTTTGTGTACTACAACTTTGTAAAACAACATAAAACATTACGTGTTACACCGGCAATAGCTGCGGGTTTAACCAAAAGATTTATGAGTATTGAGGATATAGTGAAATTATCAGATAAATGATAAGTAGATACGAGTAAAAATTATATATTGTATCCAGAATGAAAGAATATATAGGACATCATACATGCAGCATGGATAACGGATACAATTACGTTCTACATAATGCACCGTTTATTTCTTCTTGGAGTAATGATGAAGACATACCGAAGCGGCCAAATCCATACCTAGGAACGGGATATTATTTTTGGGAATTTGATGTTCAGCAGGCTAAAAAGTGGGGTAATGCAAGATACAAAAATGGATACTATGGGGTCGAGGCTGTTATTCAGACCAGCGATAGCACTTTCCTTGATCTTGTCGGTGATAAACAAAATATGGGGCACCTTCTTCTTTTGGCAACTAGGTTGGCAAACGCAGGATTAATCAATAAAGATTTTAAAATTGGCGAACTTTTGGAATATCTAAAGAAAGCAGACGTTGTACAACCAGGTATATTCCCATACAAGATAATCAGGGCACAGGATTATAGAAATATTAACAGGTCTAGTAAACTGTATTTCAGAGCCTTAGAAGGGTTTACCTACTTAAATCCTGTTCATATATTTTGCATAATTCAACCGGATGATGTAATTTTGTCAAATAAAAGGATTATTTTTCAATCCCTATTTTGAGGTTACATTATGAACTATATAACTAAATCTCTGTTAGCGTTAGACAATTTTATACTTAATGCCAGTCAGGCAGATAAGGATAGAATTTGGATTGAGGTTAAAGACATGAATTTTGAAGGGCCATCAATTACGGAATATTTTAATTCCGTTTTATATACTACTTCATACAAATTCAGATTTCAAGATGGAATTGAATTTTGTGGGGAAAGTAAACCACCAGAAAGTTCCTTTAATCTTATAAATGCGGCTTCAAAGTTTTCTTTGGAGCCTTTTTTTTTGTAACATCGCACTATGGAACAGTCACCCAATTTTCAACTTCAGGGATTTGTCATACCAAAATTTTCCTTTAGCGAGGCTGATTCTAAATATTCTACAATAGACATACAACTATACCCTACTGGTAAGTATAATACCTCAAATGGACAATACGAATTAATTATGCCATTCACTGCAAGTGCATTTGTGGAGAATCAGCCTAATGACAAAACGGAAATAATAACAGGCTTATTTAAGGCGTTTTTTTTAATTGATGGTAAAATACAGGCAGCTTCTATTCCTGATTATTTTTATTCAAATAGTTTAGGTATTATCTATCCTTTTCTTCGTGGTTTTATTAGCAATATTACACTTCAAGCTGGGACCCGATTATTAATCCTACCAGTACTCAATCTAATGTCATTGGGAGATGTTCTTAAAAAGAACACAGTAGTTTTTGAATAGCTATATTTTAGATTAGATATTTCAAACTGAGACACTACCGCCCAAAGCATCAATTATTTGATTTTTGTATCTTTATGTATGTTCTCAATTATTGAATTGCAAACATTTTACAAGCATATACCTAACCAGGATATTGCGCCAGTTAAAAACGAAACCGGACACTTTAATATTTTTAAGGTGGAAGACATGCTGCTGCAAAACCATAAACCGGTTAGCTATAGCCGGCGCAATTTTTTTAAGGTTAGCCTGGTTACCGGTCACAGTAAAATACATTATGCAGATCAATGCATTGAAGTAGCTGACAGCGTGCTGGTATTTACCAATCCGATGGTTCCCTATTTCTGGGAAATAATCAGTGAAAAACAAAGCGGCTATATCTGCATATTCACTGAAGCCTTTTTTAACCGTTTTGGAAATATTAAAGACTACCCGGTTTTTCAGTCTGCCGGCACAGCCGTTATACCTTTAACTGCAAACGGGGCGGCTCAATACAGGGAACTGTTTGCAAGGATGTATACTGAACTGCAAAGCGATTATGTTTATAAATATGATCTGTTGCGCAACCTTTTAATGGGAATTATACACGAAGCCCAAAAAATGCAACCAGCTACCGGCAGCACAACTACCGGCTCTAATGCATCGGAAAGGATTGCCGGATTGTTTGCTGAACTTTTAGAACGGCAGTTCCCGATTGAATTAAGCAACCAGGTTATTCAACTAAATGCCCCGGCTGCTTTTGCCGCGCAGTTGAATGTTCATGTAAATCATTTGAACAAAGCATTGAAAGAAATTACTGGTCAAACCACTTCATCCTTAATTAATGAAAGAATATTGCAGGAAGCTAAAATGCTGCTAAAAGGAACCAACTGGACCATTGCTGAAATTGCCTGGAGCCTGGGGTTTGAAGAACCCAATCATTTTTCAAGCTTTTTTAAAAGCAGGGCCAAAACCACGCCCGTAAAATTCAGGAAATCAAAAATTGATTGATTTTTATATTTTTTGATTTCATTTTGGTATCCCCCGCAGACCTTATTGCTGGAACTTTGCCTCATAAAATAAATATTATGTGGACAAAGAACAACATCCCTGATCAAACTGGTAAAACGGTTATTGTAACCGGCGCCAATGCCGGTATTGGCTTTGAAACAGCGCTCGCTTTATATGAAGCAGGCGCCCATGTTATTCTGGCTTGCAGGAACCTGGAAAATGCAGCCGGCGCACTCGGTAAGATGCAGGAGAAAAAAGGCAGCGGCACACTGGCAACAGCTATTCTTGATCTATCCAGCCTTAATTCTGTAAGACAATTTGCTGAAGGTTTTATACAAAACTACCAACAGCTTAACCTGCTAATCAATAATGCAGGCGTAATGATACCGCCTGCAAGTAAAACAGCTGAAGGATATGAGTTGCAATTCGGTGTAAACTTCCTGGGGCATTTTACACTTACCGGTTATTTATATCCTGTACTTGCAACCACTCCCGGTTCACGGATTATTACAGTAAGCAGCCTGGCTTATCTTAACGGAAGTATCGATTTTGATAATTTGAAATCAGAAAAATTGTATGATCCTATGCGTGAATACTGTCAAAGCAAACTTGCCGACTTGCTTTTTGCAATAGAGCTGCAACGGAGGATCGCTATTGCAGATGATAAAATACTTTCGATAGCTGCACAACCTGGAGCCAATAAAACCGAACTGTCAAGGCATATGGATCAGGATGCGTATACCGCAGCTGTTGCACGCGTAGGCGAGCTTATGGATCCCTGGCAGGGCGCTTTGCCATCCCTGTATGCGGCTGTATCCACAGAAGTTACCGGTGGAGAATTGATTGGACCGGACCGGGATGGCGGATACCGGGGGTTTCCGGCTAAGGCAATCATCACTCCAAACGCATTGGATAAAACTGTTGCAAAAAAACTTTGGAGCATGGCAGAGCAGGCAACGGGTGTTTATTATCCTAAGTTATAAATATGTTTAGCGCTGCCGTTATTATCCGGTTATTCCAGCCATCGCCGGATATGTATGGTTTTGTCACCCTATAAAATGACATTTTTATTGTATTTGTCATCTTACAGGGTGATATTTTATTTCTTCCCTTTAAACAAACCATTCCAGCACCAGCACACCCAATAAACCGGTAACAGATACCAGCGTATCCATTACCGACCAGGTTTTGATGGTATCCTTTATTGATAATTGAAAGTATTCCCTGAACAACCAAAACCCGGTATCATTAACATGTGAAAACATCATACTGCCTGCTCCAATACTTAAGACCATAAGATTTGGATTAATCGCTGCCGTTAGCATCAGTGGAGCAATAAAACCTGCTGTAGTAATTCCTGAAACGGTTGAAGAGCCAACACAAACGCGGATGATGGCCGCAATACTCCAGCCCAATACATAGGCATTTAAATGAGAATGCTGCAATTGCGCTGCAATTATCTGTGAGACCCCGCCATCTGTCAACACCTCTTTTAAAGCACCGGCGCCACCAAAAATTAACAGCAGTGAAGCCACATCTTTAACGGCGTCAATAAAATGCTGGTTTATTTCCTGTTTATTGTAGTTCTTTAAAACGCCCAATGAATACAGTGCAAATAAAACAGTAATCAGTAAGCTTACCGTAGCATCGCCTATAAATAATAAACTGTTTTTTAAAAAGCTGTCTTCTTTTAAAAAAGGTATTAACAGTGAGCTGCCTCCAATCAATAGTATGGGCAGTAAAACAGTAATAACACTCATGTAAATGGAGGGCAATTTCTCAGCCGCCATTTCTGGTGCAACAAATGAAAGATTGGGTATGGTGGTGTACTTTTTTACTGTTGACCCGTACAATGCACCCGATATTAAAATAGCAGGAACAGAAATGATGATTCCATAAAATAAGGTAAGGCCCATATCTGCATGCAGTTGTTTTACCAGGAACAATGGTGCAGGATGCGGTGGCAGGTAACCCTGTGTTACAGATAAGGAAGCCAGTAATGGTAAACCCACATATACCGCCGGCAAGTTATTTCTGAATGCAACTGTAATGGCAATAGGCACCAGCAGCATAAATCCAACCGAGTAAAACAAAGGCAGTCCTACAATAAAGCCGGTAACCATAAAAGCCCAACGAATATGTTTTATTCCAAACCATGCAGTCATTTTTGTTGAGATCTGCTGCGCCGCCCCGCTTAAACCTATCAGCTTTCCCAGCATGGCCCCCAGCGCAATAATGCCTGCAATTGAACCCAATGTACCGCCAATACCTGTCTGTACAGATTTCATCAGCGCTTCAGGCTTCATTCCCAACACCAGGCCCATACCCGTTGTTACAATCAAAAAAGCCAGGAATGTATGCATCCTGAAATAAGAAATCAGCAACACCAATAGAAGTATACCTATTATGGTAACGAAGATGGCCATGCGGTTAGTTTAACAGATTTTCCACCCTCAAAATTTTGGGAGGAGTTGTAATATACGCCGCGGGCGGGTTTGGAAGATCGTTTGAAGGAAACTAAATATTTTTAGGCCATATCAACATTGAAGATACCGGGACATTAAATAATTTTTATCAATTAGAAATCTTAATTGTCAACGGCATAAAATGATTATCATAAATGCCTATCAGCCCGTAAAACGTTTCGCCCGGTTTAATTTCTTTGTCAATAATAGTGTTATTCTCAAGTTCTGTTCTAAGGTTTTTATTTGCCGTGCCCGAAATAGCCATATTAATACCTGCCAGGCCTGGGCCTAAAATAAAACCTAAAGGGAAACTGCTCTGTTTGTATCCTGAAGTAAACGTGAGCTTTGCAGGTGTCAGCGCCAGGTATAATAAATAAGAAGGAACTGATTGCCTGATATAAGAAGTTGTGCGTGTAGCTGACAAAACTTCAATTTCTTCATTCCCCGAATAAATTTTATAATTATAGCCATACTTCAGGGATTGCCCGGTATTATTAACCAGCTTAACCGCTACCACTCTTACCAGCTTTCGTTCTTCTTTTTTTGCCAATTTTCTATTTCCTGCTTCCCTTAATACATCAAACCTGTAAGAAAAATTACTGCCATTTTCTGCTGCAGGAAAATTTACTGAATCAGGAATGATTGCTTTATAGCTGGTAGCGCAGGAAGTAAAAAGTATAATGATAATAGAAAATATAAGCGCGTTCCGGGAAATTGCCATTCAATTTGGTTTAATCGTAACAGAGGTTAATCCCGGTCTCCAAACACACATGATGCAACAGATCCGGTCTTTTTAAACAATACCGTCTACAAACGATTGTCTATTATTCTTATTGTTGTTGTATATGTTCATGCCAGCTTTCATAAGAGTATTACGCAGTAAAAAAGTTGTTGCATAATTACATGTTGCAGTTTTTTGCAACACATGATTGTGAAGAAATTTGCTGACGGAAATAACGTTGACTTTTATCGATCCTACTGCTTATTTTGAATGGTGACAGCAAATCCTCATTCATTAAATAAATTAAAACAAAAGAGGGGGTGATCCACCGGTGCAAAAGATGAGAAGGGCAGGGTGCAGTAAAAATTGCTGGCAAAATTAAAATCGTATTAAAACAGTAAATCGTCATCCGAAGGCATATCGCCATCTGGAGCAGTGGGTGCCGGGTCCTGGTTTAATACAATAGCTTCCTGAAACTTTGCCACCTGCAAGCGTTTTTCCGCCGCCGGCTCATTGGCACAGGTTTTTCCCGGCAAAGGTTTAATTTAGTAAAATAAGCGCTGTTCATTATTACAATCAATTTTCTATGCTTATGCTTACCGCTTCCCATAGCAGATGATTGCCTCATGAAAATTTCTGCCTTTTAAAAAATAGCAAGGGAATTGTTTCCCTTTCGTTCAAATAAAACGACAGTAAGCTGCAACACGCCTGAAAAAATTGGTGCTGGCTAAACCATTTTAAATATCATGAAAAAATCTGGAAATTTACTGCCAGGCCGCACCGCTGCAGCATTTGCCTGCCTGGTTTTCATTTTCGCTCAGCAAAGTGTTGCACAAAACAACCTGCACGGCAGCATTACTGATTCTGCAAGCAAAGCACTTGGCGGCGCTAATGTACTTTTGCTAAAAGCCGCCGACTCTTCACTGGTAAGAGGCATGTTTGCGAATGAGGCCGGCAGTTATTTGTTCAGGAATATTGTAAACGGCAAATACCTGATTGCTTCCACACATACCGGCTTTCGTCAAACATTCAGCGCTGCATTTGAAGTTACAGGAAATATAGAGTTCCCCCCGGTTGTTCTCCGGACTGAAACGCAGCAATTATCTGAAGTTACAATAACAGTAAAAAAACCATTGCTTGAACAGAAAATAGACAGGCTGATCATCAATGTTGCAAACAGTATTACCTCTGCAGGCAATACAGCCCTTGAAGTTCTGGAACGATGCCCGGGAATCATCGTGGATCATCAGAACAATATTATTTCAATGAACGGTAAAGATGGTGTCATCGTTATGCTGAACGGAAAGATCAGCCGCATGCCTGTAAGTGCGGTGGTTCAGTTGCTTTCCGGCATGAGTGCCGGCAATATAGAAAAAATAGAACTTATTACTACCCCGCCTGCTAATTTTGATGCAGAAGGAAATGCAGGTTATATCAATATTGTGCTGAAAGAAAACAACAATTACGGAACCAATGGATCATTCACCATCACAGCAGGATACAGCAAAGGAATGATATCACAAAACAGTATCAATATTAATCACAGGAAGGGAAAGATAAACCTGTACGGCGATCTGTCTTACTCACTTGTCAAAACACCTTTTACAGTCATAGCATCCAGCAGGTTTTTAAACCAATCAACCATAACAGAAACCAATTTATCTGTTGACAGGTTTTCAACAACCTGGAACGTGAATGGCAGGGCGGGAATAGATCTGCAGTTAAGCAATCATACCATCCTGGGCGCCTTGCTGTCAGGTTATGATAATCATTTTTCCCAGCATGAAAATAACCAAAACCTGAAATACAAAAATAGCCATCTTGACACCATTATGAAGCTCAATAATAATGAGATCAACCATTGGACAAATTACAGCGCCAACATAAACCTGCAGCATACTTACAATAAAGAAGACAAGCTATCAGTAAATTTTGATTATATCTGGTATTCTAATAACCAGCCGGTGAACTACTCTACTGATTTTTACAATGGAGCAGGCAATTTCATTTTTAACCAGCAGTACAGAAGCGGTAAAATTACACCCGTTACTTTTTGGGTAGGTTCACTGGATTTCAACAACCAGTTGTCAAAGAATATAAGTATGGAAGCCGGGTTAAAAGCAACTCTTTCCAATTTTGATAATGGGATTTATTTTGAGAGATTAAAACCAAATGGCTATGAAAAAGACAGTTCGCTTTCGGCCACCTATAAACTAAAGGAAAATTATTCCGCGGCGTATACTTCTTTCAATATCACCCTCAGCAAAAAGACAAATGCGAAGCTGGGTCTACGGTATGAATACACCAATTCAAACCTGGGAACGGTGCTTACAAAAAATATAGTAGACCGGCATTATGGTAGTCTGTTCCCCAGCCTGTTTCTTGCGCATAAAATAAATGAAAAAAATTCTGTAAATTTCTCATACAGCCGCCGGATAACCCGGCCCACTTTTAATGATCTTGCCCCGTTTACTTATTATGTAGATGCCAATACATTACTTACCGGTAATCCTGCATTACAGCCATCTTTCTCCAACACCATTAAATTCGATTATATCCTTACGAAATATTTCTTTTCTGTTTCATTCAGCAAAGAAGACGATGCCATTACCGGTTTTCAGCCCAGCACCGATTCGGTTTCCAGCAAACTCGTTCTTTCGCCTGAAAATCTTGTTAATCAAAAAACAGTTTCTGTTGCCATATCCATTCCCATCGCCGTTACAAAATGGTGGAGTATGCAATATAATTTTACCGGCCTGTGGCAACAGGTAAATGCTATTTACAAAAAAGCTCCGGTAATGATTGAACAGGCCAATTTCCAAATGAATGGAAATATGAATTTTACCC
>Ga0193753_10003522_pt1 | contig 11522 bp, 9 predicted proteins | sample H1c2metaG_FD_144925 | JGI IMG/M metagenome (GOLD analysis project Ga0193753, IMG submission 144925) | Soil microbial communities from a riparian zone of the East river system, Colorado, United States - H1c2 | ecosystem: Environmental > Terrestrial > Soil > Riparian zone | place: USA: East River... | reverse complement strand
GCGCGTTGCTTTGAATTCGGCGGCGAGCGTTTCGGCCTTGTCGGTCCGCTCCCAGCTGAATTCCTCTTCCTTACGGCCGAAATGGCCATAAGCAGCCGTTTTCTGATAGATCGGCCGCGCCAGATCCAACATTTCACGCAGGCCGAACGGCGTGAGATCAAAATGCGTCCGCACCAACTGGGTCAGACGCTCGTCCGTCAGTTTTCCGGTGCCGAAGGTTTCGACCATGATGGAGGTCGGTTCGGCAACGCCGATGGCGTAGGAAACCTGCACCTCGCAGCGCTCGGCAAGCCCGGCGGCCACGATGTTTTTTGCCACGTAGCGTGCCGCATAAGCCGCGGAGCGATCGACCTTTGAAGGGTCCTTGCCGGAGAAGGCGCCGCCGCCGTGCCGGGCGAAGCCGCCGTAGGTATCCACGATGATCTTGCGTCCGGTGAGTCCGCAATCGCCCACGGGACCGCCGATCACGAATCGCCCGGTCGGATTGATGTGATACTTGGTGCGCTTGTCGATCCACTTCGCGGGCAGCACCGGTTTTAGAATTTCTTCCATCACCGCTTCACGCAATTGTTTGGTGCTGATGTCATCCGAGTGCTGAGTCGACAGCACCACCGCCTCGAGACCCACCGGCTTGTCATTCTCATAACGCAGCGTGACCTGGCTCTTCGCATCGGGGCGTAGCCAGGGCAGCTTGCCGTTCTTGCGCACCTGCGCCTGGCGCTTGACCAGACGGTGCGCCAGGGTGATCGGCGCCGGCATGAGCACATCGGTTTCGTTGGTGGCGTAGCCGAACATCAGGCCCTGATCCCCGGCGCCTTGCTTGCGTTCGTCCTTGCGATCGACGCCCTGGGCAATGTCCGGCGACTGCTTGCCGATGATGTTGAGCACGCCGCAGCTCGCGCCGTCGAATCCCATGTCCGAGGTGTCGTAGCCAATGTCCAGCACGGTCTTTCGGACCAGCGCCTCGACATCCACCCATGCAGTTGTCGTCACCTCGCCCGCCACAATCACAACGCCGGTTTTCACCAGAGTTTCGCAGGCCACACGCCCGCGCGGATCGGCCGCCAGAATGGCATCGAGGACGGCATCCGAAATTTGATCCGCCACTTTATCGGGATGGCCTTCTGAGACTGATTCCGACGTGAACGAGAAACTACTTCTACTCATGGGTGTAATTCCTTGAAACTTATCCAAAATTTTCCGAATATCGCTGCTCAAACTCGGCGCGGGTAAAGCGGTGATTCTGCGGACCGCGCGATTCGATTTTGATCGCACCCATTAGAGAGGCGGTTCGGCCAATGGTTTCCCAATCTTGGCCCCGCAGCAATCCGTGAATTAGACCAGCCCGATAGGCATCCCCGCAACCAGTCGGATCGATTACTGCTTTGGGTGTTGCGCACGGAATGTTCAACGTGCGGCCGCCGGTAAAAATTACCGATCCCTTGGCTCCGGAGGTCACGATCAGCGCCTCAACCTGAGCGGCCACGTCGGCGGTGGTCAGACCGGTTTTTTCCTGCAGCATGCTCCATTCGTAGTCGTTGAGGGTCACCCAACGAGCCTGTTGGATGAAGGCCTTCAGCTCATCGCCGCCGAACATGGGCAAGCCCTGACCGGGGTCGAAAATGAAGGGGATCGATGCGGCGGCAAACTGGGCGGCGTGCTCGATCATGGCCTGACGGCCATCGGGCGCCACGATGCCCAGCCCGATCTTCGATCCGGCGTCCGCGACCTTGTTCAAATGCGCAAATTGCATGGCGCCGGGGTGAAAGGCGGTAATCTGATTATCGTCCAGGTCGGTGGTGATAAAGGCCTGCGCGGTGAAGGTGTCATCGACGACCTTGATGTGCTCAACCGACAAGCCCTGCGAAACCATGCGCTCCCGGTAGGGCGCAAAATCATGGCCCGCGGTCGCCATGGCGATCCCGCGATCGCCCAAGAGTTTCAAGCCGTAGGCAATATTCGCCGCGCAGCCGCCGTACTCGCGGCGCATATCGGGCACCAAGAACGACACATTCAGCATGTGGATCTTGTCCGCCAGAATGTGGCTCTTGAATCGGTCGGGAAACACTAAAATGGTGTCATAGGCCACAGATCCGCAAATCAATGCAGCCGCATCTTTCGCTAACGTCATCGCCATCCGACACCTTGGTGAGGTCAAACGGGTATTCTACAGGCAGACGCAACTCGATGTTTGTCATGAAAAGGACACGATTCTGACGCTAGGCCGGCAAACCTGCGGCCACTGGGAGGGCGCTTCCCAAGCCGAGTGGCTGGTGACCAACGGCCTCGGCGGCTATGCCTGCGGCACCGTGGCGCTGGCCAATACGCGCCGTTATCACGGGTTGCTCGTGGCGAGCCTCACGCCGCCCGTGCAGCGCACCCTGTTGGTCGCCAAAGTCGATATCCGCGTCAAGTATCTGGAGCTCGAAACAGATCTCACCGCCAACGAATTCGCCGGCGGCGTCTTAGGCCCCCAGGGCTTCGTGCATTTGGAATCTTTTACAATCATCGATGGCATACCGACGTGGCACTACGCCATCGCGGATGCGCTCCTGGTATTGAAGATTTTCATGGCCCAGGGCGCCAATACCAGCTACTTGTGCCTCGAACTCGAGCGCTGCTCGGGGCCGATGCGCGTCGCGCTGAAACCCTATGTCGCTTATCGCGATCATCACAGCCTTAGGCGAGGCGCACAGCCGTTCCAGATCGAATCGGCTGCCGACCAATGCACCATTCGAGCCTTCGACGGTGCGCGGCCTTATCGCCTCATGATGAGTCAGGCCCAGTTCACGCCCTCCCCTACCTGGTATTGGAATTTCCGGCACCGCGAGGAAGCGCAACGCGGACTCGATGAGTCGGAAGATTTATTTTTTCCCGGCAGCTTCGATGCTGAACTCGCCGCGCACGTGCCGACAGCGTTGATCGCCACCGCGGAGAGCGACGAGCCCTTAAGCGCGGGCGAGGTCGTCAAGGCGCTGCGCGCCGATTGCAAAGCCTTGACCGCGCCTTTACCCAGGGGCGCACCGCCCTGGATCCGCACGCTCGCCATCGCATCCGATCAATTCATCGTGCGCCGTGGTGCCCCGGGCGCGGCGGCCGCCAGCATCATTGCGGGGTATCCCTGGTTTTCAGACTGGGGACGCGACACCATGATTTCGCTGCCGGGACTTGCGACCATCCTGGGCCGTCATGACATCGCCGCCAACATCTTGAGAACCTATGCCTCCTTCGTCGACGGCGGCATGTTGCCAAACCGATTTCCGGATGGCGGCGAAGCGCCCGAGTACAACACCGCGGATGCGACCTTGTGGTTATTTCATGCGCTGGACGACTGTCTGCAGGCGAAGCCCGATCCCAAGCTGCTCAGCGATCTGTTTCCCACCCTGACTTCGATCATTCACGCGCACGTCGATGGCACGCGATTCGGAATTAAAGTCGATGCGGCTGACGGGTTGCTGCACGCCGGCGAGCGCGGTACGCAACTGACGTGGATGGACGCCAAGCACGGCGATCAGGTGTTCACGCCGCGCATCGGCAAGCCGGTGGAGATCAATGCCCTGTGGCTCAACGCATTGAATGTCGTGATTCGCTATGCCGCCCGCTTGCGCAGTGTCGACGACAAGCGCTTCTACGTGTCGCTGCTGGAGCGCGCCAGCTTAAGCTTTGGCCGCTTCTGGAACGAAGAACGCGGCTGCCTGTACGACGTGATCGACGTCGAGGGCACGCAGGGGCGCGATGATCGCCTCCGTCCCAACCAGATTCTGGCGGTCTCCCTGCCCTACTGCGCGCTCTCCGAGCCGCAGATGCGCGCGGTGGTTGAGCGATGCGGCCGGGATTTGCTCACCAGCTACGGTTTGCGCAGCTTGAGCGCGAGCGATGCGGGTTACATCGGCACTTACAGCGGGGGGCCCGCACAGCGCGACGCCGCTTATCACATGGGAACGGTTTGGGGCTGGCTGCTCGGGCCCTTCAGCCGCGCCCACTACCGCGTGTACGGCGATGCGCGCCGGGCACAGTCGCTGCTCGATCCGGTGTCCCAGCACGTGAGCAGCGCCTGCATGGGCACGGTCAGCGAGATATTTGATGGTGACGCACCTCACAGTGCGCGCGGCTGTTTCGCGCAGGCTTGGAGCGTGGCTGAGATACTGCGTTCATGGATCTATCTCGAGCGCAAGATCGCGAAGGCCTAGTGTCCGCATGAATACCGAACGAGACCGCCTGCGCGGCAATGTGCTGGGCCCCGATGGCTGGAAACACTGGGGACCGTATCTCAGTGAACGCCAGTGGGGCACCGTGCGCGAGGACTACAGTCCGAGCGGCACCGCCTGGGACTATTTCCCGCACGATCATGCCCGCAGCCGCGCCTATCGTTGGGGCGAAGACGGCATCGCCGGGATATCCGACGCCGAACAATTGGTCTGTCTGTCCCTTGCTCTGTGGAACGGCGCCGATCCCATTTTGAAGGAACGCTTGTTCGGCCTGAACAACGCGGAAGGCAACCACGGCGAGGACGTGAAGGAGCACTACTTTTATTTGGATGCGACCCCGACGCACTCTTATCTGAAGATGCTCTATAAATATCCGCATCGCGCTTTTCCGTACGCCGATCTGGTCGCCGAGAATGCGCGGCGCGGAACCGACGTCCCTGAATATGAATTGTTGGACACCGGCGTCTTCTCCGAGAATCGCTACTTCGACGTATTCGTCGAGTACGCGCAGGCAGAGCCCGGCGACATCCTGATGAAGGTGACGATTTGGAATCGGGGCCCCACGGCTGCCGTGCATCTCATTCCGCAATTGGTCTTGCGCAACACCTGGAGTTGGGAACCGGGCGCGGAGAAGCCTGAGCTTTCGGCCGCCGAGGCCGGTGCGATTGCGGTGGAGCCTGCGAGCTTAGGGGTGAGTCGCTTGTACTTCGAGGGCGACGCCCAGGTGTTGTACACCGAAAACGAGTCGAATGCGCCGCGCCTCTGGAACTATGGACAACCCGGTTACTTCAAGGATGCCTTCCATGATCGCATCGTGAGCGGCCGCAAGGAATGCGTGAACCCCGCGCGCAAAGGCACCAAGGCCGGGGTTTGGCATCAGTGCACCATACCCGCGGGCGCCAAACGAGAGTTTCGCCTGCGACTGTCACGGCGCACATTCGCGTCGCCTTTCGAGGATTTCGACAGCACGTTGGCGCAGCGCCACCGCGAAGCCGATGCCTACTACGCGGACCTGCAGAAGAACATGCATTCGGCCGACGAGCGCCTGGTGCAGCGTCAAGCCTTCGCCGGTCTCGTCTGGAACAAACAGTTCTACTACCTCGATGTGCCGCGTTGGCTGAAAGGCGACCCCGGACAGATAAAGCCGCCGGATTCGCGCCTGCATGGCCGCGATATCGACTGGCGAAATCTCAACAACGCCGACATTCTGTCCATGCCGGACAAGTGGGAATACCCCTGGTACGCCTCCTGGGACCTGGCGTTTCACTGCATACCATTTGCACTGATCGATGCCGAGTTCGCGAAGCATCAATTGGTCCTGCTGACGCGCGAATGGTACATGCACCCCAACGGCCAGATCCCCGCGTACGAGTGGGCGTTCAGCGACGTGAATCCGCCGGTGCATGCCTGGGCGACGTGGCGGGTGTATCAGATCGACCGCAAGCAGAATGCCGGCAAAGGTGATTTGGCATTCCTCGAGCGCGTGTTCCACAAGCTGATGCTGAACTTCACCTGGTGGGTGAACCGCAAGGACAACCTCGGCCGCAACATCTTCCAAGGCGGATTCCTGGGCCTGGACAACATCGGCGTCTTCGACCGCAGCGCAGAGCTTCCCACCGGCGGCTACATCAACCAGTCCGACGGCACCAGCTGGATGGCGATGTACGCCCTCAACCTCATGCGCATTGCGCTGGAGCTGTCCGAGCACAACCATGTGTACGAAGACATCGCCAGCAAGTTTTTCGAACATTTCTTGAACATCGCCCAGGCCATGAGCTGCATGTTCAGCGACGATGTGGGCCTGTGGGACGATGAGGATAAGTTTTATTACGACGTGCTCTGCCTGCCCGACAATCAACGCGTGCGGCTGCGGATTCGCTCCATGGTGGGCTTGATCCCGCTGTTCGCGGTCGAAACCTTGGAGCCGGAACTGCTGGAGCGACTGCCCGGATTCCGGCGCCGGCTGGAATGGTTCTTGATGCATCGGCCGGATTTGGCGAGTCTGGTGTCGCACTGGCAATCGCCGGGACGCGGGGAGCGGCGTTTGCTGTCATTGCTGCGCGGCCATCGCATGAAAAAATTGCTGACGCGCATGCTGGACGAAACCGAATTTCTATCCGATTACGGTGTGCGGGCGCTGTCCAAATGGCATCTTGAGCATCCCTTTGAGCTCAAAGTAGGCCACGTCGATGAGTCGGTGCGCTACACTCCGGGGGAATCCGAAACCCGGCAATTCGGCGGCAATTCCAATTGGCGCGGGCCCATTTGGTTTCCGTTGAATTTTCTGCTGATCGAGTCATTGCAGAAATTCCATCACTACTATGGCAATGACTTCAAGGTGGAATGTCCCACAGGATCCGGGAAGTTTTTAACCCTCGACGAGGTGGCGACCGAACTCTCGCACCGCCTGTCGCGCATTTTCTTGAAGGGTGCCGGGGGCGAACGCCCGGTCCGGTGCCACCAGCCGCAACTGCAAATGGATCCGAACTATCGCGACTGCATCCCGTTCTACGAATACTTTCACGGCGACTGCGGCCGCGGCGTCGGAGCCTCACATCAGTCGGGATGGACCTCGCTGATCGCCAAGCTGCTCATGCCAAGAGCGCATGATTAGCGTGCTTGTCTTTTCACGTATTTTACGTGTAAAATGCCGCCCATGGGCGCAATACGCAAACACAACATCACCGTAGCCATTGATCGGGAGCTTCTAAAGCGGGCTCGAGGTGTCGCGGCAAAGCGTGGCTGCAGCGTCAGCGCGTTATTGGCCGGGGAGCTGCAACAGTTGGTAGCGGGTGAGCAAGAATACGAGGCCGCGATGCGGCGCGCACGAGCACTGATGTCGACCGGCCTCCCTCTCGGCGGTGCAAAACTGGTTGATCGCGATGCCATCCACGAACGACGTCGTCTTCGTTGACACCAATATCCTGATCTACGCTCACGACAGAGATGGCGGTTTGCGATGGCAACGCGCAACTCAAGCACTCGATCGACTATGGACGACTCGTACAGGCCGCATGTCAGTGCAGGTGCTGCAGGAGTTCTTCGTGGTGGCGACGCGAAAGTTAAAGGCCGCTGTCGAGGTAGCCACGGCTCGTGAGGTTGTTAGAAGTTACTCGTCGTGGGTCACCGCGCCTACGGACGTCGACACGATACTGCGCGCTTCGGAGATTGCAGAGGTCGCACAAATCTCTTTTTGGGATGGAATGATCCTCGCGGCTGCAGAACGATCCCGGGCCGCGACACTTTTTACGGAAGATCTCAACGATGCACAGGTCATTGCTGGCATCCGCATCGTAAACCCACTTCTCTAGTTCCCCGCAACAGCCGCCGAAGTGTCGATAGTCATTTTGGCAGCCCATCCTCGTCGTACAGAAGTGCTGCGTGATCAACCTGCTTTTTCTTGAGCGTCGCCGCGCAGCGGCGGCCAATCGTTAGCAACTCCTTAGCCGTGGTCGCCCGCGCCTCTGGATCTTTGATGGTGAGGGTCATATCCCAACCTCAGAAGATATCGACTCGCCGTCCGCAAGTCTCAAATCAGGTCTTTTTCGCAAGCGCCTCGCTCTGCGCCATCGCCCGCTGGTATGCCGGACGCTGGCCTATGCGCCCGAGGTAGGCGCCAAAAACAGGGCGCGGCTCGAGCGCCTTCGCCGACAGTGCCCAGCCGATGGCCGAACCCAAGTACACGTCGGCCGCGCTGAATTGCTCGCCGAGCACAAAGGGACCGGGCGTCAGCGCTTTTTCCAACGTATTCACCGTATCGGCGAAGTTCCCATAACCCATCGCCGCCGGCCGACTGGGCGGCGGGCGCGAAAACATGTGGTCGATAATCGCCGGCTCCAAACAGCCGGCGCCAAAGAACAGCCAGCGCAGATAGGTGCCTCGATTGGGATCATCGAGCTTCGGCGCGAGCCCTGCCGCGGGGAAGGCATCCGCCAGATAGGCGCAGATGCCCGCGCATTCCGTAATGACCGTGCCGCGATGAACGATGGCCGGTATTTTTCCCATGGGATTGATCGCGAGATACTCGGGCGACTTATGCTCTTGCTTCTCAAAGTCGACGAGCTTGATCTCATAGGGTGCATTCGCCTCCTCCAGCATCCAATGGACGATGCGGCCGCGCGACTGCGGATTGTGATAGAAGGCGATTGTGTCGGTCATGCGAGGTCCCACGCGCTGGTGAGCGACCGGACCGGCGATCGCCGGCCCGGCCATTAAACAAAACTTTCTAGCTCTTGTGCTCCGTCTTCCACTTCTCAACCGCGGCCATCGTGTTCTCGACATGCTTGTCGGGGTTCAACGCCGTGTACTCGTAAATGATCTTGCCGTCGGGCGCGATGACATACGAGGTGCGATTGGCATACTCCGGCTTTTGGGCCAGTACCGCGTCGTACTCCTTGGTGATTTTCTGATCCGCATCGGCCGCAACGGCAAACTTGTTGCGGCATTCGCTCACCGAGAATTTGTTGAGGGTGTCGATATTGTCATGCGACACACCGATGACCGTCGCGCCCAAGGCTTTGAACTTGTCCGTGGCTTCAGCGAAGTTATGCGCCTCGACGGTGCAGCCCGGGGTAAATGCCGCGGGATAGAAATACAGGACCACAGGACCTTTCTTCAAGGCATCCGCCAATGAGAAGGTGAAGGGCTTGCCGGCCAGAGTCGCCTGCGTGGTAAACACAGGGGCCTGAGCGCCGGGTGCTAGACCCGCATACAAAGGCGCGGCCAGCACCGCACTGCCCAGCGCAAGAATCATTAAACGCTTCATGATGAGAATTCCTTTCGCGAGAAAATAGTTTGGGGTTGGCAGTCTGCGCCATCCACTATTGCGTCGCCAGACCCGAAATGACTGCACCGTGGACGATTGAAAGCCGAACCGGTTATTTCAGAACCGCTCGCATTTCCCGCACCACACGCCCGACATCGTCGTCCTCCATCGCGGGAAACAGGGGCAGCGTCACCGTCTCGCGGCCGACGCGCGCCGCCACGGGCGTGGCTTCGTCGCGATAGCCTGCCTCCCGATAAAATTTGAGACTGGGAATGCTGGGATAGTGCACGCCGATGCCGATGCCCCGCTCCGCCATGGCTTTTTGGAATCCCACACGGGTCGTGCCGCGCGCGGCAAAATCGATCAGCACCTGAAACATATGCCAGCTGTGGCCCGAGTCGCCGCGCGCCGGCAACACCAAACCGGGGAAGTCTTTGAACGCGTCGAAATATTTGCCCGCAAGCTCGAGCCGGCGCGCATTGAATCCATCCAGGCGCCGCAATTGATCGATGCCCACCTGCGCGGCCACATCGGTGAGGTTGCTCTTCGCGCCGGGGAACATCACATCGACTTCGCCGGCCGCGTTCTTCTTGATGCCGTGGAAACGATATTGCTCCAGAAGCTCCGCCGCCGAGGCATCTCCCGTGCTGATGGCGCCGCCTTCGATGGTCGTCATATTTTTATTTGGGTGAAAAGAAAACACCACCAGATCACCGAAACTGCCGATGGGCTTGCCCTTGAATTTGGAACCGATGGCGTGCGCGGCGTCTTCCACCACACGCAGCCCGTGCTCGGCGGCGAGCCCATAGAGCCTGTCCATATCCACGGGCAGCCCAGCGAAATGCACCGGCATGATGGCGCGCGTCTTCGGCGTAATCGCAGCCGGCACACGATTGAGATCGATGTTTCGACTATAGAGATCGATATCGACGAAAACGGGTTTGGCGCGCAAGCGTGCGATGACATTGGCGCTGGCGGCAAAGCTCATCGCAGGAACGATGACCTCATCGCCGGGACCGATGCCGGCGACTTCGAGCGCCATCTCGAGCCCGGCGGTGGCCGAGGTCATGACCCGAACGTTACGGCCGCCGCCCAAATAGGCGGCGAGATCGGCTTCGAACGCGGCCACTTTGGGGCCGCTGGCCAACTGGCCTGACCGAAATACCTCCGCGACCGCGGCAATGCTCTGCTCTTCGATGAAAGGCCGGGTGAACGGCAGGAAGGGCTTCATCCTATTTCCCCGCGAGAAACGCCGGCGTTCAGGCCGGCGAGGGATAGCGACACGCGTAACCTCGCGTGCCTGCCACGATGCGCATTTCTCGATGTTTGCCAAGGTGTTATGGGCCAGAATTTTGGTATACTGTATGGATGTCCAGTTCTCGATGTAGCGCTGTTCGGGTCCTGCGCCTGCGGGTGAAGGACAAGCACGCTCAGTGGCTTTGCGGCTTGGCGCGCGAGGTCAACACGGTCTTTAATTATTGCAACGAGCTGTCGGTCAAAGTGTTCGAGCGCGAGCGGCGTTTCTTGTCGGGATTTGATTTCTGGCCATTCCTCAAAGGCGCCACGCGCGGTGAGTGTGCCTTGCATCTTCCGGTTCAAGCGGTGCAGGAGATCGCGGAAGAATACGCGCGCCGGCGCCGACAACATCGAAAAGTTCGGCTGGCTTGGCGCAAGAGTGGTGGGGCACGCCGCTCTCTCGGTTGGATTCCGTTTAAGGTCAGAACCATCCGCTATCGAGGCGGGCAGATCTACTTCGCGGGACGCTGCTTGTCGCTCTGGGACAGCTATGGACTGGGCAACTTCGAACTGCGTGCGGGTAATTTCAGTGAAGACAGCCGCGGACGCTGGTATCTGAATGGCTGTGTGCCGCGCGCGCAGCGAGTTCGCAATGAGAGAAATAAACCCCCCGTGAACTCGATTCTCGATCGCTCGGTCCCGAGTGTGGGAATCGATCTGGGGTTGAGGACTTTTGCCGCGTTCAGTGATGAGGCGCTGCCGCCGATCGAGGCGGAGCGCTTTTACCGCGACTTGGAACCTGTGTTGGCTATCGCACAGCGCGCCCGCCATCGAAACCGAGCCCGGGCGATTCACGCCAAGATCGCGAATCGGCGCAAAGATTTCTTGCATAAATTGAGCACCGGTCTGCTCAAGGCCAACGGTGCGATCTTCGTCGGTAACGTCAATGCCTGCGCTCTCGCCAAGACCCGAATGGCCAAGTCGGTGCTCGATGCGGGCTGGAGCGCATTTCGAACCATGCTGCTGTACAAGTGCGAGGACGCAGGCGTGTGGTTCGCAGAAGTCGATGAAGCCTTTTCCACCCAGACCTGCAGCCGGTGTAACAGCCGCGCCGGCCCTAAAGGCCGGAAAGATCTTGGAATAAGCGGATGGCAGTGCACTGTGTGCGAAGCGGTCCATGATCGTAACGTCAATGCAGCTCACATGATCCTCGCGGCGGGACATCGCCGTCTTGCAGAAGGAATCCTCGGCCCTTGAGGGCGAGGAGGATGTCAAACGGAACTCCGCGACACCAGAACGACACCGGCACAGAT
>Ga0193753_10003520_pt1 | contig 11525 bp, 8 predicted proteins | sample H1c2metaG_FD_144925 | JGI IMG/M metagenome (GOLD analysis project Ga0193753, IMG submission 144925) | Soil microbial communities from a riparian zone of the East river system, Colorado, United States - H1c2 | ecosystem: Environmental > Terrestrial > Soil > Riparian zone | place: USA: East River... | reverse complement strand
TGGTTTTAGCCCCTCGTCGACTGTAATGGTAATAGTGCCTGAAGTTGGCGTGTCGGAGCTCTGATTGGTTTCCTTGGTACAGCACCAAAGGGTCAGGGAAATCAACATTGCGAATATTAAGATCTTTCCCATGCTAGCTCTTGAGTGTTTTATAACCCCTATAAGCGCCGTAGACGATCAAAATGATGCCAAGGAAAATAGCAGTGTTGGTTGGTATGGATAACCGGCCGACGCGCAGCAATAGTGCAACCCCGGCTCCCACATAGACAATGGCCATGATGAGTCCAAAGTATTTCATTGGTTCTAATGCTTTGTGAGTAGTTGTATTGAGATCGGAAAATTATCGGGTTGCAACCGTACCTGACGACGGATGCAACCCGATAGAAATTGGCATTTTGTAGACCTGTAAGTCCCGCTCTGACAGGAAATAACAGCTTACGAAGCAAGTCTGAACTTCACAGGCAGAACGAAGCGGCATCGGACGGCTTTACCATTCTGCTTGCCCGGCTTCCAGGGAGGCATCATGGAGACAACACGAACCGATTCCTTATCGCATTCTGCACTAATTCCCTTGACGACTGCAATATCGCTGATAACACCCGCCTTATCGATGACGAAGCTTACGAATACGGATCCTTCAACGCCCATTCTCCGGGCAATAGCAGGATACTTCACGTTTTTCTGCAGGAATTTCTGCAGTGCTTCCATGCCACCAGGATATTCGGCAGACTGTTCAACAACAGTAAAGATCACGTCCTCGTCGCTCTCTGCTTTCATCACTTCAGCAACTGGTTCTTCGAAGACAACTTCACCAGTTCCTTCAACCGTTTCTGCGCCTACGTCGTTTTGCTTGATCTCTTCGATTGTTGGCATTTCTTCTTCTTCAACAACTTCCTTATCCGTTACTTTTGGAGGAAGGAATTTGATGATGGTTTTTATCGGAGGAGGTATATCCAACTTCGGAGGAGGAGGCGTATTCTGGATAGGTGGTGGCGGAGCGAGATCGGTATATTTTATTGTTTTGGTCTCCGTTTTTTCCTTAGCCTGTTGGCCTTTGATAAATTCCACAATGTACGGCGAGGCAAATAAAAGGCCCATGGCACAAATGGTAATGAGCGATCCCAACACCACATGCTTAGAATATGATTTTCGGAGGAAATACGCTCCGTAATCCTTGTTTCGGGACTCAAATATGATGTCTTCCCAAAACGTCTTTTTGATTGGTTCTGCCTTCATAAGTTGGATTCCGTTATAAGTTCTTCATCGACGGTTGTAATCTTGACCATGGCGAACCGCTGCACGGTAGAGATGGTCATTTCATCAAGAATATCCACCATGTTCTTGTATCGTGAGTCCTTTCCAGGTTTGATCAAAATGATCATGCCGGGGATCTCAGCATTCTTCTGAGTAATGATTTTCCGAATGCCATCCTTGGAAAAATTGGTCAATTGAATGACAGGATCTGTAATCCCGACATACCAGTAAATCTTATCGCTCGGACCAAGTATGAGCGTGACAACTTTCTTTTCGTTCACTTCAGGCGGTTTATCGCCTTCTTTTTCCTTCTCAGGCATGTTAAGTTCCATGGTCTGAGGCTTATTTAACGTTGTGGTCAGGATGAAGAAGGTAAGCAACAAGAATGCAAGATCCACCATGGGCGTCATGTCGATCTTTGTAGAGGATTTTTTAACCCGAACCTTACCGTCTTTACTACCACCGCCGCCGCTTTGCGCAATTTCTGACATAGCTTTAAAATTTTAGATTTATTAACCTGGTTTTTTGACTTCAGGTTTCGCGTCTCCCTTTTCCATGTTTGTGATGAGGTTAAAGCGATTGATTTTATTATCAACCAGCGTATTCATCAACTTTTCGATGACCATGTTACTGGCGTCCGCATCACCTTTTATCGCGATACGCAACTGAGGATTCGTGGTCCTGGCATATATAACCCAATCTTTCAATTGGTTATTCAGCGAGTCAACTGGAATTCCGGGTTGATTGATATCTTTTCTCTTATCCGGATCCATCGCGATATATTCCTTCAGGTTACCGACAGGCAAACCAAAGCTCGACATCACACCAAATCGTGCGGCTTCAGCATCTGTGAAGGTAATCCCATACCGTTCTCCAACTTTTTTCAGCAACTCCTGGCGATGATACTTACCGTCCATGCTGAAGAAAATCTTACCGTCTTTAGATACTGTGATCAGCAAAATGTTATTCTCAGGGATCTTGAATTCCGACTGAGAAGAAGGTGTATCAACAGTTACCGGCTCATCGGGTGTGGCTGTAGCAGTAAGCATGAAGAATGTTACCAACAGGAACGCCAGGTCAACCATAGGAGTCATGTCAAGCGAGGGAGATGTTCTATGTCCTTTTATCTTTCCCATATCTTTTTTTTATCTATTTAAGCTTGTTAAGTCCTACGCAAATAATCTTAGTAAAAATTATAAACGCTTCTGAGCTGCAGTAAAGTTTTGAACGATGCTATAGCCAGCTTCATCTATTCCATAAGTAAGCTCATCAATTTTGCTTGTGAACAAATTATAGAACACAATTGCAAGGGCAGATGTTCCAATACCTAAGGCTGTATTGATCAAGGCTTCAGAAATACCGTTGGCCAAGCCTACAGAGTCAGGTGCACCAGCTTGTGCGAGACCCGCAAACGCCTTGATCATACCCAACACAGTACCTAGCAGTCCAATCAGTGTTGCGATAGAAGCGATTGTCGCCAGGATAACAAGGTTCTTTTCAAGCATTGGCATCTCCAAGGAAGTGGTTTCTTCAATGTCTTTCTGAACCATTGCAATTTTCTTTTCTGGCTCGATGGTAGTGTTGGTCAACAGCTCTGAGTACTTCACAAGACCGGCTTTAACCACGTTGGCAACTGAACCTTTTTGCTTGTCGCATTCTGTTATTGCCTGTGCAATGTTCCCGGAAGATACCAGTGAACGAATGCGTTGAACGAATCCTTTCACACTGCCTTTTCCTTTAGCGCGGCCGATTGTTAATTGACGTTCGATGGCAAAAGTGAGGGTCATAAGCAGCAACCCAATAGCCAGGGGCACCAGGTATCCGCCCTTATAGAATATTCCGAAATAATCACCTTCCAGAGCATGACCTTCCGTATTTCCTCCGACAAAATGGGAAGGATCACCCAAAATAAATTTCCAGATGACAAAGCCTAGAATGAGTTCCACTAAAATTACTGATGCTGCAAATCCGGACTTTAAGCTGTCGGATAATGATGAAGAAGATGCTGCTGATGAAGTTGAAGTTTTCATACTTGAAAGGTTGAATGTTAAAAGTTTTCTACTAGGTTTTTTTTACTTAAAAATACATTTTCAATTCGGATAAAACTACCCATTCAACTTGTCCTTAGACAAGGATTAAATGTAAGAACGGCGAAAAAGTCACGGGTTCCACATTATTTTTTGTCTAAATGATAAGTTTCCTATGGGCGATCGGAATAGAGGGGAGCCACAACGGTAAACTCGCAAGATAAGTAGTAGACCAGCATGCCCCTGCCAGCCTTCCTGAAAAGACCACTTCTTGCATTGAATCAAACACATTACAACAGGTATCTGCATTCCCTCGACGCGGGAATTTACTGTTAATGAGGAAAATTCCCAGCCTGTAGGCCAGTGTACTAACAAAGATATTATCGCAAATCCTTAAGGGAGCGTAGAAGTGTTTCATCTCATATTTTGTCCTCGCATTAAGGTTCTGTTAATAACGCATGATAGTGACCATGACAATAAGCGCTGGCGGAATGAAATATAAAAATAAATCTGTAATCCAAGCAGCTACGCTATAACTCAGGAGACTCAAGTAGTTGTAGCGGTGCAACTATTATTAAGGAGCGTTTATCGTCGTATTCGCATAAATATTTTTATGGAAATACGGCATGGTTATCAAAACTACACGCATCGCATCCTTCACGGGCGATAAGTCAAATATTACGCCAAGGGATTGGCTGTTATCAGGCTGGAATTTGGGAGCATTCTTCAGCAATGTGCTAAAGACAGTATCGAAGTCACGTACAATTGTAACATTGTTGGGGGCCGGCCGAATGATCAACACACTGTCCTCGACGTATCCATTCGTGATCTTAACATCGGCCAACGAGAAAGATATAATAAAGGAAAGCATCAGCAGGTCGAGCAATAGCCCACCAACACGCCGAGTATTGTCCTTTTTAGATCTCATAGGGATGCAAATGTAAATCAAAATTTTTCACATTAGGAATGAATATTTCACAGAAAAAGACCCTGCCACTATAAAATATCTCAAAATCACCCCTTTCCATAATTTTTGAGCGGCGACGAAGTGAGGCCGGGTCATCGCGGGCGGGCCCTGAGGTTCTTGCCTGATCTGGAATATTGCGGGGTAACTTAGGCCTTCGTCCGCGAGAAGTGAAAGTTTTTTTCCTTAGCTTTGCCGCGTGCGAAAACCGGGAAAATATTCTACAACACGCAAACCAGGTGTGGCAAAAAGTAGCTTGTGCATTCTGCTCATACTTTTTTCCCTCTCCCAAAGTGTGGCCGCCTACGCAACCGTTTCGAAGACCCATCCCAAGGTAGCATCCAAGGAAACAAGTTCTAAAGAGACTACGGTATTTACAATTAAGAGCGGGGTAATGCCGTCTTCAACCCGGCTGGTCGTCATCAGCCAGGAATTGCCCTGGATGGAAGAGATCCTTTTTAAGATGGAATGCAACGAGCAGCCCGTCGCCCACTTCGACTGCATTGTAAGGAGATTCTACGTTGACCTTTTCCGGGTCATCACGCCTTCGAACGCGCCCTGACCATTCACCTCCTTCGTCTATACTCCAGCCACTGCAACCCACGCGGTGACAGGAATCTTATACTTCCACTATTTTAATTACTTCAGTCAATCTCAATATGCAAAACAAAGGTTTCGTCATCACATTAACGGCAGTGCTCATGCTGCTGTGTTTATATTTCTTGTCGTTCACAGTTGTATCGAACCGGGTTACGGGGGATGCCGTAGCTTTCGCGACCGACAGCAGGGGAATCGTAGACCTTATCAAAAAACAATCATATCTTGATTCGATCAGGGACAAACCTGTTTACAATCTTCTTGGAATTGAATATACTTTCAAGGAAGTCAAAGACAACGAGTTGAATCTTGGTCTCGATTTGCAGGGAGGTATTCACGTAACGCTCGAAGTTTCTCCGGCCGATATCATCAAGGGACTAAGCGGTCATTCCGTGGATTCTGCTTTCCTGAAAGCATTGTCTTCCGCGCAGTTAAAAAGCAGAACAAGCACGCGTACGTTTAGCGACCTTTTCTTTGAATCCTATGAGGCTGCCAATCCCAACAAAACGCTTGCGTCACTTTTTACCCACGCCTCAACGCGTGGTAAGATCACGTTGAATTCCACTAATCAGGAAGTGAAGAACATGGTCAATGAAGAGATCGAAAAAGCCATTGACAGATCTTATACGATCCTTCAAAATCGTCTTGATAAGTTCGGCACATCGTCAGCCAACATTCAGCAACTGCCAGGTACAGGTCGCATCCAGGTCGAGATTCCAGGTGTGGACAATCCTGAACGCGTTAAAAAACTGTTACAAGGAGTCGCCCACCTGGAATTCTGGGATGTTACCGAGCCTAACGTTTTGAACTCGCAACTGATGGCGATCAACCAACTGTTGGTGAAAGAACAGCTGGCCAAGCCTTCAGAAACAAAATCAGAAACAAAATCTGAATCACAGGACCTATCTTCTTTGCTGACGGACAGTACTTCTACAGCGGGCACTAATACGAAGGATACAACTAGCACGAAGGATACAACAAAGACAAGCGGGTTAGATTCGCTTCGCAACAGCACGGTCTCCACCTTATTTGGATTGAGCAATCCTCCCGGAACGTTCAGGTACGCTTTGAAAGACACGGCGCAGATCAACAGGATCTTCAAACGCACCGATATCAAGTCAATCATGAGAAACGTGAATGTTTTCTGGGCTTACAAAGCGGAGCCGGATCAATTCAATAACTCAGCGCTGCAACTGTATTTTATTGATATCGGACGTTCAGGTCAGGCCAAACTTTCGGGCGATGTGATCAATGAAGCCAGATTATCTACCGACGAGTACGCACGACCTGCGGTGAGCATGACAATGAATGTGACAGGTTCACGGGTATGGGCAAAAATGACACGCGACGCGAGCAGTAAATCACCAGGTGGACGCATAGGAATTCTCCTGGATAATTCAATCTATTCAGCCCCACACGTAAATGGAGAGATCCCTAACGGTAACTCGCAGATATCAGGAAACTTCACGATTGAAGAAGCAAAGGATCTGGCCAACATTCTGCAGGCCGGCTCATTACCTGCTCCCTGTACTATTGTGGAGGAAGCTATCATCGGTCCCACATTAGGTGAAACAGCAAAACAAGCGGGTGTCGTTTCTTCTCTGGCTGGCCTGATTCTGATCATCCTCTTCATGGTAGTATACTATTCACGCGGCGGATGGGTAGCGAACTTTGCCTTGATGTTTAACATGTTCTTTATTCTTGGGATTTTGGCACAGCCGTCGTTTGGTACGGCGTTGACACTTCCCGGTATTGCCGGTATCGTACTTACCATGGGTATGGCAGTCGATGCCAACGTATTGATCTATGAACGTATCAAAGAAGAGGTGGGCAAGGGCCGAGGTCTTCGAGAGGCCGTCCAACTTGGATTTAAACGAGCCTTTGCTTCTATTTTTGATTCTAACTTAACCACGTTGATCACAGGTATCTTCCTGCTGCTGTTCGGACAGGGCCCGATCAAAGGATTTGCCGTGACACTGATCATCGGTATTATCACTTCCTTCTTCACTTCGATCTACATCTCCAGGCTGGTCATTGAATGGATGATGGGTCGCGCAGATAACGCGAAGATCTCGTTTGACACGCCGATCTCCAGATTGGTGAAAAGGCGTAAGTATTTTGATTTCCTCAAGTATCACAAGCTGGTCTTCAGACTATCCAGTGCAGTAATTGTAATAGGATTTATTCTGTTGTTCACTACTGGTCTTAACATGGGTGTTGATTTCAAGGGTGGTCGTTCTTTCGTTGTGACTTTTAACAAACCTGTGGTCGCCACAGACATGAAAGTGTCTCTCACAGAAAACTTTGAGGGAGCCAGCACGGAAGTCAAGAATTATGACGGGAACAATATCATGAAGGTGACAACGGCCTATCAGATCGAGGATAACTCCGAAGAAGCCGATGTCAAGGTCAGGACGGCTATGATCGCCGGTATTGAAAAATTCAGTGGAGCAAAATTCGTTGACAACGAAGGGGCGAAGGTCGACGCAGACCACTTTACGATATCCAGTTCATCAAAGGTCGGAGCTACGGTTGCTGATGACATCAAGGAGTCAGCATGGAAAGCCAGCTTATTTTCCCTCATCGGTATCTTCATCTATATACTGTTCCGTTTCAACAAATGGCAGTACAGTTGGGGTGCTATCCTGGCTACCGTACACGACGCACTCTTTGTGCTGGCAGCATTCGCCATAGCCAACGCGGTGGGTATCTCATTTGAAATTGATCAGATATTTGTCGCCGCAATGCTTACCGTCATTGGTTATTCGATCAACGACACCGTGATCATTTTCGACCGTATCCGGGAAAACATGTCGCTCAATTATACATCAGACAAAAAGAAAATTGTCAACGATGCGCTCAATGATACTCTGTCGCGAACTATCATTACGTCAGGAACGACGATCATTGCTGTACTGGTGCTGCTGTTGTTTGGTGGTGAGGTCCTAAGAGGATTTTCTTTTGCTTTATTGATCGGCGTTGTAGTTGGAACATATTCGTCTATATTTATAGCCGGACCTACTGTGTTGAATTATGACAAGGAGAAAAAAGGCGATAAGGTCTCAGCTAAGAAGGTAGTTGTTACCCAATAGCAAGAACATAATTGGAACGTTAGACAGCTTTGTGAGGATCCGATAAACTCGTCGATGTATATTCTCGCGCGCTGGTGTTGGGAAAAGGCGCATGCCATGTTCAGTGATCAAGACTGTTCCATACTATAAGCTAAACGAATAATTACCGGGAGATCCTGAAGCGTCGGATCTCCCTATAACATTTCTGAACATGGCGAACATCTGGGTAAAAAAGTCAATCGACGTACTTGTTGAAGAGTCATCGCTGAAAGCGGGTCAACTGAAGCGAACACTGGGCAGGTTTAACCTCATCATGCTCGGCATCGGTGGGATAGTCGGCGCAGGTATCTTTGTTTTAACGGGTCAGGCAGCCGCGAATTATACGGGCCCGGCCATCATCCTTTCTTTTACAATTGCGGGTATAGCCTGCGCGTTTGCAGGACTTTGTTACGCTGAATTTGCGTCAATGATTCCCATTGCCGGTAGTGCTTACACGTATGCTTATGCAACATTGGGTGAATTTATTGCCTGGATCATTGGCTGGGATCTCATCCTTGAGTATCTGTTTGGAGGGGCAACCGTTTCCGTGGGGTGGTCAGGCTACGTGGTCAGCTTCCTCAAAGATTATGGAGTCAATATACCGACAGCGTTATGCAACGCACCCCTTTCATTTGATTCGTCAACACATGAATGGATACTGACAGGCAGTATATTAAATCTGCCGGCCATGTTCATCATAGGGTTCATTACAGTCATGCTGGCCATTGGGATCAGGGAATCTGCCAATTTCAACAACATCATCGTGATCATCAAGATCGTGGTTATTCTGTTGTTCATTGGATTTGGAGTCTTTTACGTATCCGCTGACAATCTCCAGCCATTTATCCCTGAGAATACTGGCGCGTTTGGCAAATATGGCTGGAGTGGTGTCTTTAGGGCGTCTGGAATTGTTTTTTACGCGTATCTCGGATTCGACGCGATTTCAACAGTGGCGCAGGAAGTAAAGAACCCGCAGCGCGATATGCGATGGGGAATCCTTGGATCTTTGATCATCTGTACGCTTCTCTATGTACTCGTTGGATTCGTGATGACGGGCATGGTGAGCTATACGGAATTAAATACTGCGGCTCCGATAGCAGTCGCGGTCGATGCGGCTGGGAGCAGCCTGCAATGGCTTAGAACGCCAATCAAGGTCGGAGCCATAGCTGGATTAAGCTCTGTGGTGTTGGTTCAACTACTTGGCCAAACCCGTGTCTTTTTCTCGATGGCAAGTGACGGGTTACTTCCGGGCGCATTCAACAAAGTGCATCCTAAGTTCAAAACTCCCTATATCACGACACTCGTTGTGGGATTTTTCGCAATGATGGTCGGAGGTCTGTTCCCAATAAACTTGCTGGGTGAGTTGGTATCCATCGGAACCCTGCTGGCATTTGTGATCGTGTGCGCCGGCGTTCTCGTACTGCGTTATAAAAGTCCTGAGATACACAGGCCGTTCAAGACTCCTTTATTTCCGTTTGTTCCCATCGCTGGCATTCTTTCTTCACTGGGCGTTATGGCAACCCTTCCCGGTGACACTTGGTTGAGGCTTATTGTGTGGATGGGGATAGGCCTGATTATCTATTTCTTTTATAGCATCAAGAAAAGCAAGCTGAATTCAACTTCCAGATCGTTGTAGTCTGTTCGCTGATCAATATATTCGCCCCTGAATTACTAAATCTATATTTAATATGACAAATTCTACTTTCGCTCTAATCGTCATAGGAATATCCTTGCTGGCACTGGTGTTTGCGTTTTTCAGGTCTGGATGGATTGCTAAACAAGACCCCGGTAATGAGCTCATGCAAAAGATTGCCAAATACATTGCCGATGGGGCGCTATCATTTTTGAAAGCAGAATACAAAGTGTTATCAATTTTTGTTGTGGTTATCGCTGTCGTTCTGGCCGTCACGGCAAATCCGGAAAGCTCACATGCGGTAATAGGCCTGGCTTTTGTGGTCGGTGCAACGCTTTCGGCACTTGCAGGCTTCATCGGTATGCGCGTCGCCACAAAGGCCAACGTGCGCACTACACAAGCTGCCCGCACAAGCCTTTCAAAGACTTTTGCGATCTCTTTCACCGGTGGAAGCGTCATGGGAATTTCTGTAGCAGCCCTTGGCGTCCTCGGACTTACCATCTTATTTGTGTCATTCCAAAAGTTTTATAACGCTGACGGTACACACATTCATCGCGTGCTCGAGATCCTGACGGGTTTTTCACTGGGCGCTGAGAGCATTGCCTTATTTGCCCGCGTGGGAGGGGGTATATTCACAAAAGCTGCCGATGTGGGAGCTGACCTTGTTGGTAAGGTCGAAGCCGGAATACCGGAAGATGATCCGCGCAACCCTGCCGTTATTGCGGATAATGTTGGCGATAACGTTGGTGACGTAGCAGGTATGGGCGCCGATCTTTTTGGTTCTTATGTAAGTACCATCCTTGCAACGATGGTCCTGGGCGCAACCGTAACGTTACAGGATGATCTTGGCGGCCTTTCGCTTGTTCTTCTTCCCATAGCCCTCGCGACAGTGGGGCTGTTGTTTTCCATCGTTGGATGCTTTTTTGTGCGCATTACTGAAACAGGAAGTCCACAACGGGCCCTTAACACAGGTAATTTTGTTGCCATTATATTGACGATCGCCGCAGCCTATTTTCTCATCAACTTCATGGTACCGGATTCTTTTGCCATTGGCAACAAGACGTACCCGGCGCTGAACATATTCATAGCGGTCATCATTGGTCTGACCGTTGGATTCCTGATGAGCATGATCACGGAATACTATTGTTCGATGGGGAAAAAACCCGTTGAGTCAATCATTGCCCAGTCAATGTCCGGACCCGCGACAAACATCATTGCTGGGTTAAGCGTGGGTATGATGTCAACCGTACTTCCTGTGATCGTGCTTGCGTTTGGTATTGTAGGCGCATTTGAGGCTGCGGGTATCTATGGCGTTGCGATCGCCGCTTCGGGGATGATGGCAACGACTGCCATTCAGCTGGCCATCGATGCGTTTGGACCTATCGCTGACAACGCAGGCGGTATTGCGGAAATGAGCGCACTTCCAAAAGAGGTTCGCGAACGGACGGATATACTGGATTCAGTGGGCAACACGACTGCGGCGATCGGTAAAGGTTTTGCCATCGCATCGGCAGCACTTACTTCTCTTTCACTTTTTGCCGCCTTCATGACGATTACCAAAATCACCGTGATCGACATCTCCAACGCGCGTGTATTGGGGGGGTTGTTCATTGGTGGTATGATACCTTTTGCGTTTTCTGCACTCGCCATTCAGGCGGTGGGCAGGGCGGCCAATTCAATGGTGGAAGAGGTGAGAAGGCAATTCAAGACCATCCCTGGACTGCTTGAAGGAAGGGCTGGCGTTGAACCGGATTACGAAAAATGCATAACGATATCAACCAAAGCAGCCATTAGCCAGATGGTCATGCCTGGTGCCATTGCGTTGCTATCGCCAGTCATCATTGGTTTTGCGGCGGGCCCCGAGGTCTTAGGTGGTGCCTTGGCGGGTATCACGGTATGTGGCGTGCTGATGGCCATATTTCAATCTAATGCTGGCGGCG
>Ga0193753_10003518_pt1 | contig 11528 bp, 8 predicted proteins | sample H1c2metaG_FD_144925 | JGI IMG/M metagenome (GOLD analysis project Ga0193753, IMG submission 144925) | Soil microbial communities from a riparian zone of the East river system, Colorado, United States - H1c2 | ecosystem: Environmental > Terrestrial > Soil > Riparian zone | place: USA: East River... | reverse complement strand
ACGATCAGCGCCCCCTGCTGCGCCTGCGACATCAATCCGTTCACTGCCATCAGCCCGGCCATCGGGACCAGCGTGCGCACCGCCACCGATTGCGCCGGAACGAAGAAGGCTGAGACCACGCTCATCGCGAACAGGATGGCGTATATCACGTACAGGTCGTCGACGAACACCAGCGCCAGCACCAGCACGCCGCGGATCAGGTCGCTTGCGATCATCGTCCGCTTCAAGTGCCACCGGTCCACGAAGACGCCGGCCAGCGGGCTGACGATCGCCAGCGGCGCGATAAACGATACCAGCACCATCGCCACCTGTGTCGCCGTACCGTGCAGCTTAAACGTCACCACCGCGATGACCGCGAACACCGCCAGGAAGTCCCCGAACACGCTGACAATCTGCGCGATCCACAGGCGGCGGACGGGCCGAAGCCGCAACACGTCGCTAAACGATAGAGGTGTTCCTGGTGTGGCCATAGGTGTGAAGAATCCCCTTTACCAACTCAGGCTAGCCGAATTCGAGCTGGAAAATCGAGTGTTCCGGTCCACTAAATATCGACTCTATTTGTCTTGTTATCAATGCATTAGACTTCCAGTTACGTGGGCTGCTATTCTTGAATTGGGTACAGCATTCACCCTTGCTTGTCGTGAGGCTGCCCAACCCCTAAATTCGCGATAGACGGCGCCGTATTTGGTAATGAGTTCGCGCTTTGCCGCTTCTATTGCGCTAGCCGTTTTCGACGCGCGCCTTTATATCCGAGTACGCCGTGTCGATGAGCCTGCTTAGAGCTGCCGTGTTCGCGGCTGTTCCCGGTCTCAGTTTGACGTGGCGCATGAACTTGCCAGTGCCTTGCAACAGGCGGGCCGGATCCGGCAGCGAGGCGCCATGAAAAAACCCCACGTTGACGTGCGAGGTGAATACATTGACATAGCCGAAGGGCGCATCTCCCAAACATGCAACCGGACAGCCGTCATGCAAAAGCTCCCGGACTTCGTCGCCGCACTTTCGCATCGCCTCAAACCACCGCTGCGCGATGGCTCCCAGTTCACCGGCATGCTCTTTCATCCAGGCATCAATGGCGGGACTCCGTTCGACAGCGCCATTGAATCGCAGCAATTGGGCCGTTTTCACGGATTTAATCTATCATCGAGTCTTGGTGTTTTCAGGTGAATTACAGCGTTGACTCGACACGCAGACGGCAAAAAACGACCGTCCGCGCCACGTCCCGAATCGGAAAAATTAATTTTGCAAGCGGCTCGCGTGTGGCCGCGGGCGGCCATTCGGACCAAGGCGGATCGGCGTGGCGCCGTTCTGCGGTCCGTGAGCCTGCATTAGCCGCCGGCCCGAAGGCTACTCAAGTGGATGGCGCCAGCGAAGATCCGGAAAGCGGCCGAAATCACGATCTGTCGTGATCCATTCACTTCCCGACTCGATGGCAAGCGCCGCCAGATAGGCGTCGGGAACCAAGTTGCCGCGCGCGTTGGCGCGCCGGCACAGATTCAGAAAAATATCCCAGTGGCGCGGGCCCGGACGAATCTCCACATAGTTGCGTAGCCGTTTGATCCGTTCTACAAAGCGCAGCGCGTCTTCCAATGGACTGGGCGGGTCGAACACCCGAGGATGCGTGACGATTCGTAGAAAGCCCGAAAGAACAAGATCGGCGACTCCAAACGCCTGTGGCGAGCCGGCCTGCTGTTCCCACCAATTCAGATAACGTGCATGCCCGGAAGCGTCTTCTCGAAACCCGTACACCAGGACATTCACATCGACAAGAATCACTGGCGTTCTTCCATGACATCCAGTAAGGCCGCTGAATTGTCCAAATCGACCCCAGGCCGCAGACCCCGTCCTTTGAAGGTCGGAAAAACGATTTTTTCCTTCCTCGCCGATGACGCGGCGCGGCGGCCGACGACCTCGCGCAGCGCGTCTTCGATCACGGCCGTCAGGGACTGGCCGGTTTCGGCGGCCAATTTCTTGGCTTGCCGCAGAAGCGTATCATCGAGCCGCACCGTGGTCCGCATACATCAAAGCATATGGCTCTGACATAAATATGTCAAGGCTATGGCAAACGCGGCCGAAAGCAGCCCCGTGGCGCCGATCAAAAGACAAGCCCGTTTCAGATCCATCGTGTCTCCGGCCGGCGCATCGCCACTATCTCCCAACCACACTTCGGTCACCAAAGCTCCGTTCGCCCAGATCGGGCCGATGAGCTTTCGCGCAATAGCGCCCGCCGTCGCCGCCTCGCCCCAGCCGGCGTTCGGCCCGGGAAGAATGGCATGCTGGCGCCAGCCGACGGCCAGCGCCTTCTTCGCGGAGCAGCCGGGAACGAAGACGGCCACTACCGTAATCAGCAGCCAAGTCATCCGGGCGGGAACGAAATTCATGACATCGTCGAGCCGCGCGCCACACCAGCCGAATCGCAGGTAGCGCGGCGTCTTGTACCCCACCATCGAATCCATCGTGCTCGCGATCTTGAAAAGCACGATGCCCGGCAAGCCCGCGAGAACGTACCAGAACAGCGGGCTGACGAAACTGTCGCTGAGATTTTCGCTCAAGCTCTCGATCGCGGCGCGCCGGCATGCCGGTAAATCGAGCCGTCCCGTATCACGCCCGACTAATCGTGAAATCGCCGCGCGCGCTCCTTCTACATCGCCGCGCCGCGCCGCCGATTCGACGGCCCAAACATGCCGGAACAAATCGTGAAGCGCAATCAATGAGTACACGAAAAATACGTGTACCGCAATCGCGGCGGTATCGCTCACGCGTTCGATCGCGATGGCAAGGCCCGAAACGCCGCCGATCCACACTGCGGCCAGCAGTAGAAACAAAACGATGCCGCCGGCATAGCCATCCGCATGGGCCGCGCGCAAACGCTTTTCAAACCAAGTGAGCGTATGGCCCATCAGGCGGACAGGATGCGCGGCATAGACCGGATCGCCAATGGCGAAGTCGAGCAGCACCGCGGCGCCGAGAAACCAGGCGTTCGGTTTGAGAATGCCTAGGTCCACTTCGAAGACCAGCCGAGCGCGATCGTTCGCAGAATCAACAGCGCGGGTCGTTCCGGATCGGCATCAGTGAGCTGCGCAAGAAACTCGGGCCAGCGGCCGGGCTTCGCCGCCAGATTCGCCGCGAGCAGAGCGGCTTGCTGCCGCAGAGCCTCACGCGCCGTCGCCACGGGCAGCGTGCCATAACGTACCCGGTCGAGAATACTTGCAATAGCGTAGGCGGCGGCTGCGGCGAGCGGTTCATAAAAAACCGATTTCGCATTCTTTTGCAAAAGCTCGAAGTCCGTTGCCGAGAGAAGCGGCGCGATGTCTTCGAAGAAAGTCGCCTCGTTCAATCCATAAGCGCCTAAGGCGTGAAACAGGCTGCGCGTATAGCTCGGCTCCAAACCGTTTTGCCAGCGCAACGCTTCGCTGGTCGCATCGCGCACCGCCACGCCAATCAATTCACCTAGTTTCACGTGCGGACTGGTGGAGGTAAGCGGTTTGCCGCCGGGCAAACCTAATGGCGCGGCGATCGCATATTGGTCCGTTCCGGTGCCCGTTGCCGGATCTTTCGAATAGCGGCTCCGGATCGCGAGCCGGGTGAGCGCGGCGCTCTTGGCCTCGGTCATCGTGATAGCCGCGCGAGCGAGCGCTCCGCGCGTCAGCGGATGGCTAATGAAGAGCATGGTGTTGATGGTGCCGCCGGCCGGAGGAATCTTGTCCCATCCGCTCTCGGTCTCGCGCCATCCTGCCGCATCTCCGGCGCACGTGGCATTACCCTGCACGCCCGCGGTGACCACCGCGGTCACCCGCAGATTGCCGTCCTGCTGTTCGCGGATCGCGGCATAGTTCATGTTGGCCGCGGTTCCCATGCTGGCAGTCAATTGTGCATCAAGCCCGATCTCGCGGCACACTGCGTCGTGATAGCCTTCCGGCCCCATTCCCCCGATATACGCTTCGCGCTCCCGATGCCCCGCACCTTCGCAACTCTGATGATTGACGATGTACCGGAGCGATTCGTTTTCGCCGCCGTAGTGGCTCGAAGTGCTGAGTATGCGATGCGGAACCAGCAACTCGGCAATTAAAAAACGGCCCGCGCGCAGCAGCCGGAATTCCGCCGCCGTAAGCAACTCCTCCGCTCTCATAAGCACAAGCGAGTGTACCGTAACATAACCATTATGTTGTTCGATTTGCTGCCGGGTGAGCCCTGGATCATCGATAGTCTGCGCGTGACCGAGCAGGACGCATTCGCGCGTGTCGATATGGTTGGCTGGGCGTTTCCGGACCCGCAACTCGGCCCTCACTCACCCGGCAAATTTCTGGTCAGCAGCGCGCTATTCCGGCGCAACAAGCTTGGTTCCCGTTGGTTCCCGCACTCCAATTGCCGTTTCCGGAAGAGTCGCGGCGCTATCGCGTCATCGCCAACAATGATCTCGACGGTTTTGCGCTCAGTGGGTTACCGATTTCAAACGGCTGGATGCGGCGGCCGGGACGCTCAGCGGAAAAAGCTTCAGCGGGTTCCCGCGCATTCTGGACTTCGGCTGCGGCTGACGGTGCTTGGCGCGCTATACATCGCGGCTCCCTCGAGGAGTCAGGAGTCAGAAGCTAGAAGAGCGAGAGGCATTACTCGTATCGTAGGCACTGGCTCGGATCGGCCTTGGCCGCGCGGTGTGCGGGTATGTAGCTCGCTAAGAGCGCTACCGCGGCTAAGAAAAGCGAGACGCTTGTCAACGTCGCCGCGTCGGAGGAAGTTACTCCATAAAGTAAGCTCGCTATCAAGCGAGTTAGGAAGGCTGCCGCGACTAAGCCGATACCGATTCCCATCGCAACGAGTTTTGCCGCATTCCCGAGCACCAGACGGAGCACGGCACCTGAGCTGGCGCCGATCGCCATGCGGATACCGAATTCGCGCATGCGCTGGCCCACCAAATAGTTCATCACTCCGTAGAGGCCGATCGCGGCAAGAAACAGCGCTAGCAGCGCGAATACGAAAAGTACCGCCGTTCTGAAACGCGATTGACTTACCGATGCGGAAACAATCTGCTGCATGGTTTCTAAGTGATCGACCGGTACATTGGGATCGGTTTCCGAGATCGCCTTGCGCAGCGCGCCGATGACCGCTGCCGACTCGGCCGAAGTGCGGACGACAATGGTAGGACGCGCCTCTACATTGGGAACCTGCGCGTACGGAACGTACATTTCCGGTACGGGTTTTGTGGCCAAAGTCTCGTGATGCACATCGCCGGCGATTCCGGCGATCATTCGCCACTTGCTTTCGCTGAAACGTACACGTTGTCCGATAGGATTCTGCTGAGGCCAGAAGGCGCGGGCCATCGACTCGTTGACCATGACAACCAGCGGCGCATCCTCGTTGTCGGTGGTTTGGAACGCACGGCCGCGCTCGATCGGGATACCCATGACTTTGAAATAGTCGGCGCTGACGGGACGATAATTCATGATGTCGGATACGCCAGGTGGACGGGGAGGCCGGCCTTCGATCTCGAATGACCAGGAGTTGTCGGCGCCGCTCAAGGGCAGATAGGCGGCGAAGGCGGCCGACTGGACGCCGGAGAGGTTGCGCACGCGTTCGAGAAGTGCGCGCTGAAATGCCGAGATGCGGCGATGCTGGCCGGTTCCGAATTTGTAGCCGTTCAAATAAAGCGGTGGAAGCGAAAGCCGCGCGGTGAGAACATGTTCGGTCTGAAATCCCGGAGAAACCTGTAACAACGTCCGAAAGCTTTTCATCATGAGGCCCGCTCCAACTAGCAGGATGAGAGCGATGGCGACTTGTCCAACGATGAGAGCGCCGCGGAGATAGGATTGGCCGGCCACAACGCCACGGCCGCTTTCTTTGAGCGAGGCGCTGGCGGTCACTCGCTGCGCCTGGAGCAACGGAACCAAGCCGAAGAGGATTCCGGTTAGCAGGGAAACAAAACTGGTGAAGGCAAGCGCTCCTTTATCGACCACAATCTCCGAGGTGCGCGGCAGATCCGCGGGTAGATGGCGCACCAGAACGGGCACCGCTACACAAGCGAAGAGGAGTCCCAGTAGTCCGCCAAGCATACTGAGGACCATGCTTTCGGTACACAACTGGCGGGCGAGCCGCTTTCCGCTGGCACCCAGTGCGGCGCGCAGCGACATTTCCTGTTGCCGCGCCGCGGCGCGGCTCAGCAGGAGATTGCCGATATTGGCGCAAGCGATCAACAACACCAGTCCGACGGCGGTCAAGAGAGCGAACAGCGCGGTTCGAACATTGGCAACTACATGCTGCTTCAAGGAAACGGCCGCGATGCCCTGGCCTTTGTCCGCTTTCGGATACCAGCGCGCCAAGTTGCTCGCGACGCGATCGAGATCGGCTTGCGCCTGGCTTATGCCAACGCCGGTTTTGAGTCGAGCGAAGACTCGCAGCGGGTGCGTGCCGCGCTGCCATGGCTCGGGGGGTGAAGGAAGCGCGAGCGGAGTCCACACATCAAACTGATTGCGCGCTTGGAAATCCGCGCTTTTGCTTACGAATGTAAAGTCGCGCGGAAGCACTCCAACGACCGTATAGCCGGTATTGTTCAGATCGAGTTGTTTTCCGATAATGTCGCCGCCGCCAAACTGCCGCTGCCAGGTGGCGTAGCTAAGTACGGCGACTCGGCCTTGACCGGGCCGATCTTCTTTAGACAAAAAGTCTCGCCCAAGAGCCATGTGGATGCCGAGTAGCGAAAAGAAATCGCCGGAAACGGCGGCTCCCGCCAGGCGTTGCGGCTCGCCGTAGCCGTTCAGGATAAAGTCCGGGTAGGGATCGAGAGCCGCCATCTTTGCGAACGAGCGGGTTTGTTCGTGCCAATCGAAAAAGTTGGCTGGCGCCACCGTTCCCAGCGCATCGCCGGAAAGTTGCTTTTCCCAAAGCGTGAGAAGGTGATCGGGTTCGGGATAGGGCAGAGGCTTGAGCAGCACGCCGTTGACGACCGTGAACATTGTGGTGTTCGCGCCGATTCCAAGCGCCAGCGTGAGCACGGCTATGACCGAGAAGCTGGGATTTCTAGCCAGCGTTCGAAACGCGTAGCGAAGATCTTGTAAGAGGATGTCCATGGAAGCTCCGGTTCGGATATCGCGAACGCTTTCTTTGATTGGCTCGAGATGAGCGGGATCACCGTGACCGGCTACCAGCTCGAAATAACTGCGAAGTTCTTCTTCCAGGTCCCGGTCCAGGCGTTCTTTACGGAAGAGATTGCGATAGAGAGCGGACAGGCGGCGGATCACGAGACAGTCCTTCTAGGTAGCCCGCAGAGCGCTCGCCATCGCCAGCGATATTCGCTCCCAGCGCTTCGTCTCGGTCTGAAGTTGGCCGCGGCCCGGCTTCGTGAGCCGGTAGAATTTGGCGCGGCGATTTGTTTCCGATTCGCCCCAGTTCGAGATGAGCCAGCCGGCTTCCTCCATTCGATGCAGAGCCGGGAACAGAGAACCCGCCTTGACTTCGAAAGTTCCGCCGGTGACCTGAGATATTCTGCGCGCTATTCCCATGCCGTGCAATGGTTCGAGCGCGAGGGCTTTCAAAATCAACAAATCGAGCGTTCCCTGAAGAAGTTCTGATTGCTCGGATGACATGGCTACTTATAGACGGTCTATAGCAGAATAGCAGTCTTCCCATAGAGCGTCAATTAGGGGGTCAACCCCACCAACGGCCTAAGGTTTTACCCCTAACTTGCCGATTCATCCAGAGAGACGTCACACGTGTCTGCGATCAGGAAGTTTGCTTCCGCGTTCGGAGCGTTGCTACTGGCAGCGCTATCGGCGCGCGCCAGCCTGGATCCGTCTAAAGCGCTCACCCAATACGTCCACCGGAGCTGGCAGGCCGATTCGGGCCTTCCGCAAAACTCCGTGCTCGCCATTGCCCAGACGCCCGACGGCTACCTGTGGCTTGGCACCGAAGATGGCTTGGTGCGCTTCGACGGCGTTCGTTTCACACTGTTCGACCAGCGCGCCATTCCCGGTCTGCGCAGCAACGAAATCCGCGCGCTACTCGTAGACAAAGCTCAGAACCTTTGGATCGGCACGCATGGCGGCGGCCTTGCCTGCCTATCGCACGGCAAGTTTAAGGTGTTGGATGCCCGAAGCGGCCTCTCGAGCGACTCCATCCTGGCGCTTTATGAGGACCGGCTTGGCGCACTATGGATTGGAACCGATGGCGGCGGGCTCATCCAGCTTAAGAATGGAAAATTCCGGACCTTTCGCAAAACGGACGGTCTTGCCGACGATGCCGTATTCTCTATCTCTGGCGACGACGCCGGAACCCTCTGGATCGGAACGCATGGCGGCCTCAGCCGGTTCTCCGAAGGTAAATTCACGACGCTCGGAACCAAAGACGGATTGGATAGCGACTACATCCGCTGTACTTACGTCGACCGGCACCGGAACGTCTGGATTGGCACGAACGACGGAGGCGTCAACCGGCTGGCCATGGGGGCCATCGCCCACTTCGCCCGCAAAGACGGGCTGACCAGCGACACGATTCTCTCCATGTATGAAGATCGCGCCGGAACCATGTGGATCGGAACTCTGGATGGCGGGCTCAATCGCTTTTCAAACGGTAAATTCACTTCGCTCACGCAAAAAGAAGGGCTCTCGAGCGCGGGCGTCTGGTCTATCTTGGAAGGCCGCGAGGGCGAGCTCTGGGTAGGTGGCGCCGGAGGTGGGCTGGACTGTTTGAAAGACGCGCTCTTCACTACCATCGGCACGCGCGAAGGTTTGGCAACCGACTTAGTCCTGCCGGTATACGAAGATCGCGACGGCGCGCTATGGATGGGTTCCGACCATGGACTGACTAAATGGCAAGACGGGCGGATGGTCCTCTTCACTACTAAAGAAGGATTGCCCGACAACTTAGTCTTCTCGGTGACCCAGGATATTCATGGCACGATCTGGGCGGGTACCAGTAAAGGATTGGCCAAGCTCGAGAATGGCAGGTTCCTCACGACCGGCTTGGGCAGCGATGTCCCCAATAACTTTGTGATGTCAACATATGCCGATCGCGATGGCACGCTCTGGGTCGGAAACCGCGCGGGACTTCACCATTTTGATGGAAAGAGCTTTACCACTTACAACACGCAAAACGGCCTCACGAACAACTTTGTTCTTTCGATTTACCAGGCAAACGACGGCGTTATTTGGGTCGGTACCAACGGCGGAGGCCTGAACAAGCTCGAAAACGGAAAATTTTCGTCGTATACGACGCACGATGGTTTATCGAACGACATCGTGTGGTCGATCCACGGCGAGCCCGATGGCACATTATGGCTGGGAACGAATGGCGGCGGCCTCAATCGCTTCCGCGCGGGTAAGTTCACCAATTACACGACCGCTAACGGCTTGTTCGACGACGTAGTGTTCGAAATACTCGACGACCGGCTTGGCCAACTGTGGATGAGCTCCGATAAAGGCGTGTTTGCGGTGCGCAAGGACGAACTTGAAGAGCTCGCCCGGGGACGCCGTAGCACCATTTCTTCCACCGTCTACGGAATCAATGAGGGAATGAGAAGCCGCGAATGCAACGGCGGTTTCCAACCGGCCGGTTGGCGGACCAAACGTGGCTTGCTGTGCTTTCCGACCGTGAAAGGTTTGGTGATGGTCGATCCGGCTCGTCTCGCGCGGCGTCAAGCGCCGCCACTGGTCGCGATCGAGCGAGTGGTGGTCGATCAGAACGAAATCGATATGGATGCGCCGGCGGATCTTCCTCCCGGCCGCGGAAAACTGGATTTTCAATTTACCGGCCTGAGTTTTGAGGCGCCCGAAAAAATCCACTTCCGCTACATGTTAGAAGGCTTCGACAAGGAATGGACCGAGGCCGGCACGCGCCGCAGCGCCTACTACACAAATATTCCTCCCGGCCGCTACCGCTTTCGAGTGATGGCCTCCAACCAGGACCAGGCCTGGAGTCCGGCCGGAGCCGGCGTCTCCTTCACGCTCGAGCCGCATTTCTATCAAACCTGGACGTTCTACTTGTTCCTCATCGGGGTGGTGGCCGCGCTTGCCTACGGCGCCCACAAACTGCACGTCCGGCACCTGCGCCGGCGGCAGTTCGAGCTTCTGCAATTGGTCGATGCGCGGACGTTCGCCCTAGGCGAGCGGGAAGCCGAGCTACGTCAATCGCGCGATCAACTCGAAATTCGCGTGCAGCAGCGCACCAACGAGTTAGTCGTCATGAACAAGTCGCTCGCAGACGAAGTAGCGATCCGGCGCGAGGCGGAGTTGAAAGCCGAGGCCGCCAACCGCGCCAAAAGCGACTTTCTCACCAACATGAGCCACGAGATCCGCACGCCGATCAACGGAATTCTCGGCATGACCGAAATCGTCCTCGATTCGAACTTGAATCACGATCAGCGGGAATCGCTCGAAATCGTCAAGACTTCGGCCGATTCGCTGCTGACCATCGTCAACGACATCCTCGACTTCTCACGGATCGAGGCGCGCCGGATGCGGCTCGAGCCGGTTCCATTCAATCTTCGAACCTGGATCGACGAGCTTGTCCGGTCGCTTGCCCCCTCCGCCCATCACAAGAATCTATCGCTCTCGATGCACGCCGATGAAGCCCTCCCCACTTATGTGATCGGCGATGCGATTCGCTTGCAGCAAGTGATCTTGAACCTGGTCAATAACGCAGTGAAGTTTACCGCCGGCGGTGGGGTTTTTCTGTCCGTCGTCCCGGAGGAATTGCACCCGGACGAGGCCATGCTGCGCTTCTCTGTCACCGACACCGGCATTGGCATTTCGGAAGACAAGCAAAAGACCATATTCGAAGCTTTCTCCCAAGCCGACAATTCCTCGACGCGGCGTTATGGAGGAACGGGCTTAGGCCTTACTATCTCCTCGCAATTAGTGGCGCTAATGGGCGGCAAGATGTGGGTGGAGAGCCAAGTTGGTGCAGGCAGTACATTTCACTTCACCGCCCAGCTCGAAATCGCCCATCTACCGTCGCTAGCGCGCTGAAAACTCAGGCGAATACCCCGCACGGCTTAGAGTATTCCCTCGGTCGAGCTCGGGCTTTCACCGTCGATATGCCTCTCAGTTACCAATAAAATGCTAAGCAAATTTACCAACGCAGGTAACGGTTCGACAAAAGGGGTCTCTCTCATGTTTAAGAAGGTTAGGTTCGTCGGTCTGATGGCGCTGGCGTCCTCGGGCGTCTGGGCGCAGTCGTCCAAGCTGTCACCCGAGCTGGCCGCGCTCAATCCGCGCTCGACGGCGAAAGTGATCGTTCAGTGGAAAAATGCGCCCACCGTTACTACTACCACTCAAAAGGGCCTAAATCTGGGCGGTTTGGTGGGGTCGCTATTGTCATTGGTAGCCAAAACATTGACGTCGATCAATGCCACTGTTCTTACAGTGCCGGCTTCGTCGCTGAGCGTGCTGGCCGCGGATCCGAACGTTCTCTATATCTCGTCCGACCGGCCGCTAACCAGCAAGCTGGACAACACCGCCGCGGCGGTAAACGCCAGTGCCGTCTGGAAGGCAGGCTACAACGGATCGGGAATCGGCGTCGCCATCCTCGATAGCGGAATCAAT
>Ga0193753_10003517_pt1 | contig 11529 bp, 8 predicted proteins | sample H1c2metaG_FD_144925 | JGI IMG/M metagenome (GOLD analysis project Ga0193753, IMG submission 144925) | Soil microbial communities from a riparian zone of the East river system, Colorado, United States - H1c2 | ecosystem: Environmental > Terrestrial > Soil > Riparian zone | place: USA: East River... | reverse complement strand
CAAAAAGAAGCCACCGGACAAAGGCTACGTGCACTGGGACAAGGGGACCTTCACGCGCCTCAACGAGTCGCCCCCCGAGCCTCTGGTTTCGCGTTTCTCGGTGTCGCATGGAATGTTGATGCAGGTACTGGAGCGCGAACGAGGCGGGTGCCGGGCGATGGCGCGCCTCATTTGGCATTCGCACGAACGGCGCGCGCAAAAACGCATTCACGGAAAAACGACGGCGATGCTTTTTCGCTCGCTCGTCGATGCCGGGATCATCGAAGTGGACGGGCGCCACGTGGTGGTGAACGCCGACCTGCAGGAAGATTTCTCGCTTCACCACGCACTTTCGCTCTACTTGCTCGATACACTCGACCGAATCGATCCCGATTCGGAGACGTACGCGCTCGATGTCCTGTCGCTCGTGGAATCGATTCTGGAGAATCCGGAACTCGTGCTGATGAAACAGCTCGACGCCCTGAAGACGAAAAAGATGGCGGAGATGAAGGCCTCGGGCGTCGAATACGACGAGCGGATCGAGGAGCTTTCGAAGCTCGAATATCCGAAGCCCAATCGCGACTTCAGCTACGACACGTTCAATGCGTTTTCGGCCAAACACCCGTGGGTCGGCCAAGACAACATTCGTCCCAAGTCCGTCGCGCGCGAGATGTACGAGATGTTCATGTCGTTTCGCGAATACGTTCAGGAGTACGCTCTGGAGCGCGCGGAGGGGCTGCTTCTTCGCTATCTCTCGGACGTCTACAAAGTGTTGGTGGAGACCGTCCCGCGCTACGCGAAGAACGAGGAGCTCGACGACATCATCGTGTACTTCGGTGCCATCGTTCGCCAGGTCGACTCGAGCTTGCTCGACGAGTGGGAAAAGATGCGCGATCCATCGCGCGCCCAGGCGCCGCTTACGGTGGCGCCCAGGGAGGAGATCCTCGAGCCCGAAGGGACGCGCGACATCACGCGCGACGAGCGCTCTTTCACGGTCCTCGTGCGCAACGAGATGTATCGCTTTCTGCGCGCGCTCGCGCGAAAGGACTACGATCTAGCCGCCGAGATCGTCGCCCCGGTTTCGGCCGCGGAGATCAAAGAGAAGATTGCACCCTACTTCGAAGAACACGCCGTCATCCGCGTCGATCCCGAAGCGCGAAGGCCGTCGCTCCTCCGCATCGACAAGGGACCCACGCGCTGGCAAATCGAGCAAACGGTGCTCGACCCCGAGGGAGACAACGATTGGGTCGTCGTATGCACCGTGGACCTGGAGCGCGCGCGGCAAGACGGACGCGCCGCTCTGACCTTGGAGCGCTTGGGGACCTGAGTTACACAACTTCGCCATGCCGGAAATCTTTGGCCGATATACGATTCCAGGCCTCGAGGGCGAACGACTCGTACGCGTCCACGTGCGGCGCGGCGCGCAGTCCGGTGCGCGACGCCGCGGGGTCGACAAGAGACCGCTCCTCGTCTTGTTCGACGGGCAAAACGTATTCGACGACGAGCCCTCGTTTTCCGGCGGTTGGTACGTGCACGCGGCCGTGGACCGCCTGTCACCGGCTCGCCACCACGTCCCCATCGTCATCGCCATCGATCACGGTGGTGAGCAGCGCATCAACGAGCTCGGGCCCTTCGTCGCGGGCGGACGCGGAGGAAAAGCCGAGACGCTGATCGAATGGATCGGCGCCGTGCTCTTGCCAGACGCGCGCAAGACCTTTCCCATCGTCGATGGCCCCGTCGGCGTTTGCGTCGGAGGCTCGTCGATGGGCGGTCTCGCCTCGCTCTACGCCCACTTTCGAAGGCCGGACCTCTTCGGCGGCGTCGTCTCGATGTCCCCATCGTTTTGGTTCGGACAGCGTGCCCTTTTCTCGTTCATCACCAAACGAGAGACCCCGCCCGTCTCACGCATCTACCTCGACTGCGGATTGCGCGAAGGGGGCGGCAACATGGCGCCGCTCGTCGCACGCATGGCCGAGCACTTGACCCACCGCGGCTACGGCCCCGATAAGCTCAAATTGGTACTCGACCCGCGCGGCGCCCACGGCGAACGCCATTGGCGAAGAAGGTTCCCCGCCGCACTACGCTTCATGTACCAAAAACGCTAACCCTCCCCTTCTGCCTTCTGCCCGCTCCGGGGGAGGGCTGGGGTGAGGGCAAGCCCCCCTTTGCAGCCTCTCCCCCCTCCCGCTCCCGCTCCCGAGCGTCGCCGGCCGAGAGTTTCGGGAGAGGGAGAGGGGGCAAGGCCCTTTTCGGCGGCCCCAACGAGCCCCCGGTTTGATTTAGTCTCGCGCCATGCACGATCGCGTCGGAGACTTCCTCGCGGAACGAACGCCCCGGCGAGCGCTGACGATTCTCGCGTTTTTGGTGCTGCTGGTGCTCTTTCGGCACCTCTTGCCGCTGCTCGTCTTCTTCGTCGCCTTCGAGCGCAGCCTCGGTGCCGTTGCCTCGTTCATCGAGGAAAAGACGCGCATGCCGCGCAAAGGCGCGGTGCTCGCCGTAGCCGGGGTCGTGCTCGTGATCGCGACAGGGGGCATCGCGCTCGGTGCGGGGCGGGCGGTTCACGCCATACGCGAGGCGCGGGACCTACCGGAACGGATCGGTGAGATCCGCGAGCACCCGCTCGTTCGGCGCCTGCACGAGCATGTCACCGACAGTGACTCGCTCGTCGAGCAAGGCAAGCACTACGCGGGCGACGCTCTTCACTATGTGTCGCAGGTGGGACACATCGTCGCGTACACGATTATTGGCTTCATCTTCGCCATCGTGTTTCATCTCGAGCGTGAACGGCTCACGGCGTTTCGGGGCAGTCTCGATCCGCGAAGCTTTCTCGGTACGCTGCTTCGTTGGTTCGCTCACGTGGCCGATGCCGTCAGTCTGACGATCCAGCTTCAACTGGTCGTGGCCGCGTGCAATACGCTGCTCACCCTGCCGTTGCTTCTCTTGCTCGGGATCCCCCACCCCGGCTTGCTCATGGTTCTCATCTTCGTGAGCGGGTTGGTGCCCGTCATCGGCAACTTGGCATCCGGCGCGGTGCTCGTCTTTTTCGCCTATCAAGCCAAACACTGGCTCGGCGTGTCTTTGATGGTGGCTCTGACCTTTTTGCTGCACAAAATCGAGGCGTACTACCTCAATCCGCATCTGAGCGCGCGGCACGTGCCGCTCCCAGGCTTCGTCCTCATCGTGAGCCTCGTCTTCTTCGAACATCTGTTCGGGTTCGTCGGGCTCTTTCTATCGTTCCCTTCGCTCTTCGTGGCCGGGAAAATTCGCGCCGAGTTTCGCGAAGAAGACGGCCGCGACGAGGAAGAGGCGCCCTCCAGTGCGTCAGGAAGCGGAAAACGGACGCCGGATACTCTCACCAGTCGACGAGCGCGGATCCCCAGGTGAAGCCCGATCCAAAGGCGACCATGGCGACCTTCATGCCCCGCTTCAATCGACCGCTCCGCTCCGCCTCTGCGAGCAAAATGGGAATCGTCGCCGCCGTCGTATTGCCATAACGTTGGATGTTGCTGACGAGTTTCTCCTTCGGGATCCCAACGTGATCGGCAATGTATTCGTTGATTCTCAAATTGGCTTGATGAAACACGAATAGGTCGATGTCGTTTCCTGTCACGTTGTTGGCGACGCACGCCTCCATGAGGGCGCCGATCATGCGCTCGACGGCGTTTTTGAACACGACCTTGCCGTCCATTTGTGCCCACATCATTTCCGGCGCGACCTGCCCGACACCTTCCGAGTTCGACGGAATGAAGGGGCGCTTGGAAATGTCCCACACCTTTTGCGCCAACACTTCCGTGTAGCGACCGTCGGCACCAAGGTGCCAGCTTCGCACGCCGCGGTCCTCCTCCGTGGCGCTCACGATGACGGCGCCGGCACCGTCACCAAACAGAGACGAGACGGCGCGACCGCGCGTGGAGAGATCCAGTGCGGCCGAGTGGGTCTCGGCGCCGACCACGAGGACGTGTTTGGCGGCGCCCGATTTGACCATCGACGTGGCGGCGCCCAGCGAATACAGAAAGCCGCTGCACTGATTGCGCACATCGAGCGCGGGGACGAACTTGGCCTTCGGCCCTTCGCACAGACCGAGCTTTCGCTGCAGATAGATCCCGCTTCCAGGAAAGCAGCATTCGGGCGAGAGCGTGGCCAGCACGATCATGTCGAGATCGTGCGCTTCGATGCCCGCCGCCTCCAGCGCCGAGCGCGCCGCAGGGAGCGCGAGATCCGACGTGCCGACCCCCTCGTCGGCGAAGCGGCGCTCCTGGATACCCGTGCGCTGCACGATCCAGTCGTGGCTCGTGTCGATCCCGTATTGCGTCTTGAGGTCGTCGTTGGTGACGACGCGCGGCGGGACGTAGAACCCGGTGCCAGAGATGTATGCGTTGGGCATAGAAAGATCGTACTTTAGGCTGCGCCCCTCCGGAGAAAATATTGCTCGGAGCGATCACTTGCGCGCGGGCGCGCTTTGCGGACTCTGGACCCCGGAAGGCGCCCCAGCGCCGCCGCCGCGTTGCCCCAATTGTCCTTTGCGTCTTAGCCCGATGAGGACGACGACCGCGGAAATCGTGGCGATGACGAGAAAAAAGATCCACTTCGAGAAGTGCCGATCGAAGGCGGAACGGCGCACGCGCCGGGCTGTGATGCTCGAATGCGAAGTCTGCTCGGACAGCGAGAGAGGCCCCTCCATCGGCGCCGGGACCGCGATGGGCGCCAAGGGGGACCTGAGGGTGGACGTGAGGGTGGACGTGACAGGCGGCGTCGCCGGCGGGGCGGCGGGCGACTCGCGTGCGCCGACGAAGATCATGCTCTCGTCGAGGTTCGGTCCCTCATGGCTCGCATAGACGCCAGGTCCCGGATGAACCTCCGTTGGATCGGTATCCTGAACGGGGGCGTACCGGGAATCGAACGGTCCAACTGCGGCGCGGAGGGCCGTACGCATGGCGCTCGCGTCGAACCACCGCCTATCGGGTTCGAGCGAGAGCGCGCGATCGATGACCGCCACGAGCCCCGCCGGCAGCTCCGGCGCCACCGATCCGAGCGAGCGCGCACGTGCCGTCGCCGTCAGTAGCAAATGCTGGTGCAAGGTCGCGGCACCGGAATGCACACGCTGGCCGGTGATGAGGCAAAAGGCCGTCGCCGCGGCGGACCAAAGATCCGAGCGGCCGTCGACCGCCTTGTTGCGACCACCGGCCTGCTCCGGCGACATGAAATCGGGCGTACCGAGAATGAAGCCCGTCTTCGTGAGCGACGTGGTGGCACCGCCGCCGCTCGAACCCTGCCCGACCTCCGCCTTCATCCGCGCGAAGCCGAAGTCGAGCACTTTGACGTGCCCCTCGCGGGTCAGAAAGACGTTGTCTGGCTTGATGTCGCGATGAACGATGTTTCGCTTGTGGGCCGCGATGAGCACATCGAGCAACGTGTCGAGCACCCACACGACTTCCGCCATCGGGAGCTTGCCGCCGTGACGCTCCGCGCGCACCTCGTAGGACTCCCCTTCGAGAAGCTCCATGATCAAGAAGACGGCGCCATCCTCGGTGACGTCGTCGTCGAGCACGCGGACGACGCCGGGGTGCTCGATGGCATTCCCGACGTACGCCTCGCGCATGAAACGTGTACGAATCTGCTCGTCTCGCGAAAACTGCGGGTGAAGGACCTTGAGCGCAACACGGTGTCCGTTGCGATGCGTCGCGGCGTACACCGTGGCCGTGGCTCCGTCACCCAGACGAGTGTCGACGCGCCACTTGCCCTTGATCACCTTGCCGATGCGTCCCGCCCGGCTGTATCCACGGTTTTCCTCTACCACCGGCCTCGCCCAGGAGGCAGAGAGTAGAGCAAGCTGGGCGTTCAAGCATCGGTTTTGAGACCGAGCTCACTGGAGCTGGATGGATTGGACGCCCCAGTAGCCGCTGGCGAGGAAAAGTTGGTCGTTCTGGCGCGATAGGCTTCCCGCCCAACCCTGGGTCCGAACGAATTGGTCGTAGGTCGGCGCGCCATTCGACTGCAGGCGGTAGACGTCGATGCCGTTGCCCCACCCCGAGGTGACGATGGCGCGGTCGCCTTCGACCCCGAGCAGCCACCCCCACCCGTTTTGACCCGGCGCTTGGCGATCGACGGGCACACGCGGATTGGTGAGGTCGAACTCGTGGAGCGCCACCCGAGGCCCCGTCCCCGTGTTGTTTTCGTAGCGTTGCACCGAGGCGTAGGCCTTGTTTCCGCGCACGAAGACGTTGCCCAGCCACCCATCGAGAACCGTGGTGCTCTGGAGGTACGCGCGATTGTCTTGGATGCGCGCCACCGAAATTTCGTCCTTCGGCGTGCCGTTCCACCAGCGGTAGTCGGTGAAGTAGAGAAGCGAAGGATCCGTCTCCGATGCGCCGACCAAGAGTCCCGGAACGTTGATGCGCGCCCCAACCTTCGGGTGCGCCCGATCGCTCAGGTCGATCTGATCGAGGTAGTAGCGAACCACGCCCGCAGAGCTCTGGCCGCTCTGGCTATCGTAGACCGGATACGTCATCCACTCGTAGTGGCTCGTATAGAGCTTGCCCCCGACCGCACGCATATTTCCCCACCACGCGCGCGAGTCTTGATTGATGTCCGTCGATGTCAAGTTGGGAGCGTCGGGGTTCGTGATGTCGACCACGTAGAGCTTCTGGTTCGCGTCCCACGTCCCATCGCCGCGGTAATGCGGATAAAAGCGCCGGAAAGCGAGCGCGTTCCCTTCGACCTGCACGACGTCCGATCCACCGAACCAGTCGTACCAAAAGCACCCGTACCAACCCCACCCGTACCCGGCGTAGTTTGGATCGATTGGCAACGAGACCTTTCCGCGAAGTTTGGCCCCCCCGTTCGACAGATCGACGACCTGCACTTGGGGAACGGCCGAATAGCACTTGGCCGGGGTGTTCCCGTCGCCCGACGTGGGGAGCGCCGGGCCGCCACCGTTGCCCCCGTTCGCGCACGGGACCTCCGCCTTGACGCTCGTCACCACGTAGCTCAAGTCGCCGTTGCGGAAGACCTGAGCGTTGTTCCCATCGATCTTCAAGGTCGGCGCCGCCGAGGCGTCCGTGTGCTCGTCGGCGTTGTCGATCGGCAGCATGCGCAGTTCCGATTGGCGATCGTCGTAGCCCCACCAGTCGGTGGAGAGTTCGGCCACGGTGGCGCCGTCGGGGCGGGCGTCGACCACGTTACGCGCGAGCGTGAGCTCCTTGACGACCTTCGGATTCGCGTGGTTCGTGTAGTCGACCACGCTGAGCGCCTGATCGCTGAGCGACACGATGCGGCCCTTGACGAAGATGCCGCGCTCCACCCACCCTTGTGAGCGCGCAGCGCCGGCCGTGTGGATCGCCGTCGGCGAGTATTCGATGAGTTGAACGCCGTTTTGGTACGCGTAGCTCTGAGGGCTCCACCCGCTGAACGGCAGCACCACGAGCCCCTGCTGGTCGTCCTTGATGAACGCCTTGAACGTGCCGGCCGCCGGCGTCCACGCCCACCCGTCGCCGAACGTCGACTTGCCGATGAGCGAGGGCGCCGCCGCGTTGCTCACGTCGAAATACTGAAGCGACACCTTGTTGGCATTCGTGCCGTACTCGTTGCCGAGCGCGAAGAGACGGTCGCCCGACGGGATGAAACTCCAGATGGTGCCTTGCACGTTGACGGGCGGACCCGCCAGTTTAGGCGCGATGGGGTTCGACAGATCGTAGACCTGAAACGGGGTCGTGTTCGTGTTCGAGTAGCCGTTGCCCGGCGACAGGTACATACGCTGGCCATCGAAACGTGTCGCAACCGACCAGCCCGTCGAAGGGATTCGAAGCTCCGAGGACGAGACCGGCGCATCCGGGTTCTGAAAGTCGACGGTGGACAGCACGTACTGGCCATCCTGGCTCCCGCAATAGCTACCGCCGCACCCGAGCAAGTGGGCGTATCGCTTGTCCGCAAAGTCGATATTCCATCGTCCGTTGTCCGTCCCCCATCCTTGGACCGAACCATCGACCGTGATGCGCCCGCGCAAATTGATTGCGCCCAGAGGGTCGGAGATATCGAGATAGACGAGTTCGCTCCGGCCGCTCGGCTGACTCCAGGGCTGCGATGGATCGGTCGAAATGTCATGCGCAAGCATGATGCTCGCGTTGGTGACGTTGAAGATCGAGCTGTATCCGTCGAACTCGTGCGCCGATTTTCGCGCGATGACGCCGTTGGCGAAGCTCACGCTACTGACGACGACCTTCGGCCCGTGCGCACTCGTGCTCGTGCCCCCCGATCCCGACGCGGCGGTGCCGGCGGGTGCGTCGGCATAACCGTCCCAGCCATAAGACCACCCGTAGTCCTCGCTTACCGCGTAGAGCACGTCTCCCACGATGCGCGTGTCGCGAACCCAGCCGCCCAGCCTCGATTCGCCGAGAACTTTGATATTCGCCGGGTTGGTCGCATCGAGTCCGCGAACGATGGACCCGTGAAACGGCGTGCCGTCGTCCATCTTGCCGTACCAGTCGGCCACGACGATGGTCGCAACTCCATTGCGCACGTACATCTCGACCGGGCTACCGTAGATGCTGCTGCGCCCGAGAAGCCTCGGTTGGTCGACGTTGCTGACGTCGAACACCATGAGCCCGCGGTAGGCGTTGAGATAATAAAGGCGGTCGCCTTCGAGCCGATAAAGATCGGTCTCTTCCACCTTTCGCTCGGGGGCTGCGGTGTCGCCCGCTCCGGCGTTTTCGGCCGGCGGGGTGCCCGCGCCCTTGTCTCCGCTGCTTCCGAGGCCACTCGACGATTGGCCACCGAGCGGGGGCGCCGAAAGAAAATCGGATTGCCCCTCCGTGCGTTCTTGATCGGGCCCCGACGAGCCGCCGGACGAACACCCGGGAAAGGCGACCACGGCGCCCACGAGGGCGGTCAACGTTGCAAAGGGAAGGAGCGAAGAAGAAAAGCGGTGGCGGCGGAGATGGCGCATGATGGGCGTTTAGAGCATGGGGTGTGCCGTGTTCGCTTTCCGCCATTTTTGGTGCACCGTGGCGGGCAAGACCGGACACATCCATCCTAGGAGTGTGCCACGTGGCACACTTCGCCAAAGCAATCCCCATGCGCGGCGCCCTCTACGGGGCCATGAGCTCGCACGAGTCGAGCTGCGCCGCAACGCGGCCGCCGCCCGGGCTGACGAAGCCGGTTACGGTCGCGGGCTGGTCGACCACGAGCAGGCTCGCTTGTTCGGGGGGAAGCGTGCAGGACACAGCCGCCAACTGGTCATGTAGGATAACGCGCTCGCCCGATAGTTCGTGGACGACGCCCGCGACGCGGACAAGCTGCCCCGTGTACTTGGTATTCGCGCTCGCCGGGTCGTCGCTGAAGTCCTTGATGAACTCCAGAACGTCGAGTTGGGGCGCGGAAGGTCGATCCAGCATCGGCCTTTTCGCGGGGACCTCGGCGGATGGCGTCGCCTCGGCGGTCGGCCCGACCGGCCCCCCACTTTTCCTTCCGCAGCCGTCGCACCCAAAGGCTGCCGCAGACGAAGCCACGAAGGCGAGCAGCAGCCACGCATACCATCGGCGCACATTCGCCATAATCCGGTGGAGTCTAGACCCGAAACCACTTGCGGCGGGGGCATGTTCGCTCAATGTAAATTTTAGGACATGCTCGAGAGAACAATTGCCGTCATGCGCGGTACGGTTCGCTCGAAGCCGTCGGGGTCGGGGGGGGAGCGGCACGGGGCGAAACGCACGCAATCCACACAGCAGCGCACGGAACAGGCGCCGCAAGGCCGCGGTACGCCCGTAGGCCATGTAAGCCGCGTGTTTCGCGAGGTGTACGAAGCAGAACGTGTGAGCGTGGGCGCCATCGCGCTGGCGCGCCGCCCGGAATCCCTTCACGCCCTCGCCGAGCGCGCGTTCGAGCGACTCGGCAAAGAAGCGAGACGGGGGAGGCTCCGCCTCGAAAACGCCGTGGACAGCGGGTTGACGGCGCCCTGTGATCCGGAGCGCATCCTCAAAGTGCTTCTCCACTTGATCGCCAACGCGATCGCCGTCAGCGACGAGCGCGGGAAGATCGTCGTCAGCGCGCGAACCGTCGAGAGCGGAATCGTCATCTCGGTGCGCGACGAGGGGCCCGGCATCGATCTGCGTGCCTGGCCTTACCTCTTTCGCGAAGGGTGGAAGGATCCGAGCCGGAAGGGCGAAGGACTCGGGCTCACCGTATCGAAAGCCATCGTCCATGCGCACGGAGGCAAAATATGGTGCGAGAGCGCACTCGGACGCGGCACGACATTCAACTTCACGCTCCCGACGTCACCCAACGAACCTGCCACCGAGCCGAGCGCGCCCCTTTCCGAAGCCCTTTCGGATGAAGGTGCCACGCTCGGCGCGTAGCCAGCGCAGTGCAGCAGTGCAGCACGAGAGAGAGTCGAGAAAAGAGTCGCTTCTCGCTCCGAGGTGATACCGTGGACGTGCCTTGCCGAAAGATTCCATTGCCGAGCGAGTCGAGCGGCTGCAAATCCCATTTAGTGCCTTCGGGAACGACCCTTACGGTGTCTCGAAAAAGCACCTGACGCGCGCATTCACAGCGTTGCGATTCTTTTACCGGCACTACTTCTCGGTGGAGACACACGGCTTGGTGCACGTGCCTCCGCGCGGGCGGGCCATGCTCGTTGGCAACCACTCGGGCGGCGTCGCGATCGACGCGGCGATGGTCTACGCATCGGTTTTCTTCGAGATGGACCCGCCGCGTCTCGCACAAGGGATGGCGGAAAAGTTCATCAACCGTTTCCCCTTCGCATCGCTTTGGACGGGAAAGGTCGGGCACTTTACCGGGCTCCCCGAACACGCCGAGCGCCTGCTCGAAGAGGACCGGCTGCTCATGGTCTTTCCCGAAGGGGCGCGAGGCACGGCCAAGCTGTTCAAAGAGCGCCACTCGCTCGTCGACTTCGGCACCGGCTTCGTGCGCCTCGCGCTGAAGACCAAGACGCCGATCATCCCATTTGCGTTTCTCGGCGGGGGCGATGCGCTCCCCACCGTCGCCAATTCCTACAGGCTCGGCAAGCGCCTCGGCGTTCCGTACGTTCCCATCGTGGCGTACTTCGCGCCCGTGCCTTTGCCCGTTAAACTCGAGATTCATTACGGCGCGCCGTTGGTGTTTCGCGGAACGGGCAACGAGGACGACGAAGTGGTTGCCGGCTACGTCGACCAGGTGAGGGAGAGTATCAAGCGTCTCATTCACCACGGCTTGTGTTTGCGCCGGGGAGAACCCACGGCCTCCGTGCGCTTCGGCGACGAGGAGCGTGAGGTCCGATGAAGATCGTCATTCCCGGCATCGCGGGAGGCATCGGACAGAAGCTCGCCCTGCACCTGCTCGCGAAGGGCCACGAGGTGACCGGGATCGACGTTCGCGCATGGCCAGACGCGCCCAAGGAAATCCCCGTGCACCGCGTCGACATTCGCAAGCGCGCCGCCGAGGAGGTGTTTCGGCGCGTGCGTCCCGAAGCCGTCGTGCACATGGCGACGGTGACGTCGCTCATGATGAAGGGCGAAGAGCGTCACCGCATCAACCTCGGTGGAACGCGCGCCGTCTTCG
>Ga0193753_10003516_pt1 | contig 11531 bp, 10 predicted proteins | sample H1c2metaG_FD_144925 | JGI IMG/M metagenome (GOLD analysis project Ga0193753, IMG submission 144925) | Soil microbial communities from a riparian zone of the East river system, Colorado, United States - H1c2 | ecosystem: Environmental > Terrestrial > Soil > Riparian zone | place: USA: East... | reverse complement strand
AGTGCGAGGGCCGTGATGAGGAGGATGCTCGCGATCGCGATCCGTCGGCTGTTCATGGGCTCGAGAGATCATGGGGTAGCATCGGGCGGTAAATGGGAGCAAACGAGAACGTGCCGTCGACCGTTCGAGCTGCCCCGGGGCTCAACACGACGAGCTGCTCGCAGTTCTGTCAATCGCGTCGCCTATTAACGAAGTTAAACTGGCAAGTTTAACTTGTCAGTTTTCTTTTCGTCGCTAGGATCACGTCATGGGTTCGGAGCGACGACGGTGCGAGCTATTGGCGAACGAGCTGCGAGAGGTCGCCTCGGCGTTGACCGCGCGGCTCCGTGCCGAATCGGCCGGGGATCTCTCGATGTCGCAGACGTCGGTCCTCGCCCGGTTGCACAAGCTGGGGCCATCGACGGTGGCCGATCTCGCGCGCGCCGAGCACGTGAAGCCGCAATCGATGGGCGTGACGGTGGCCTCCCTCGAAGAGGAGGGGCTCATCACGCGCAAGATCGATCCGAACGACGGGCGCCGCTTGAACGCCTCCCTCACGGAGGTAGGGAAGGAGGCCCTTCTCGCGGGTCGTGCCGCTCGGCAGGCGTGGTTGAGCAAAGCGCTCGAGGACCACCTCGACGATGCAGAACAGAAAGATCTCCTGAAAGCGATGTCGCTCGTCAAGAAGGTCCTCGGGCGGTGAGCTTGCCAAGCAAGGAGAACAAAGGATTCGGCGTCGCGCTCGTCGCGCCGCTCACGATGATGGTGCTGAGCGCACTGCTCTGCGCCGGTACTGCCCTCGACCCTTCGCTCCACTCCGCAAAGAGCACCCTACCTTCAACCTGAGGTTCATCGACATGCCGCTCACGAAGCTCGATCCGAAATCCGCCCTTGTCGTCATCGACCTGCAGAATGGAATTCTCTCCTTCCCGATGGCGCATCCAACCGCGCCGGTTCTCCAGAATGCGGCGCGTCTCGCGAAGGCGTTTCGTGCGAAGGAGCAACCCGTCGTCCTCGTCAACGTCGCCGGCGGCGCGCCCGGACGGACCGACCAAGGGCCCACCGAGTTCACGCCGCCGCCCGACTGGCTCGACATCGTTTCGGAGCTCGATGCGCAACCGTCGGACATTCGCATCACGAAGAAACAATGGGGAGCCTTTTACGGTACTGCGCTCGACCTCGAGCTCCGACGCCGCGGCGTAACGCAAATCGTGCTCTGCGGCATCGCGACGAGCATCGGCGTCGAATCGACCGCACGTGACGCGTACGAGCGCGGTTACAACGTGGCCCTCGTCGTCGACGCCATGACGGACCTTGCGACCGCGCCGCACGAGAACAGTGTCAGACGCATCTTCCCTCGTTTGGGCGAGAGCGCGACAACCGACGCAGTCGTCGAGCTCCTGCAAGAGCGGTGAGCGCGCCGGACTGGCGCGCTGCCGTGGGGCGTCATGGTCGCTCGTCGTCGCCACTCCGGGGGAACGCCGCGAGGATCTTGGTCGCGATCCGGTCAAAATCCTCGGCGTCCTTCTCATCGAGGACTTTCGCGAGACTCTCGATGACGCCGTTGCGTGCGAGGTCCACTCGCTCGCGCACACGTTTCCCCGAGGCCGTCAGTTCCAGGACGTACTGCCGACGATCCTCGCCGCTCCGCCTGCGTCGCACCCACCCGCGCTCGATGAGGGCCTCGACCGTGCGTCCCGTCAGCGTGGGCCACGTGCGTGTCGCCCGAGCGAGCTGGGCTTGTGAGAGCTGGCTATTGGCGCCGATGTAGCGAAGGAACTTCGCCTGCGTGCTTCCGATGTCGATAGCGGCGTACGCCTCCCCGGTGACGCCTCGGATGCAACGAAGGACCTCCGCAAAGCGCTCGTAAAACTCGTGCGAACCACGTCGTAGCACGTGGAAGTCGTACTCGAACGAAGGGCTACGAGCAACCCGCCGTTCGCGCTTGACTGAAATTGGTGCACGGGTGCATTGTAACTAGTACACGGGTGTATGAATGAGCGAAGCGAAGGAATCGGCTGGCCCAACTGCACGTGTCGGCGCTGACACGGAAGCCGGGTTCCCGCCGGAGCTACTTCGAGGCGTCGTCGTCGCGGGCCTCGGGTCTCTGCTGCTCAATTTGGGGTCGACGTCGGTCAACGTCTCCATTGACCGGCTGATGGAGCGCTTCGGAGCTCCGCTCTCCACGGCGCAGTGGATCGTCACTGGATATTTGCTCGCCCTGGCGCTCGTGCTCCCGTCGTTCCGGTGGATGGTCGAGCGCCTAGGTTCACGGCGGCTCTACGTAGGGTGCCTTCTCGCCTTCACCGCAACTTCGGCGCTCTGCGCCTGTGCGTGGTCCGCGGAGAGCCTCATCGTCTTCCGCGTGCTCCAAGGTGCCGTAGGAGGCTTGCTGACGCCACTTGCGCAGGCGCTTGCTGCGCAGCTCGCCGGCCCGAAGAGGATGGGGCGCGCGATCGGGATCATGTCGGTCCCTGTTCTCGTGGCCCCGCTACTCGGGCCGACGTTGGGAGGGTTCATCATTCAACGGCTGTCATGGCGTTGGCTGTTCCTCTGCAACGCACCGTTCGGTGTCATGGGCGCTTGGCTCGCGCTGCGTCACCTTCCGCCCGGACACACGTCGAAACGGACCCGGCTCGATCTCATCGGCCTCGCGCTTCTTTCGCCCGGCATCGGCATCTTTACGTACGCCGTCTCGCGAGTCGGACACGAAGGGTCGTTCTCGACAGCGTCGCTGGGCGCCTTCGCCGTCGCGACGACCCTCATCGTTGTCTTCGCGCTCGATGCGTGGCGCAGGCCGACTACGGCGCTCATCGATCTAAGGCTGTTCAAGCATCCGACGTTCGATGCGGCTCTCGCCGCGTACCTGCTCACGAGCTTCGGAGAGTTCGGCGCGCAACTCATCTTGCCGCTCTACTACCAGCAAGTGCGCGGACAATCCGCGATGTCGACGGGGCTACTGCTCGCACCGCAGGGCATCGGGATGCTCCTTACGCTTCCGCAGGCCGGCAGGCTCACCGATCGCATCGACAACGGTAAGATCGTGATCGGCGGCGTCGTCCTCACGCTGCTCGGCACATGGGCTTTCACGCAGGCGACGGATCATAGCTCGTACGTGATCCTCAGCCTGTCGCTCGTCCTGCGCGGCGCGGGGCTGGGAGCAACCGCGGCGCCCGCCGTTTCCGCGGCCTACAAGCAGCTCTCGCCGGACGAAATCCCCAACGGCACGACTGCCATCAACATCGTGCAACGGCTAGGTGCACCCCTCGGTACCGCGGTCATGGCGGTCACGCTTCAGTGGTTCATGTCCGGACTCACGAAGACGCGCGGGCCGTTGGCGAGCGCCTTCGCTCATACCTTTGCCGTCAGCGCTGCGCTGAGCGGGCTTGCGCTCTTCGCCGGGCTCGTACTTGCGCGGAATGCAGCGCCCACCGCGACCCGTGCAACCACGGCGAGCGCGCAATCCGGCAAGGACGCGTAGTTCGTTAGTTGCCGCCGGTGTAGCCCCAGCCGCTGGGGGAAGGGCCAGCGCCAGAAGTGACGGAAACGCCTATGTCGCCGTAGCGTCCGGTCACGACGTTGTCGTCGTAGTACTTCGTCCCGGAGGAAAGGTCGGTCGATTCGACGACATGGCTCGCCTTACCGGCGAAGGTATTCCGCGTGATATGCACCTTGTCGATGTCGTCGAACTTGAGGCACTGGTTGCCGGCGGTGGCGAAGTAGTTGGAATCGATCAACCAGTTCTGGCTGACGCCCGAGCCGCCGCCGCCGCCATCCGTGCTATCCGCGCCCTCCGCCATAACACCCTGATGGATGTAGGTCTCGTCGGAGGTGCTGATCGGCCCCTCGATCCAGTTACCCAGGATCAGCACGGTGCTCGATGAGTGCTTGGACGGCGTGTTCCAGGTCTGTATGCCATCGGTGTGGCTGCCATTCGGGTCGCCTTCGACGAGTTTGGGACCGATGCGATTATAGAGGACTTTGTGACCGTTACCGAAGAACGAAATACCGTTGATATCCCCCTCGCCACCCTCGTTGACCTGGGCGATATCGCAGTTCTGGATAGTGATGCCGGTGCCCATCGAGTAAATCCCGGCATTCCCGGCGCCCCGGACGTAGAAGTTCTGGACGGTCACGTAGTCGGCGGAAATGTGGATGCCGCCGACCGTGTGGCCTTGACCGTCGTAGACCTTGGGGGAGGTCGACGTACCGCCGCGGGTGATGTTCAGGACCGAGGTGGAGTCCGAGGTGGTCAAGATCGCGCCCGGCGGTGTGGCGACGCCGCCCACGCCAAGCGTCTGGGCCGACCCGCTGTCGCCCGCATCCGTGAATGCAGGCGTGGTCGGGTCGGCGTAACCCGTGCGTGACCCGCGTTCCAACGCGCCGTCCCCGACGTCGCTCGAGGAGGATTGGGTGGAAGTGCACGCCGTGAGCAAGCGGGTGGCCGCGGCGCCGGCGGCAACGGCGGCCAACGCCAAGAAGTGCCGACGGACGATGGCGGCTTCTTTCGATTTCATGGCACAGGTTTCCCTCTTTTGCGTCGACAGTATCGCCAATACGTGAATTGCGCAAGAAGCGGACTGGCAATTAACGAGAGTTAATCGCAAATCAGTGGTCGCAAACACTACATGCACACGCGGCGTGACGTCTGCTGGCGACACGCGCTGGTGTTTTTGTGCATCAGGGAAAAACCCGAGCGACAACAGGTTCGCCGGAGGGGAAAAATGGTGAATGACAATCAATGTTAATTGACATCATTTCATATCGATTGACGGCTAACGCTATTTCTACCTAGCGATTTGTTGTAATAAAGCGACCTGCCGAATGATCCCCAATACGAAGAGCACGTGACGGTCGCCGGATCGGCCGGCAATTAGCCCAAAAAGCAAAATTGGCAATCGCCATCAAGAACGTTACTTGGGGGGGCGGGAGTGCGAAGGCGACCACGGCGTCGCCCACATCCCACGCCGAGCATCTGCGCTCGTGGCGCTATTCGGGAAAGAGAGACCACCCCGGGGCATCGTCGAACCACGCTTTCCAGGAACGACGAAGGGCCTTCTGCATCGGCAGGTTCAAGTTGTGGCCGGACGATGCGTCGCCACCGACGAAGACGGTGAGGCCGGCGCCCTCGAGAACGGGGCGCGCGCGACGGGCGTTCTCGAAGCAGTGGGCGGTGCCGCAGATCAACCCGACGCGCTGCACGCCGCCGCGGGCGAGATCGCGCGCGAATGGCGGCGAGGCCGTCGATGCGTAGCCGCCCTCGGCGAGAAGGACGGTGTGGAACTTGGAGGCGTGGCGGACGAGGAAGGGCGCGGCGACTGTGGCGCCTTGAGAAAAGCCGGCGTAGGTCATGGGATCGGGTGCGACGTAGTGACCGTAGCGACGGCGCACTTCGTCGATGGCCCGTAGCGCGAGTCGCTCGAGTTGCTCCGAGCTGCTCCAGGCGTACACGTTGGAACCCATGGGCGTGCCACGCGGGCAGACGATGAACGGGTCGGCATCGCTGCCGAGGCGCCATCCACCGCAGGCCCAATCGTGGCGATCTCCGGCGCCGTGCATCGCGACGATCAGCGGGCGCGGTTCGGTGGCGCCGGTCGGCACCGAGACGACGGCTTGGTTCCCGTTTCCTAGGTCCAGCGTTTCGAGCCACGTGGCCTGCAGCGGTTCCAGTTTTTCGGGCGGAGGGCCTGCGTCGTTGGCTGGCTTCGCGTCGTTCGCGTTCTTGGCATGTGTTTCGAGCCACGTGAACGCATCCTTCATGATGCGCTCGCCCTCGAGAAGTGCCCCGTGGCGCGCATTGGGGATCTCGATGAACGTCGCAGGCACATTCACGCGCGTCAGCGCGGCGACGCCCTCCTTCATCACAGCGCGGTTGTCGAACGTGCCCGCCATGAGCACCGCGCCGTCCAACGCCGTGAGGGCTCGCGCCTCGGCCGCGCGTGGCGAGCCCATGAGAATGATGCGCCGGTACTTCGATGGATACTTCGCAGCGAGCTTCTCGGCGACGAGCGCACCCTGCGAATAGCCGATGGCCACGATGGGCCCGGACGTTCGCTCATCGCCCGCCGCACGGAAGCCTGCCTCGATGCGGGCATCGATTTTCTCCAGGTCCCACGCCCAGCTTCGCATGCCGCCCCCGCAGGCGTGCTCGCCCTGAAGCGCCATCAACGAGCCCCGCGCGCGCGCCGCCGTCTGGAAAGCCTGGATGTAACCCAGGCCATGTGTGCACGCGCCATGGAAGAAGACCATGCGCTCGGCGGCGTTTCGACCCCCGGGAACGTAGAACACCGGAAGGTCGCCCGGCACCTGCACCGTGCGCGCCTCGGCATACGGCGCGTCCTCTACGGGTGACGCCTCCGGCACGGCGGCGTCGTTCGTTGCCCCCGCCCCGGGGACGGGCGCCGGCGCCTTACGGCAGGCAACGGCGAGCGCGAGCGCTATCGCCAGCGTCAAGGTTCGGAGAAGCATCACGCACACACACACAAAACGCTCTCTCTCTCGTCCCGATTGCAGCCATCTACGAGGTTCCGCGGACGACCATCTCGATCTTGATGTTGCACGTTCGGGGGACGATAGGTCGAAGCGACAAGACCGGTGACCTAGCGGAGGACCGGATTGAACTTTCGCACCTCTGACAACGGCGCATGCTCCCCGCCGTACGCGTGGCCCGGATAGAGAACCACCTCGTCGGGAAGGCGCGCCAGCCGTTGCTGCAATGTGCGGCGCATCTCCTCGGGATCGCCGCCGGGAAGGTCCACCCGCCCGCACCCCTGCAGAAAGAGCGTGTCGCCCGAGACCAGCGCATCGGCCACGCGAAAGCACTGCGAGCCCGGGGTATGCCCCGGCGTGTGCAGCAACTCCACCTCGACGTCACCCACCTTCACGCGATCGTTGCCCTCGTGAGACACCAGGTCCGTCGCCGAAAGGCCGGTGACCTTGCGCACGCCTTCCGCCTCGTTCTTGTGCACGTGCACCGGGCAAGGGACGACCTCGAGCAGGCGCGAGAGGCCCTCGACGCTATGCCCGAAGAGCGAACCCCCCACGTGATCCGGATGGTAATGCGTCACCAGCGCCCCCGTGATCTTCATGCCGTTTTCCGCGGCGCGCGCTGCGATGCCCTCCACGTCCCACGCTGGATCGACCACCAGGCATTGCCCGGCATCCCGATCTCCAATCAGGTACACGAAGTTCCGCATCTGCGTACCGGCGATGTTCCCTTGTCCGATATCGCGCCCGACGAGCAATTGGCGTAGGTAGAACGAGCTCACGGCTTTTCCGTAGCACAAGTCTCAAGGTCGCCACACGTTGCCGGTTTCGTAATCGATGTGGCGCATCTCCACGCAATCGAGCTGGATGTGAATCACGCCGAAGAGGACCGGCAATTGCGTCGAGTTTGATGCCTTCGTTACAAGAGTGTTCGGAACAGTCTCGTCTGCCGGGACAGCGGGATGCGAGCGCGCCACAATTGTAACTCCCACCCATCAAGCGCCCGATGCCAACCTGTTTCACGACCGCGAGACAGCGACCAAACAGCGAACGGAGACCGCCATGACCACGACCAAGACTGTTGAGAAGGACCGGAACGGCGAACAACCCGCCATGCGCACCCCGCCGGTCGTGTCACCGGATGCCTGGGAGGCTGCGCGCCAACAGATACTCGTGAAGGAAAAGGCCCTGACGCGCGCCCGCGCCACCCTGGCGGCCGAACGCCGACGAATGCCGTGGATGGCCGTCGAGAAGGCGTATGAATTCGAAGGGCCCGAGGGCAAGGTTAGCCTGCTCGATCTGTTCCAGGGTCGCCGGCAGCTGATCGTTTATCGCGCCTTCTTCGAGCCCGGGGTGTTCGGGTGGCCGGAGCACGCCTGCCGCGGCTGCTCCCTGGGCGCCGATCAGGTCGCCCATCTGGCCCATCTGAACGCTCGCGACACCACCCTTGCCTACGCCTCACGGGCGCCGCAAGCGGACATCGCGCGGCTGAAGGCGCGAATGGGTTGGGAGATGCCCTGGTACACCATCACGGACAGCTTCGACGCGGACTTCGGCGTCGCTGAATACCACGGCCACAATGTGTTCTTCCACGACGGCGAGCGGGTGTTCCGCACGTGCTTCATCAACGTGCGCGGGGACGAGGCGATGGGGAGCACCTGGAGCTATCTCGATGTCACGCCGCTCGGGCGGCAGGAGACTTGGGAGGACTCACCGGAGGGTTACCCGCAGACCCCGCCGTACAAGTGGTGGAACTGGCACGATAACTACGACGCCGAGCCCTCGGTCGATCCAAAGTGGGTCGAGGTGTCGGACGCTGGAGAAGCCACCTTCCGAGAGCCCGGCGGAGAGGCGAAAAGATGACCGGGCGCATCCCGCTTTCGTCGAAGACGACGGGCGCACGCCGATCCCGATTACAAAGTACGCCCAGCACGGCGCAAATTCTCGCCGCCTTGAATGCGGCCGGCTTTGCTCCAGACAAGCACCCTGATATCCGGCGCCGCTATTTCGAGATTTCATTTCGACGACTTCGAACGCTCAATGGTGTCCGCCCCCCGCCGCATCGGACGCCGGTAAACGCTGATCGCCCTCCGCGGCCTTCTCGTCATCGTTCTGCCGAGCGAATCGAGTCACTGAAGCGCACACCCGGCATCGAGCCTCTGCGGCGAATCGTCGCGCACGATATGACAGCGCGATCGCACCGGTAACGATGCCATTTCACGGATATCCGCAAGTTTACGGATATCCGAAAAAGGGGATGCCTGCGGCGTGATGGCTCGCATCATGCTTCGTGCGTGGCACCTATGATTGCGAACGTGGAACTTCGCGCTGCCTCGTCTTGGCGCGTTCGGCTAGGGCTTGCTGCGGCGGCATTGGCTTCGTTGGCCACGTCGGCGCCGCCGGGCTGGCGCCTCGAGGGCACTGTTCCTGCGGAGACATCGCCCCCCCGGGCTACGCGTATCGGTACAAGGCGGAGTCGAACTCCAGAGTGAGCGTCACGCTGGATAGGGCAATGACGACGCAGCCCTTTAATCTCCCGCCCGCGTACGTTCCGAAGGAGTTTGGATGGGTGCTCTTCCCCGGCGAGCGCATCGAGAGCCTGGAAGCATCTGGCGACTGCGGCGAAAACGGCTGCCAGGACGGGGTATGCGATCCGCCGGGTGACGCGTTCATTCGTCTCCTCGAGCCCGAGCGACTGCCCACGTGGTCGCTCCGGAAAGAACAGGACGTGACCATCAGCCGATCGAAATATGACGGGACGGACGGTGGCATCGATCTGCACGTGAAGCTCGCGGTGGACTGGGTACCTGAGGATTCGCTCGTGGCGGGCGGCCCCGACACTGTGCGGTTCGAGGTGATTCCCGAAGCGGTCGACGATCGTCCGCGTATTGGGAAAGTGGGCGTTCGGTGGACGGGGTCTGAATTCCCCGCGGGCACCGTCTTCTATCGCCACGCCCTGGCAGCGCTTCAGTGGCCGTGGTGGTCGGCGGTCGGCCTGGCGCATGGTCGCGGCCTGCCCCCGTTGCGACCCGTGGTGGCGGTCACCGATCCGACCGATCTATGGATGCTTCCTTTCGCAGCGTTGTCACCGTGTCTCGCGGTCGCGGCGCGCCGACAACACGCTCGCTTGCGTGCCCTTTGCGTGGCCATGGGCGCTTCATCGGGTGGATGACACGCCTTCGCGGGAACTAGGACGCGCCGCGCGTAGAATGTGATCCGCGTCTTCTCCACCACGTCAAGTGGGGAGCATCGAGCTCCAACTGGGGAGCAAATGAAAAAAGCCAGCTAGGGTGGTGTCCCTAACTGGCCGGAACTACTGAGTTTTTCTGAGCGGGAGAAGGGATTCGAACCCTCGACGTCCACCTTGGCAAGGTGGCACTCTACCACTGAGTTACTCCCGCATCGAAGGGCGCTTAACCTGCCCTCTTTGCCCACCACCTGTCAACTCGTCCGTTACGGTTTTTTCGTCAATCGAAGAAGGCGAGCCCGGCGTGGCTAACGATGGAGCCATCGTCCTTGTCCACGGTCTGCTCGTAGTGGAGCAACTGCGCGTGCGCGGTCTGCCCGAGGGGCGCCTTCGATTTTCCGTTGGTTCGTCCATTCTTCCCGTGGGCTCCGTTGCCGCCGTGTTGCGCGCCGTTACCGCCGTGTTGGGCGCCGTTGCCCGCGCGCGCGGGCCCGTGTCCGTTCGTCACGGGCGCCGTCCGGGTCGGCAGGGATTTCAACAGCGCGTAGATAGGGGCGAGTCCGCAGACGCGTCGCGTGTCGAGATCGCGGGCGACGTCGTGCCAGAAGGCGCTCGGGTCGCGCTCGACGGCGCGCGCGAGCGATTCGCGGTCCGTTTCTTCGAGGTGGATGCGTTCGCGGTCGCTCATGGCGTGGCGGTCGCCGAAGCGTGGGCCGACGTGCGCGAGATCGGCGCCGGCGATGACGACGGTGCGGCCGCTACGGTTCTCGACGAGGTTGCGGACGGTGTCGAGAAAGGACTCGACGTCGGCGTCTTTGGCCGGATCGCCGCCGTTGGCTTGGTGGTAGCCGAGACCCGCGAGAATCGGGACGATGCGTACGGGCTTGTCGCCGAGCAGGTGCTTCAGGAACACGACTTGGAATTCGAGCGAGTGTTCGCGCTTATGATTGAACTGGTCGGCGTACGGATCGAAGCGCGCGGCGCCCGCGAGTTCGTCGATCGCGTCGAGGTCGGCCGAAACGACGCCGAGCGGCGTGTCGAACGACTTGCGACACAGCGCAAAGGGCTCGCGCATCGGCGCGTGGGACGTACCAAAGACGACGAAGGTGTCCGCGTCCGGCGGAAGACGTGCCGCGAGGGCAGAGTAGGCGTGTCCGTAACCTACGGCGCCGCGCCATGGATCGATGTGCGGCGCCACCAGGCCGACGATGTGCGATCCGTGACCGTCGAGCTCCTCGACGGCTCGTTGGCCCCGCCCGAGGCAGTGTTCGTCCAAGTACTTTCGCAGGTCGGCCGCTTCGTTGGAGTAGGCGCCGCCGGCGTGGGCGGCTCTTCGAATCGGCGCGGTGGCGAAGTCGTGCTCGACGTTCGCGCGGGCGCGATGGTAGGTCGGGCTGTCCAGGAACAGCGCTTCGTCGAGCTCATCCGCAAGCCGCCGGACGAGTTCGACCGAGATCTCGACCCCCGTCTCCGCTGACGCATCGCGTGCAATGTGCTCGTACGCATGTTCCCCGGTAAATCGTGCGACGACCGGCACCAGCTCGGGCGGGATGCACGCGTGTCCGCTTGCGATCCCGTGCGTGTCACGCAAAACGAGGACTCGACCGTGACGCGAGTCGGGTAAAACCAGGGTCTCAACGGTGCGAAGGCGGGGATACTTGGGCAAGGCGGCCATCTTCGATAGAGTTTTACGTTTGTCGCGAGGAGTAGAATGCCATTAAGGCCTGACGCGTGCCCACCCCGCATTACGTCGGCCGTAGGCCGCCGTGCGTCTCGCGGACGCCGTCTTGCGTCGGCGGTGGGTCGCGGTGTGCGCCTTGGTCTGCGTGCAGTGGGCGTGCTGAAGGATCTCCTCCTTCGTCCGATGCCCCTCGGCGCG
>Ga0193753_10003515_pt1 | contig 11531 bp, 8 predicted proteins | sample H1c2metaG_FD_144925 | JGI IMG/M metagenome (GOLD analysis project Ga0193753, IMG submission 144925) | Soil microbial communities from a riparian zone of the East river system, Colorado, United States - H1c2 | ecosystem: Environmental > Terrestrial > Soil > Riparian zone | place: USA: East River... | reverse complement strand
ATGATGACCAAGGCCTGAATATGACCGGAACATTACCAGATTTTCACCCGTAGGCTGTCTGATCTGTACATCGAATCCGTTGATTTAACATCGAATGCCTCATAAAATGCAGGCATATTGGAGACAGAACCATTCACACGCCACATGGGTGCAGAATGAGGGTCCGTGCGTGCGAGTGTGATCAGCCTTTCTTTCCTGATTTTCATTTTAGATATTTGTGAAAAGGCAAGAAAAAAACGCTGGTCAGGAGTCAATCCGTTTATTTTCTCATTCCCCTTGCCCTGCGGGGTTTTTTTAAATGCGGCATAAGCAATTGCGAGCCCCCCATTATCTGCAATATTCTCTCCCTGCGTCAATTCACCGTTCAGGTGAAATGTGTCGACGGCAATGTACCCGTTGTACTGATTAATAATATTCATTGCACGCTGTTTGAATCTTTTTGCATCTTCTGCTGACCACCAGTCTTTCAGGTTACCATCCGCATTATACTGGCGGCCCTGGTCGTCAAATCCATGTGTCATTTCGTGGCCGATGACCACTCCGATGGCACCATAATTCACAGCGTCATCTCCGGATGAAAAATAAAAGGGAGGCTGTAATATGCCAGCGGTAAAATTGATATTATTCTGTGTAGGATCATAGTAGGCATTGATCGTGGAGGCGGTAATCTGCCATTCGGTACGATCTACCGGTTTCCCGATTTTTTCTATGTCTTTTTTATGCCTGTAGTTGGAAGTCCCCCTGATATTGGATAATAAATCATCCCGCGTAATATGAATGGAAGAATAGTCCTTCCAATGATCAGGATATCCTATTTTTTTTACGATGGCGTGTAATTTAACAAGGGCCTTTTGCTTGGTTGAATCGCTCATCCAGTCCAACTGCCGGATTCTCTCACCGAAGCTGACCAGTAAATTATCCACCATCTGGCTGATTCTTTCTTTGTCTGCAGCGGTAAAATATTTCTGAACATATAAACGGCTCAGGTTGTCTCCCAGCTCTTCATCCACCATCGAAGTCATTCGTTTCCATCTTTCCCTTAATTGCGTTGCTCCGTTCAGGAATTTATTGAATTCGAATTTTGCGTTAACAAAATCACCGGATAAGTAATAGGCGTCATCATCCATCACATGAAAGATCAGATAACTTTTCAATGTCTCCAGTGATACATTATTCAGCAATTTGTTTAATCCTTTATAATACGCCGGCTGGCCGGAAATAATAGTATCTGCAGTAACGCCGAATGCAACGACCAGTTTTTTCAGATCCGGATTGTTTGACAGCATTATTTTATTGTAGTTGGCCACCGGATCTCTTAATTCCACCGGTGATTTGGAAATGTTTGCCATAGAAATTTCCAGGTCAAATACGGATTTTGCATGTTGGCCTGCCAAGGAAAGAGGCTGTCCCAGGAACGTAAATATTTTTGTCATGTAAGCTAAATAGGCAGCCCGAATATTTTTCGATGAAGAATCTTTTTTGAAATAATAATCGCGGCTGGGCAGTCCGAGCCCTCCCTGGTCAAAATGGGCAGCGTTTATCAGGCTGTTCCGGTCATCAGCACCTACGTAGAATGAAAAGAATGGTCTGTGATTGATCATATTCTCTTTTGCAATCTCATATTTGATTTCTTCCTTGTTTTTGATCAAGGCAATGCTGTCAAGTTCTGCCTTCACCGGCAGGAAACCTTTTTTTTCTATTCCAGCCGAATCCATGCCACTCACAAACAGATCCCCGGTTTGCTGCGCGATGGATCCCATAGGAGCATTCGTTATATCAGCGAGCGAATCCAGGATCCCGTGTAAGCGGTTTGTTGAACTGTCAAATAGGGTGGAAGAAGAACCCCAGACAGATTGTGCAGGGGGTATCTCGGTTTTTTTCAGCCAGGATCCGTTGGCAAAGAGATAAAAATCGGATTGTGGGCGAACCGAACTGTCCTGCGAAGAAATATCCAGCGGATCAGGCTGCGCTCCATTATTTTTTTGATCTGCCGGCGTCTGACAGGAGAAAAATATCAATGACGCAACAAAAAAAACAGATAAAAACATTTTCATAACAAAATTTTAAAGGAAGTGAAAATACCAAGTAATCAACAGTTTAAAGGGTGATTTTGACAAGCGGTCAGAGCATACAGATACTTTTTTTGCATGATTAATGGAATTAAACAAACGTTTAATTAATTTTGCGGCATGAAACCATCCTTATCAACAAAACAGCTCCAGCTGCTCGATACGGCGGAGACGTTATTTTCCCAAAAGGGTTATGATGGGACGTCTGTGCGCGATATAGCAGAAGCGGCCGGGATCAATACGGCCATGATCTCCTACTATTTCGGTTCGAAGGAAAAACTGATGGAGGAGATTTTTGAACGAAAGAGCCTGAATATAAAAGAAAAAGTGGCCGATCTTTTGAAAGATGACAGCCTGGATCCCCTGGAAAAAATGTATAGTCTCGTGGATATGTTTATTGAAGGCATCCTGTCCCGCAAAACCTTTCACCGGATTCTATTGTGTGAACAAATCATCAATCAGAATCCGCCGATTATTACGATGCTTGATAAATTGAAAACGAAAAATTCAGAATACATCAACGATTTGATCCGGCTCGGTAAGAAAAAGGGTTTATTTAAGAAAAATATCGATATACCCATGATGACCAATACACTGATCGGCACGGTATCCCACACATTGGTAAACATGGATTTTTATAAAACCTATCACCATATGGAAGGCCTGAAGGATGAGGAATTTGAACGGGTCGTAAAAAAGAGACTGTCCGTGCACATCAAGAACATTTACAAAGCAATTTTAACTCATGAATCTTAGAACAACTATTTCTGCAATGGTATGGGCGCCACTGTTGATCTTATCCGTTGCAGGATATGGTCAGGACAGTAGCGGAAAGAGAATTTCTTTGGAAGAAGCCATTGACTTGAGCATCAGGAACAGCAAACCCCTGAGGGCGGCTCAGGCTAGAATTCAACAGGCTTCGGCCAACACAACGATTGCAAAACAAAAGCAATTGCCTGATTTGAGTATCAGCGGGTCTTATCTTCGGGTAACACAGCCAAATATTGTACAGGCACATCCGCCGGCAAATCCGGGTGAGCCCATCACCGTAAATCAGGCAGCCTATGGTCTTGCCAACCTGACGATTCCTGTTTTTTCCGGTTTTAAAACGCAATACGGAATCAGGTCATCTGAATTTCTGGAGAAAGCCGCAACGCTCGATGCAGATCAGGATCGGGAAGCTGTGATTTTAAATACCATTGACGCCTTTAGTAATTTATACAAAGCAAAAGCAAATGTTCGGGTGATCCAGCAGAATCTCGCACAGTCAAGGTCCAGGGATGCGGATTTCGCCAACCTGGAGAAAAACGGCCTGCTGGCCCGCAATGATAAATTAAAGGCGTTATTGCAAACGGCGAACATCGAATTGAATCTGGCAGATGTGGAAAATAATCTGAAGGTTACGATGGTCAATATGAATATCATGCTGGGACTTCCGGAAGTTACCGTTCTGATCCCGGATTCTACAAGTCTGGTAGACCCCGGCTCTGTCAAAAGTATTCAGGATTACGAACAGCTGGCGCTGCAAAATCGTAAGGACATGCAGGCAATCGGATACCGGAAACAGGCATCACAGGTTGGCATCAAAACTGCCAAAGCCGATTATTATCCTTCGCTGTCGCTCACAGGTGGCTATGTTGCACTGGATGTTCCCGATTTTATCACCATCACGAATGCATTTACGTTTGGTGTAGGACTTTCCTATAATGTTTCTTCTTTATGGAAAACAAATGCCCATGTATCCGAAGCAAAAGCGAAGCTGGCAGAAGTACAGGCGAATGAAGAGGAATTATATGATAATATCAGGAGTCAGATAAATCAGGCTTACGAAGCTTTGCTGACCGCTCAGAAAAAAATAGAGGTCAGCCAGGTAGCCATTGAAAATGGCAGGGAAAATTATAAGATCGTAAAAAATAAATACGATAACAGTCTGCTCACGGTAACGGATCTGCTGGATGCAAACGCCCTGATGTTACAAAGTGAGATCAGCCTGGAACTTGCCAAGGCAGATGCTATCGTAGCATATAATGTATTGCTGGAAAAGGCAGGTATTTTAGCTACAACCCGGAATATAAAATAATCAATCTTTAATTATCAAGTTTTATGGCAACAGTTAACGAGAATGGCGGACCCGCAGAAAAACCAAAAAAGAGCAAAGTATTTTTGATTATACTGATTGCCCTGGTAGTTGCCGGTACCTGGTTTGGGGTCACCAAATGGCACCATGCACAATTACACGAAGAAACGGATGACGCCCAGATTGCGGCAAATATCAGCCCCATCATTCCGCGTATTTCCGGGTATGTACGGGAAGTTCGGGTGACCGACAACCAGATAGTAAAAAAAGGCGACACGCTGATGGTACTGGACGATCGTGATCAGCGAATCAAAGTAGCTCAGGCAGAGGCGGCACTGGCAACAGCAGAGAGCAATCTTTTGTCTGCCAGAAGTTCGTCCGCTGCCGCACATTCGAATATCGGAACCAGCGAATATGCAAGTCTTGCCATCGATGGTCAGATCGAAAGAGCAAAAGTTTCTGTCTGGCAAACCACACAGGAATTCGATCGGTATGCCAATCTGATCAAAGACCATTCGGTTACACAACAGCAGTATGAAGACAAACTCGCTGCAAAAGAAATGGCCGAGAAACAATTGATCATTTTACAGCAACAGAAGAAACAGGCATCCAGTGCAACGAATGCCGTCAGTACGCAGGCTGCTTCAACTGCATCACAGATCAGTATTGCCAGTGCGACCATCAAACAACGGCAGGTGGATGTGGATGATGCCAGACTGAATCTCTCTTATACCGTATTGACTGCACCTGCAAGTGGTATGGTGAGTAAAGTAAATGTTCAGGTAGGGCAGTTTCTGGGTGCGGGACAAGCCACATTCAGTGTGGTGCTTGATCAAAGTTTATGGGTAATAGCCAATTTCAAAGAAACACAGTTAGGCAAAATAAAGATCGGACAGTCGGTGGAAGTTGAAGTAGATGCCTTGTCGGGTCATGTATTCCAGGCCACCGTTGGTTCTTTTTCACCCGCTACAGGTGCCACTTTTGCGCTCCTGCCGCCGGATAACGCCAGTGGCAATTTTGTAAAAGTAGTTCAGCGGTTGCCCGTAAAAATTGAATTCAGCAATCCGCAGGATTCATTACTGGCTCGTTTGAGAGCGGGCATGAATGTAAATGTGGATGTTCATATTGGCAACTAGTTTTTCAGAATAAGATTTTATGGCACAAGCATTCTCACAGGATTCTCTGGTTGAATATGGTTCAAGACGCGTGATCATTACGATCACCGCGATTATTTGCACGCTGCTTGAAATCATTGATACTACAATCGTAAATGTGGCACTCAATGATATGCGGGGAAACCTGGGTGCTACGCTGACAGAAGTTGCCTGGGTAATTACCGCCTACGCCATAGGTAACGTGATCATCATTCCGATGACCAGCTGGCTCTCCACCCAGTTTGGAAGGCGGAATTACTTCGCCGCGTCCATCATGATTTTTACGATCTGTTCTTTTCTTTGTGGTAACGCCCATGGTATATGGGAATTGGTAGCATTCCGTTTCCTGCAGGGGCTCGGGGGCGGTGCCCTGCTGGCAACTTCACAAACCATCATCACAGAGGCCTATCCTCCCGAAAAAAGAAATATGGCCCAGGCGATCTACGGACTGGGTGTGATTGTAGGGCCGACGTTGGGCCCGCCTCTTGGCGGGTACATCGTTGAGAATTATTCCTGGCCCTATATTTTCTATATCAATATTCCCATCGGTGTGATCGCCACCTTGCTCACATTGCAGTTCGTACGCAATCCGAACTACGGAACAAAAAGTGCAACAAGAGATATTGATTTTTTGGGAATTGTTCTGTTGGCTGTTTCAGTCGGTTCGCTTCAATATGTATTGGAGAAGGGACAGGATGATGACTGGTTCTCCAATGGCTTTATAGTCCTGTTTTCATGCACTGCATTCCTGGGCGCCTTCTTCTTTATCTGGCGTCAGCTGACATACAGAAATCCCATCGTAAATCTGCGCGTCCTCAAAAATGGAAATCTGCGGGTGGGTACCATATTGACATTTCTATTGGGTTTCGGATTATACGGATCCACTTTTATCATACCGGTGTATACACAAAGTACCCTGGGATGGACGGCTTTTCAGTCGGGCATGCTCATGGTTCCAGCCGCTATCACGACAGCATTTCTGATGCCGGTTATGGGTATCGTACTAAGCAAAGGAGTGCCCCAGCAATTCCTTGTATCCATGGGTATGCTCGTCTTCGCCTTTTTCTGTTTCTGGGGATATTTTATCCTGACGAATAGTACGCCCGAAGAAAACTTTTTCTGGATGCTCGTTACCCGTGGCGTCGGACTGCCACTACTCTTTATACCCATTACCAGTTTATCGCTGAGTACATTAAAAGGTCCTGAGATTGGCCAGGGTGTGGCATTTACGGGGATGATGCGCCAGGTCGGCGGATCATTTGGTGTGGCGCTGATCACCACTTTCATGGCACGTCAGAATATGTTTCACCGAAGTACGCTCGTAAGTAAACTGAATGTGAATGACCCCGCTGTCACAGCAAGGGTACAGGCTATACAGCATGGTTTTATGGCCAGGGGGATGCAACCCAATATTGCACTGCAGTCGGCTTATAAGGCTTTGGACTACAACGTTACCTCACAGGCAAATGTGTTGTCATACATGGATGTATTTTATTACCTGGGCCTTATATTCCTGGTCTGTATTCCTTTTGTATTGTTTGTAAAGCGAAGCAAGAAGAAGGTGGATATGTCTGAGGCGATGCATTAAAAGCGTAAAGCGTTAAGCCCATGCATTACGCTTTGCGCCTAATAGAAACTATAACTGTAACGAATCTTCACAACGACCTGTCTTTTTTTATCAAAACAGGTTTCATTGGTTTTAAGCCCGTTTGCATCATACACATAAATCCAGCGCTGATAATCGGTCGATCCGTTGGGAACAAAGAGCATGGAAGAAAGTCGGCCGGAATTATATTCGAAAACATAATCAGGTAGCAGCCTGCCGGCTTTTTGATTGTAACGGACGATATCGGTCAGTCGACCGTCATTGTCGTAATAATAAAAAACAGAAGGCTGTGATTGCCCCCCACGCACCGGTTTTTCTTCCGCAATATTTCCTTTGTCATCCTTTACAAAAATTACCCACGTGCTGTCGGCGGTTCCTTTTATTTTGATCATTTTTTTCAGACCGGACCCATCATAGACCCATATATGCTTTTCGGTGGTTACGATTTGATTATCCGTCTGCACAGAATTATTCAGCATTATGCTGACCTGACCGTTTTCATTGTAGGTGTATTCCGTCGTGCTTTTATATGTATCGCTGGTGTCCACCGTTTTGACCATTTTTCCGGACTGATCATAATAAGCCGTCAGGGTAGATGCCGGAACGTTGGTCGACTTGGTGAAAGTCGAAATCGAGCTGAAATCCGATGATAGTTTTTGCACACAGGTAAAATCGGGGGTTTGTTCATTATTGGCATCGATACTTTGAATGTTGACTTCCCGGACCTTTTTATCATGGAAAGTCTTCCAGTTTTCCTGGTTTTGCCGGGCAAGCAGGATATCCTTATAGTAATACTGGGAGCTGGCTGTAAAAACGACCAGCAGCAAAACGACAATAAGGGAAATTCTTTTGCGCATAATACCAATCATTTAAAAACTCAACTCAAAACGGAAAAACCTCGTGTTAATTATTGCCAGTATCTTTATTTTTAATTAAAATGCCTGGTGTCACACAGCAAGTTAAGAACGGATAAGACATGTCTGAACTGCGGGGCCGAAATTACAGGCAGGTATTGTTCTGCCTGTGGACAGGAAAATATCGAGCCAAAACAGACCGTTTGGCATCTGATCCATCATTTTTTCTCCGACGTAACCCATTTTGATGGGAAATTCTTTATTACCGTAAAAGATCTTTTTGCAAAGCCCGGGTTTCTTTCGAAGGAATATATGATCGGCCGGCGGGTCAGTTATCTGGATCCCATCCGCATGTATATTTTTACTTCGGCAATTTTTTTCCTGATTTTCTTTTCCCTTTTCGATGTAAGGAATAAACATGTGAGTGCCGGAACCAGGACAGAGATTCAAAAGGACCCTGAACTAAGGGAACTGATGACTAAAGCTAAGAATGCGGCGGATTCGTTGCGCATACTGAATAACTATAATTCCACTGCCACACCCCTGATCAAAATGGACCTGGACAGCCCTCCGGGAAAAAAGGATGGCGAACAAATCAAACTTTCGAAATCGGGGTATCAGACTGCAGAATCCTATGACTCAGCGCAACTGGCTTTGCCGAAAGGAAAAAGAGATGGGTGGATAAAACATAAGATAACCAGACGGGAGATCCAGATTAGCCAGCAGTTTGACGAAAATCCGGGGGGCACTATCAGGGAATTATTAAGCAATTTCATGCATAATTTTCCCAAGGTCCTTTTCATTTCGCTGCCCCTGTTTGCTCTTGTACTCAACATGCTTTATTTCCGGCGCAAGAATTTTTATTATGTGGATCATGGCATCTTCTCGGTGCATCTGTATATATTCTCCTTTTTGCTTTTACTGATTTCTTTTGGTCTGGGTGAATTATCTTCTCTAACGCATTGGAGAATGATCATCTGGTTGCAGATTGCCCTCTGGATATATGCGCTGATTTATTATTACAAGGCGATGCGAAGGTTTTACGGGCAGAGCAGAGGGAAGACAATATTAAAATATCTCCTGCTTTTCTTTTTATCATTCATCCTGCAGGTGACTATTTTCGCGCTGGCGGCTATTTATACAGTTGTTGAATCATAGATTATGGAATCAGAAAAACTTTCAAATGCTTTTTTGCGGCTGGTCAATATCATGGATGAACTCAGGGAGAAATGCCCCTGGGACCGCAAACAAACCATTCATACGTTGAGAACACTCAGTATCGAAGAATTATATGAACTGACGGATGCTATTTTGTCGGAGGACTGGCCTGGAATAAAAGAAGAATTGGGTGACCTTTTCCTGCACCTGCTTTTTTATGCCCGTATCGCCCGGGAACAGAATCGTTTTAAGCTCATCGACGTGTTGAATGGAATCAGTGACAAACTCATTTCCCGTCACCCCCATATTTATGGAGATGTGAAAGTGGAATCGGAGGATGACGTAAAAAGAAACTGGGAAAATTTAAAACTCAAAGAAGGGAAGAAATCCGTTCTGGGTGGCGTGCCCGTTTCCCTTCCTGCCATGGTAAAGGCCATACGATTGCAGGAAAAATCAAAACAGGTGGGCTTCGAATGGGATAACCGGGAACAGGTTTGGGAAAAAGTAGAGGAGGAGCAAAAGGAACTCATGGAAGCGGTACGATCCGGTGACAAGTCCCATATCGAGGAAGAATTCGGCGACCTCATGTTTTCCATGATCAATTACGCACGATTTTTGAGCATTGATGCAGAAACGGCGCTTGAAAGAACTAATCGGAAATTTATAAACCGGTTTGAAAAAATGGAAGAAGCCGTTGGATTATCCGGCAAACAAATAAATGATCTTTCGCTCGCAGAGCTGGATGCGATCTGGAATGAAGTTAAAAAGCAAAAAAACACCGATTGATTTTATTTCTGAAAAATTTTCTGCTTAGAAACGCATACCTCATCGGGACGGGGATCTTCCTTTTTTTTGCTTCTTTTGCCATCAATTCCTATCTCGTAGGAAATTCAAGCACCCGTATACTCCGGAATTCTATAGAATCATTTTTACAGGAACGGGAAAGTGATTTTCAGAAACTGCTGAGGAATGAATTAAAGATCCGAAGGCTTTCAGATAAAAATTACTCGCTAACTGAACTCACCGATCTGATGGATAAGCAGTATGGCGTTCTGATCTATGAACGAAACCATCCATTCAGTGAACACCTTACTTACTGGAGTGACCAGTCAGCCGTATTGCCCGACAGTTTCCTGTTAAAGCCCGATGGCAGTTATTTTGTAAAATTGAGTAACGGACAGTTTGAAATTATCAAACATTCTTTTAATCAAATGCTGCCGTATCCGCTCACGGTGATTGCGCTGATCCCGGTACGGTGGCAATATTTTATTTCACCGGAAAATCTGAAACCTGAATTTGTGGGATTTCCCTCCGCAGAGAGCAGGGTCCGGATCGTTTCCACCCCTTCACCTTTTCCGGTCAGGGACCGGGAAGGGAAAACACTGTTTTACCTGGTAAAAACAGAATCCTACCATGCGGCGAAGTATAGTCTGCTCCTGCTCCTTGTGGTATTTGCCGGCGTACTGCTTCTGCTGGTTGTAATACATAATATGGCGCATGCATTGGTGGAGCGTTATACCCGTCTGGCCGGAATTTCTTTTTTGGTCATTACCATTCTCGTTTTACGGATCATGACTTATTATTTTCCGGGTATTTTCCATTTCCGTCAATATGAACTGTTCGACCCCACGATTTACAGTTCCAATTTTATACTCCGTTCGCTGGGCGATTTGCTCATCAATGCCCTGTTATTTTGCTGGATCGTTCTGTTTATCCAGCAGGAAACGGTTGACTACCGGTTCCCTTTTTATCGTGTGTTTTATAAGCGGGCCTTGCTGGTACTGGCAACCATGACGGTACTGGTGACAACCACATTTCTTTTTGCCGATATCGTTCAAAGCCTGGTGGCGGACGCCCGGATATCTTTTAATGTTACAAATGCGTTCAGTCTCACGATCTATAGTGCGATCAGTTTTATCATTCTGGCGGCCCTGGCATTAAGTTATTTTATTTTTTCACAGATCCTGCTCCGGCTGATACGCGATTATCTGGAAGGCAATGTGCTCATTATTACAATCCTCGCAGCTACCATCGGCCTGGGCGTGCTCACATTCGACAGTAAAACAAACCTGGTGGAGCTCGATATTTATGTGCTGGCCTGGCTGATGTGTTATTTGTGGCTGATGATCAGGAGCATGATCTCGGGGCTTCACTTCAGACTGAATATTTCCGTTCTCATGTTCTGGCTGTTTATTTTTTCGGGTTCTATTTCCGTGATCATCATTTTTGAAAACCGGAAAATTGAACTGGAACAGCGAAAAAGCTTTGCTGACCGGCTCGCGGAACAAATCGATCCTTCCAGCGAAAAGCTCGTGAGTATGTCGCTGATCTATTTCGAGAATGATTTACTGCAGAGGCAATTTGACCGTTTCCGGAACCCTGTAGAGAACCATTATCTGAAAGACAGCCTCATCAATAATAATTTCAGCGCCTATCTTAGTAAATATGATACGAAGATCTACACCTATGATTCTTCGGAAAAACCACTGTATAATCAGGTACCCGTTTCATACGATACCCTGAACACGATCTTCAAGTTGCAGGGCAAGCCAACGACGATCCCGGACCTGATGTACTATGAAAAGGCTTATGATAAATTTAGTTATATCTATA
>Ga0193753_10003511_pt1 | contig 11533 bp, 7 predicted proteins | sample H1c2metaG_FD_144925 | JGI IMG/M metagenome (GOLD analysis project Ga0193753, IMG submission 144925) | Soil microbial communities from a riparian zone of the East river system, Colorado, United States - H1c2 | ecosystem: Environmental > Terrestrial > Soil > Riparian zone | place: USA: East River... | reverse complement strand
GAGTATACCCGCGAAAAGCAGTTCGCGTTCAACTACACCGGTTACGGTATCAATGAGAAATTATTGAACACCCCGGCGGGAATCACCGTAGGTAACAAGGACAATAATCTCATTGCCGCTGTCGGCGGTTCCACCCAGGCGAGAACCCTGAGTGCAGCAATGGCGCTCGCCAACTATACATATAATGGCAAATATTCTCTCAATGCCAGCATAAGACGCGATGCCTCTTCGCAATTGCCGAAGGATCTCCGCTGGGTGACCTTCTACGCGGTGGGCGGTACCTGGAACATCATGAAGGAAAACTTCACGAAGAACTGGAACAAGGTCAACGATCTCAGGCTGCGTGTTTCGTATGGTATCAATGCCAACTCGGATGGTTTTTACTACGGCCCCTATGGTTACCTGTCATTGTATGATGCCGGTTCCTATGCAGGCTCGTTCCCAACCTTATATCCATCTCAAGCCGGAAATAGCGATGTGACCTGGGAGAAGATCAAGACAACCAATATAGGTCTGGACTTCGGTCTGTTCAAGAATCGCATCTCCGGTACGCTTGATGTGTATAATAAAACCACGGACGGCAATATCATTCCTCAGACCATTTCCGCTGCGGGCGGTTTCGGCGACGGCGCCAAGATCCCGGTAAATGCCGGTACGGTTGTTAACAAAGGGGTAGAGCTCGGTATCAATGGCGATGTGTTCCGTACCAGGGACTTCAACTGGAGCATCGGCGGCAATGTTGCCTACAATCACAATGAGGTCACCAGCCTCGGCCAGGTATCTGAATTCGAACAGGGGACTGAACTGGTCAAGGTCGGCCTGCCACTGGGTTCCCATTATGTCGTGAAATGGGGGGGTGTGGATGCCGCAACAGGCGCACCTTTATACTATACCAAGGATGGCAAGCTGACTACAACGTACAGCGATGATGACCGCGTTTCTACTTTCGGTACGTACAATGCTCCCTGGATCGGTGGTTTTAATACCACAATACGCTTCAAGGGTCTTTCACTGGGTGCCTTCTTCACTTATCAGCAAGGGTTCAAGCGGTTCAACAACCAGGACTTCTTCCAGTTGAATCATGCATTCGCCGTTCAGGGCTTCAACATGCGCCAGGAGATGAACACCATGTGGACGACTCCGGGACAGGTGACAGATATTCAAAGTCCTTTATACCTGAGAAATTTCGTTTCCAAGGATATCCAGGATGCTTCGTTTGTCCGTTTCCGTAACCTTAACCTGGCCTATGATTTCAGCCCAAGTGTGGTGGAAAAACTCCGGGTGTTAAGCGCACTGAAGATCTATATGCAGTGTCAGAACCTGTACACCTGGACGAATTGGACAGGGTTCGATCCTGAAGATGACAACAACCTGGCTTCCTATGAATACCCGACTCCGCGAACATTTACACTGGGCCTCCAGGTCACCTTTAAATAATTGTATCAAAGAAATCGAGTACAGCGTATCAGTTTTCAAACACAAAACTTGACAAAATGCATAATAAGTTTCTAAACCTTTTTCTCGCTGTAGGCACTGTATGTTTATTGAGTGCCTGCAAAAAAAATCTGGATCTTAAGCCCCTGGATAACATCGATGCGTCAAAGGCGTATCTAAAAGTACAGGACCTGACGGACGCGCTTTACAGCGTTTATGCAGGAAATGACAATGATACCCGGATATACAACGGCAGCATCCTGGCCGATGAGGTGAAATTATCCGATGAGAACCGTGGCCAGGGACAATTCCAGTTCAAATGGCAATACAATAGTTCCAGTACTCCCGCGGGCCTTGGACAGCAATATTCCATGATCGATCAGATCCATCGTGTCCTCGATGCAGCACCCGGCATCGTTGCCGCAACGCCGGCAGAAGAGAACACCAAGAAAAGGATTCAATCCGAAATGATCGCGTTGAGGGGCATTGCCTACTATGAGCTGCTGATCAATTTCATGCCACAGGGATATGATGCGAATGCATTAGCCGTTCCCCTGGTATTGAAGTCGGAACTACTACAGAAGCCTGCCAGGAATACTGTCGGGGAGATCATGACACAGATAGAAGCCGATCTTGCTACCGGTCGTGGCGAACCGCTTATACCCAATGCACCGACGGACCCGCTACGCCTCAGCCAGGCCGCGATTGCCGCCTACCAGGCAAGGGCTGCCCTGCTGAAAAAGGATTGGGACAAGGCGATCACTTATTCCAATGATGCTGTTACGCTCTCCGGTAAAACGCTTAGCAAGGCAGATTTCCCCGCTTACTGGACTGATGATAATGAATCCGAAACGATCCTTAAATACCGTAACAGCACATCGCCGGTAGGCTTATGGAGGGATACGAACGGTGATATCTTCTTCGAACCCGCCGATAAATTGAAGAATCTGTTCGATAAGGCAAATGATATCCGCTATACTACTTATTTCACCGGCATTCCGGGTGATGATACATCCTTCGTCAAGAAATATCCCGGCTCCGCGCGCGGCCCGAGGATCAACGATCTGAAAATGATCCGCCTCGCGGAAATGTATCTTATCCGTGCTGAAGCCTACGCAGAGAAAGAGCAGTTGGGTAATGCAGCTACGAATATCAATGCCTTAAGGGCGGCTCGCATCACCGGCTATACCGATGTTGCTTTCGCCTCAAAGGATATCGCCATCAGCCAGATATTGACGGAGCGTTACAAGGAATTATGCTTTGAAGGCTTCCGCTTTTTTGATCTGAAGAGAAGGAACCTGTCGATAGATCGCAACCTGTCCGACTCGAGAAGCACCAGTTGGCAGAACCTGGCAGCGAACAGTAACCTGTTTGCCCTTCCGATCCCGGCAACAGAATTTTCCGGTAACCCTAACATGGTTCAAAACCCCGGATATTAAACGACCAGAGAATGGAATATGAATGCATTTCCATTCCCTCATATACCAAATAAAAACAATCAGCATGAAAATAATTAACCGCATATCGCTTCTGGGTTTTGCTCTCCTGGCGCTGGTCGCGCTCAATTGCAAAAAAACTGGTATTACCATACCGCCTGCACAGGCACACTTCGTAGGTAGTGCCACACAATCTTATGACATCCTGGTAGATCCCGTTCCCACTTACAATGTCGTCGTGGGTACCACCGATGTCTCCAGTTCCGACAGGTCGATCAGTTATTCCATTACGTCTCCCACAGGGGCATTAGCCGGCACAAACTACACAGTAAATGGAAAGCCAGGCGTGGTTACGATCCCCGCCGGCCAGGCCACTGCAAATATTGAAGTGCAAGGCATACTCGCCCCTTACCTAAATGGAAGAAAAGACATTCTTGTATTCGCCGTGGCTCCGGGTGGCATTGCTCCAGCGGGTTTTCAGGATACGGTGAAATTGAATATGAGGGGACCTTGTTTCGAAGGCGATGTAGATTTCAATCTGCTGGCAGCCGGCAGCTATTCAGGGACAACTGAGACCTTTGGTGCTAATGGCTATGGTCCTTATGAAACAGGCATATCTTCCTTTACTCTCCTTACACCAACTACCGCCACAATCAAAGTAAGCAACATATTTGATTTCGGTTGGAAGCCGATTACCTTCAATGTGGATTGGACAGACCCAGCTCATCGGACCGTGACTGTTGTGCCTCAAACCAGCGGTATCGCCGACGCAGGAACTATCAACTCCGCATATGCCGGTTTGCAGGTTGCTGTAAGGGCTTTTCCGGGAGAAACCGGAACCTTTTCCGCCTGCAAGGAAACGTTTACCCTGAAGTTCCAGTTAGGCGTAGCCGGGCTAGGTTACTTTACTACGGATCTTTATACGGTTAATATGGCTCGATGATCAAATGAATAATAAGAAAGAGGCTGTATCAATTTCAGATACAGCCTCTTTTCTTTTTAAGACATTACCCTACGGTATTTATCACATGTAAGTTCACTGGCGGAGAATATAGGTGAAACAAGTCCTACCCCAAATATTTCAGGCCCTAAATTCTTGAATGAAGCAACGCTCCTAAAGAAGTTCTTGCAGGGTTTGAAAAAGCTCTTCTCCCCGCAATCCTTCCCCGATCACCTTTCCCTGCGGATCAACCAATACATTGAAGGGAATACCCTCCAAATGATATAATGCCACCACCTGGCTCTGCCAATACCTGAGGTCGCTTACCTGAGTCCAGGCCAACTTATCCTCAATGATTGCCTTCACCCATTGGTCCTTCTCTCCATCCTTGTCGAGCGACACGCCTAATACTGTAAAATTCTTATTCTTGAATTGATTGTACACCTTCACAACATTCGGATTCTCTCCACGGCACGGACCGCACCAGCTGGCCCAAAAATCAACCAGCACATATTTACCCCTGAAGGAGCTCAGCTTTATCTCCTTTCCATTTACATCTGGCAATGAGAAATCGGGAGCCTCCTTTCCTATCCAGCTTGCGGCCTGTGCGGTTTGTTTCTGCTGATCGAGCGTGGCCTTTATCGCAGCAAGCGCCTGGTGCCCCGGAAACTTCTTCGTGCTCTTATTAATGATAAGCTCTACCTGGTCATCATCCAAAGGTTGCAAACCAAAACCTGCTCCATTGGCAGTGGACTGGTAGTAACCCAATTCGAATAATATCAGCGCGGCATCCTGTGCCTTATTGAATGACTGCAGCGAATAGTGTTTTATGTTGTCTGCCAAAGACTGCTGCTCCGCCTGCAACGGGAAGAGGAGGCTATCCGTGGAGCCGGCCTTCTTAAGGCTATCGACCTGGTTCGCGAGAATGAAGATCTTCTGCAGGTCATTGTTGAATGCCAGCATGAAGTCTTTCATTTGCTGGCTCGCCGGCGAGCCCTCTACATCGTATTTCTCGGCAAACTGATTATTGTCCTTGCTTAGTAGAATATCCAGCTTCACCGTTTTTGCGTCGTTGATAACGGATGCAACGGGGTAGGTGCTCTTATCCAGGCGGATATTGAAGACCACCGATTCATTCGCATCGGCACTCAATGAGAAGCTCCCATCCTTGCCGATCGATACAGAGTCCGAGATCTGGGGCTGCATGGTGGAAGCGGGAATCTTCTCGAGATACACCAACTTCGCACTGCTATTACGGATCGTGCCATTGACGGTAAAATTGCCCTTGGTAGTTTTTTCCTTACAGGCGACAAGGCCGCCGGCAATGGCACAAATAATGATCAGTCTGCGCATATTTATCTTTTTTGAACGCTCAAGTATAGCTTAAGCTTTTAATTTTTCCAATAGGATCTCGTTAGTGACCTTGGGATCGGCCTTGCCCTTTGATCTCTTCATTACCTCTCCGACAAACAACGACAGCACTCCCTTCTTTCCCTTCCGGTATTCCTTTACCTTGTCGGCGAATTTTACCAGCACCTCGTCGATGATGGGTTCCAGTTCACCCGCATCCGACTGCTGAAGCAGGTTTTGCGTCTCCGCCACCGTGGAAGGATCCTCGGCAGGATGACCGAGCATATAATAAAAAAGCCGCGTGGATGCTACGGAGAAACTTATTTTTCCTTCATCCACCAGTGCAATAATGCCTGCGAGTTGTACGGGAAGAATGGGAAATGAGTCGATGCCCTGGTCCTTCTCATTCATCCATGATTTCACCGGTCCCTGCATCCAATTGGCGGCGGCCTTATAGTTTGTGGTATGAAGCATGATCGATTCGAAGTAATCGGCGATCTCCTTATCTTCTGTCAGCACCTGGGCGTCATAGGACGAAAGCTGCCATTCTCCCATATATTTTTTCATTCTTTCCTCCTGCAAGGCGGGTAGTGCCCGGCGGATGGAATCGATGAATTCTTCCTCGAGTTTGAAAGGAGTGAGGTCGGGATCGGGGAAATAACGGTAATCATCGGCGTCCTCCTTATCCCTGATGGAAAACGTCGTGCCTTTATCCGCCTCGAAGCTTCTTGTCTGTTGCACGATCGTCTCGCCTCTTTCTACCATTGCTATCAGGCGCTGGGATTCATATTCCACTGCCTTCTTTGCATTCCGGATGGAATTGAGATTCTTTACTTCTACGCGGGTTCCTAAATGCGGATCACCCTTGAGGCGGACCGATATGTTGACATCGCACCGAAGACTTCCCTCTTCCATATTCCCATCGCAGACCTCGAGGTATCTTACCAGCTTGCGCAGTTCGGTCAGGTAGGCATAAGTCTCTTCGGCGCTCCTTATGTCCGGCTCGCTTACGATCTCTATCAGCGGAGTTCCCGCCCTGTTGAAGTCGAGGCAGGTGTCTCCGTCCTCTGCGTCGTGGATGCTTTTACCTGCATCCTCTTCCAGGTGGATACGGTTCAGCCGGATGTGCCTGTCCACGCCCCCCGTCTTTATATTAATATATCCTCCCTTGCAAATGGGAGTCGTATGCTGCGATATCTGGTATCCTTTCGGAAGATCGGGGTAGAAGTAATTCTTACGGGCGAAATAATTATCCCGCTCTATTTCACAGTGACAGGCCAGGCCCATTCGGATGGCATACTCGATCGCCTTCCTGTTCATTTTTGGCAATGTGCCCGGATGGGCCAGTGTTATCGGGCTGATATGGGTGTTTGGCGAAGCGCCATAGGCGATACTGTCGCCGCAAAATAACTTGCTTTGAGTGAGCAGTTGGGCGTGTACTTCCAGCCCTATGACTATTTCATATTTTTCCTGGTTGAGCATCGGGTAAGAATTTGCAAAAGTAACCCATTTTACCCGGCAGTATTGTTATAAAAAAAGCAAACCCCGTCCTTTTGAGATGGGGCTTGCTACCTGATGTATATGTATTAAAGATCTGCTGTTTTCAGCTTCTTAGGGATCTTTACTTCCACATTCTCCGTCTTCCCCTTCCGCAGGAGCTTCACTTTCACCAATGTCTTGTCCTTATTGTCCCTCATTACTTTTGCCATTTCATCGGCGCTGTTTACGGCCGTTCCATTCACGTCGGTGATCACGTCATCTTCCTTGATACCCGCCTTTGCCGCATTTCCATCCTCATCCACATCCAATACCTCTACACCCTTGCCATCTTCAGTATCCTGTACGGATACACCCAGCTTAGGGCCGCCGGTTGACCAGCTATAGTTATATCCGGCACGGGGAGTGGACATCACCCTGCCCCTGACCTTTGGCATTATCTGCGAAAGACTCATGTCGTCCATCTGCATGTTGAAGTTCTGATTCGGTGAAAAGGAAAATGAACTCATACCCTGCCATTTACCGAGTTCGGCAGATACCTTTGCCTCCTTCTTATCGCGGAGATAGGTCACGTTGACTTTATCGCCTGGCTTATGGCCTTTTATAGCAGCAGAAAGATCGTCGGGATCTTCGATCTTCTTGTCGTCGATCTTTGTGATGATATCACCTTCTTTCAGTCCAGCCTTCTCTGCTCCACTCTCCTTGGTGACGCTCTGCACATCGGCGCCATCATCCGATTTCTCCGTGGTTACGCCAAGCATTGCGCGATTCTCATCCATTGTTGTCAAGGCATTGAGACCATTGAACCCTTGTACTGAGTAGTTGTTGTCATATTTGAGAGTATACGCCCCTGCATCCTTGATCTTGTGACGGCGCACAGTGATATCGCCATCCTTATCTATTTCCTTTCCATTTATTAAAACCTTATCACCATTGACCTCCACGGTCACTTTTTCATCCTTATTTCCTTTACGGGTAATGATGATCTGTTCGGTTTCGCCTTTATCCTTGGCATCCTTGACCTTTTCCTCCTTCTGTGCCAGCAATGTTGCGGGCGCAATCAGCGAGGCAAGGAGAAAGGAGAGGAGAGTTTTTTTAATGACCTGTTTCATACTTTTTAAATTTTATAATTATCTACGTCGACTTTCGTAGTTCAAATATAAAGACATTTTCCGGAATACGAAATCTTTCGGAAATGTTAAATAGTATTTCTGTATCAAGGGTTGTGAAGGCTTATGAGTGGATTCCGGCAGCGAAACGGGCGGCGCAAGATGTGTAAAAAAATAAAATTGCCGATGTAAATTTCCCCGAGCAGGGTGCCCAGCTGTTTTGAGGCGGAAACCCTTGCCCAGTCTTATTCTTCCACATGCCTGAGTTAACGGCCTCACCACCAGCGCATCAGTTTTTACGTATTTCTACTAAGGGTTTTCCTTATTGAGATTACATGGAAATCTGCAAATAAATCAGCATTTTTGACATCGCCACTAAACGACCACAAAACCTTATGATGAAGATTCTTTCCATTAGCTGTATCATTCTATGTACAGTTGTCATTATCTATGCTGTCAGCATCTACATCGAAGGCCGGAGAATCACGGATCCCAAAAAAGAAGGAAGAAAGAAGAAAAAGATGATCTATTAACGAAGCTAGAGAAGTCCCTTTACCGCCTCTATCACCTGCACGAGACTACCCGCATCCTGCCCTCCCGCCGTCGCCAATGTCCTTTGACCACCACCTCCGCCTTTTATCAGGGGAGCCACTTTTTCCTTTATGATCGCAACGGCGTCCAGGCCTTTTGCAGCCGCTACATTTTCTGCAAGGCTAACAGCCACGAATGGCTTACCGTCGATATTGGCACAAAGCACTACCACGAAGTCGCGCAGGTGATTCTTCAGATCGAGGCAAAGTTTCCGGAGAGCATCCCCTGAACTGACCTCCACGATATCCCCGATGAAGTTTACCTGGTTGATGATCTCATCCTTTTGTAACAATTCATTGCGGATGGCCACCAGCCTCCGCGCTTCAAGACTTTCTATTCTTTTCTCGAGTGCAGCCTTGTCTTCCATCAGCTTCTCTATGTTCTTCAGGGGATCTTTCGACTTGAGCAGCGTGCCGATACTCTTGTACTGTGTTAGTTTTTCATTGAAGTAATCGAGCGCCTTTTCTCCCGTCAGCGCCTCTATGCGCCGTACGCCGGCCGCTACTGCCGCCTCCGATGTGATGGCGAACGTTCCTATCATTCCCGTGTGACCCACGTGCGTGCCTCCGCATAATTCTATTGAATACGCAGGATCAACGATGACCACGCGCACCTTGTCGCCATATTTCTCACCAAACAATGCCATGGCCCCAAGCTTCAATGCCTCTTCCTTCGGCAACTCCCTGATGACAACGGGAATGTTTTCCCTGATCTCTTCGTTTACGAGCGATTCCACTTTCTTTATTTCCTCGTCGGTCATTTTGGAGAAATGCGAGAAGTCGAAGCGCAACACCTCCGCAGAGACCAGTGATCCCTTTTGTGACACATGCGTACCCAGTACCCGTCTCAGCGCCGCGTGCAATAAATGCGTTGCCGTATGATTATAAGTGATCTTTAACCGTGACCCGGCATCGACACTTGCAATAACATGCAGCGAGATATCGGAGGGGAGCGTATCCGTATAATGCACGATGAGATCGTTCTCCTTCTTTGTATCCGTTACCTGTATCTGCTCTTCACCAAACACCAGCTTGCCTGTATCTCCAACCTGTCCGCCGCTTTCGGCATAGAATGGCGTAGCTGCCAGCACCAGTTGGTACTGCTCCTTTCCTTTCGCTTTTACCTTTCTGAATTTCACTACGGTGGTACCCGCGATCAATTCATCGTATCCTACAAACGATGTGTTTTGCGCCGGCCCCACTTCTATCCAATCCGCAGTATCGATGAGCGTCGCTGCGCGGGATCTATCCTTCTGTTCCTTCAATGCCGCTTCAAAACCCGGTTCATCTATACTTATATCATTTTCCGCCGCGATCAACCGGGTGAGATCGATGGGAAACCCATAGGTATCGAACAATTCGAAGGCCTCTCTTCCTGCTACCACATTCTTCGCTGAATCCCGCAGGATGTCATCGATCCTCTTAAGTCCCTTTTCAAGCGTCCTCAGGAATGATTCTTCTTCTTCCCTTATCACGCGGGCAACGAATTCGGCCTGGTCATACAATTCAGAAAAAACATATTTGAATTGAAGTGCAAGTCCCGGTACCAGCAAATGAAGCAGCGGCTGTTTATGCCCGAGGTAAGAATAATAGTACCGGACCGCTCTCCGCAGTATCCTGCGTATCACATAGCCGGCTCCCGTGTTGGAGGGCAACTGACCGTCGGCAATGGTAAAGCTGATGGCGCGGATATGATCGGCCAGCACGCGGAAGGAAATTGCCTGTTTGCTATCGCCGAGATCATAGGACTTACCGGTTATCTTGCCGATCGCACTAATGGTGCCGGTGAATATATCCGTATCGTAATTACTCTGCTTCTCCTGGATCACGCGTACCAATCTCTCGAAGCCCATGCCAGTATCCACATGCTGCGATGGCAGCGGCTGCAGGCTTCCGTCTTTCAAACGGTTGAACTGCATGAATACATTGTTCCAGATCTCGATGACCTGTGGATGATCGTTGTTCACCAATGTCTTTCCATCTACCTTATTTCTCTCCTCGGTTGTGCGGCAATCCACGTGTATCTCCGTGCATGGACCGCAGGGACCGGTGTCTCCCATTTCCCAGAAATTATCCTTTTTATTTCCGAGGAGGATGCGGTCTTCCGCTATGTATTTCTTCCATTCGGTAAACGCTTCGTCATCGCGCGGCAGTCCTTCTTTCTCGTCACCCTTGAAAATGGTGACATATAATTTATCATTATCCAGTTTATAAATATCAGTGAGTAGTTCCCAGCTCCATTGGATGGCCTCCTTCTTGAAGTAATCTCCGAAGCTCCAGTTGCCCAGCATCTCGAACATGGTATGGTGATAGGTATCGACACCCACTTCTTCCAGGTCATTGTGCTTGCCGCTAACACGTAAGCATTTCTGTGTGTCGGCCACCCGTGTGAAGGAAGGCCTGGCATTTCCCAGGAAGTAATCCTTGAATTGGTTCATGCCGGCATTGGTAAACATGAGCGTAGGATCATTCTTGATCACGATCGGTGCGGAGGGAACGATCTCGTGGCCCTTGGACTTGAAGAAATCGAGGAACTGCTTGCGTATCTCGGCTGAATTCATTTGACTCGTATTTTTTACCAAACGGTCCCGCATTTACACGCGGATTGACACTTACGTCTATAATTGGGTTGATTTTTGCTGATAGACGCGCTATATTTGTCAGCACCCCCTTTTGATTTGAGGTGTGGCAAAGGTAAAGAATCAAATGGCACGTACCCGCTGAAAACAAGGCAAGATGGCTTTGTCATGAAGAAAATCAAATATTACTATAATACCAATACACTACGCTATGAGAAGCTCGAAGTCCCACTGCGCGTAAAACTTTTGCGCGTATTTGGTTTCGTGGCCGCAGCCGTCGTTACCGCCACACTCATTTCCTATTTCGCCTTTCAATTTGTCGGTTCTCCCAATGAAAAACTCCTCCGCGTCGAGAATGAGCGGATGAAGGACCGTTATGCCCAATTGGATGATCAGCTGAAGGCCCTGGATCAGCAGATGAAGGAACTGGAGAAGCGGGATAATAATGTGTACCGTTCCATCTTCGAGGCCAGTCCTATCCCCGATAGCGCCCGAGCCAAGGAACTGGAGATCCAGAAGGAGATCGCCACCGTGGAGAGCATGCCGAACAATGAGCTCCTCACTTCCATCATCAGCACGCTTAATAACCTGGCCAGCC
>Ga0193753_10003510_pt1 | contig 11533 bp, 8 predicted proteins | sample H1c2metaG_FD_144925 | JGI IMG/M metagenome (GOLD analysis project Ga0193753, IMG submission 144925) | Soil microbial communities from a riparian zone of the East river system, Colorado, United States - H1c2 | ecosystem: Environmental > Terrestrial > Soil > Riparian zone | place: USA: East River... | reverse complement strand
GTGTTCATGGCATTCACCGTGCTTCCGTTGCCCGCGGGCGAGCTCATCGGAGCGCTGCCGGCCGCTCCGTCGTCAGGCATCGGGTCGACGACCTTTCCGCAGGCGAGAACCGACAGGCAGAGGAGGAAGGGCAGTGTTCTCTTGAGGCCTCGAGGTGTCACTGCAGCTCTCAGCAGCAACCGGTGTGCCACAGAATTGTTCGAGTAATTGCCTAGGCTTGTGGGGCAGGTCGTGCGCCAAGTTGTGCCAGGCTGCGGATTCACCGGAGCGAGCGCAACCGATGCCGAGAATCCCCGGCCCCGTGGCTCGTCGCGGTCGCCGTGCGGTGTCACGGAACGCCTCGACTCGGTCTCCACCGTCTGCCCCCAAACACGCGGGATCCCCGGCACATCGATCTGGCTTGTTTGTTGCTGAGCGGCAGCCCGATGCCACAGCTCCGCTTGTCCTTCGCAATCCTCGTCTTGCTCTGTGCGTTCCCGCGAGACCTTCGCGCAGACGCCGAGATCCTCAACGTCTCCTACGACGTCACCCGCGAGTTCTACAAAGACATCGACGCCGCGTTCAGCAAGTCCTGGAAAGACAAAACTGGCGAGACCGTAACCGTCTCTCAGTCGCACGGTGGTTCGAGCAAACAAGCGCGTGCGGTCGTCGACGGACTCCAAGCCGACGTCGTCACGATGAACCAAGCGAGCGACATCGACATGCTGCACGAGCTCGCGAAGCTGGTCCCGGCGGACTGGCAAACGCGTCTCCCGAACCACAGCGCCCCGACGACGTCGACGACCGTGTTCCTCGTCCGCAAGGGCAACCCCAAGAAGATCCGCGACTGGAGCGACCTCGTGAAGCCCGGCGTAGGCGTGATCGTTCCGAATCCCAAGACTTCGGGCAACGGTCGCTACAGCTACCTCGCCGCGTACGGCTACGCGATCAAGAACAAGAAGACTCCGGCGCAAGCGCGCGCGTTCGTGACGAGCTTGTTCAAGAACGTTCCGGTGCTCGACACCGGTGGCCGCGGCGCAACCACGACCTTCGTGCAGCGCGGCATTGGCGACGTGTTACTGACGTTCGAAAACGAAGTGTTCCTGATCAAGCAGGAGCTCGGCGGCGAGAACTTCGACGTCGTGTATCCGTCGCTCAGCGTGCTCGTCGAGAACCCCGTCTCGCTCGTGGACACGGTCGTCGACAAGAAAGGCACGCGCAAGCTCGCCCAGGCGTACCTAGAGTTCCTGTACTCCGACGAAGGTCAGGCGATCGCGATCAAACACCGACTAAGGCCGCGGTCGCAGTCGCTGCTCGCAAAGAACCCGGAGGCCTTTCCGAAGCTGAAGCTGTTCACGGTCGAAGAAGTGTTCGGAAACTTCAAGACCTTGCAAAAGGCGCACTTCGACGACGGCGCGCTGTTCGATCAGATCATGACCGAGCTGCACAAGACGCCGTAGTCGCTACGTTCAAGCTGCGCGGATGCCGCCCAGAGCGGTCGTGCGGCTGTTTGTTGCGCTGCTACTCGCGGATGCTCGTTCCGCACCGGTGGCTGTGCCCACTACCGAAAGTGCCTGCGCGAACGCATCTTCTCTCGCTTGCGGCGGGGCCGCCGGAGGACCGTTCTTGCGATACATCTCGGCCACGCGCGCGTTCTGACCACCTTCACGTTGCACATCCGGCGTGCCGTGACCGCGGTTCCCTTCGACAGCGATCGAAGTCAGGTCGCCCGTATCGGCAGTCTTCTTGAACGCTTCTGACAAGCGCGAGAGGCCGTCGGCTTCTGCACCAGTCTTCGAAGCTGCGAGCTGCCCGAACTTCTGAGAGATCTCGTCGACGACCAGCTTGAACTTTGCAGGGTCCGCCTTTTGCAAGTCCGACAGCTGCTGCACCAGCTCCGTTCCCTTCGAAATGGATACACGGGAGGAACCGTCTTCTTCCGGCGGAGGCGGGGGCGCGTTTGCGCGGCCCGTGCCCGAAACATCCGACACGGAAGACGCCGCGACGGGCGTTCGCGCTGCGATCGCCGAGTTCAAGTTGCCAATCATCATCTAACTGCGACCTCCCCGAGGCCAGGACGGCTGTGCCCCGGATGCAACTACACCGAACGGATGGTCCCGCCGGAACTTGACCCGTGTCAGGGATTGTTTTTGGCGTGTCTGAGGTCGCCTAAGTGCCTCGGACGAAACGACATACATCGCCTGAAAAATGCGCTGCATGTTTGTCGATTGATGGGTCCACCCGACCCAGCTTGAAAGTGCGCCGCTCGCAAGCGCGTCGATGTTGCATCACACGTCGCGGAGCATCGGCGCACGCGGGGTTTAGCCGGCGCAGCGAGGTAACAACCTCGATGAAACGACGCGTTTGTTCTAAGCGTGTCCTTTCAAGATGACCTCTGTTGCATGCGATAAGCCACGATCACCCTGGCAGCCGCTGTGGGCTGCAATGGATTCCGTCTGGATTCAAAAGGTGGGACAGGACATTGCTTCAGCACGCGACAATCACTCGACTCCGCCGCGCTCATGCATCACTCCTCGCAGCACTCCCGTTGATCGCGTTTCTCGCGTGCGCATCACCGGAAGACGATGACACCGGCTCCGCGAGCGCGTCTCCGTCTCCCGCGTTGACTGTGGCGCCCGTCGTCGGCGGAACCATGGCTGCGCCGTGTGCGTGGCCGAGCACGGTGGACGTCAACGGCTGTACCGCAACCCTGATTCATCCACGCGTCGTTACGACTGCAGCGCACTGCTTGAGTGGTGCGTCGGGAAAGGTCACGTTCACGGCGGGCAAAGGTGTGGGCGGATCCTTTTCCATGACCGGCATGTGCAAAGGCGGCGCACGCGGCTCAGCCGGCGGCGGCTCGAGCCGCGATTGGGCCTACTGCGTCATCCCCGAAGATCCGCGCGTCGCGTCGCTGCAGATCACTCCGCCGCTCGTCGGGTGTGAAGCCCAGAAGTTCTTGAAAGCAGGCGCGAGCGCATGGGTCGTCGGCTTCGGAACGACCGGACCCGACGGCACCGGCGCCGGTGTGAAGCGCCAGGTCGAAGTGAAAGTCAACGCCGTGCGCAACGGCATCGTCGACATCGGCGACAAAGACGTGGGCGCGTGTCACGGCGACTCGGGCGGTCCGCTCTATCTGCAGCTTACCGATGGCACGCACGATTGGGGATGGCGCGTCGCAGGCTCGACGTCCAGCGCCGGCAGTTCTCGCTGTGACTGTACGTGCAACACGATCTACGTGGACATCGCGAATCACGTGAAGGCGATCGAAGCGAACGAAGGCATCGACGTCACGCCGTGTACGGATGCGAGCGGCAATTGGGCTCCAGGCCCGGACTGCCACGATTTTCAGAGTGCACCGAAAGACGGCACCGGAACCTATCCCGCGTGCAGCGTTACGAAGACGACCGAACCGATCGACTCGTGTTCGGGAGCGGACCCTGTGCCTCTCGCGGGTAGTGGCGGAGGCCCCGCTGCAGGCGCGGGCGGGCGCGGCGGTGCTGCAGCCGTCGGCGGCATGTCCGGAGGCGGGGGCCGCGGCGGATCGGGCGGTACGTCCGGCATGTCGAGTGCGGGCGCTGCAGCTGTCGGCGGCAACGGTGGCGCGACCGCGGGTCTGAGTGGTGGCGGCGCCGGCGGAACTGCGGGTGCAACTGCCGGTTTGGGTGGAGTCGGCATCGGTGTCGCAGGTTCGGCGGGTGCATTGTCGACGACCGGAACGATGCTGAATCCGGTCGGCGTGGCAGGTGCCGCGGGTGGTTTCGGCGCGGCAGGTGCCTCGACGACGTTCACGATCCCGGCGAAGGAACCGAATAGCGGATGCAGCGCGATCCCTGGCACGGGTCGATCGCTTCCGCCTGTCTGGCTGTTGGTCGGGCTCGCGCTGCTCGCGGTGAAGCGGCGGCGCGCGTATGCGAACGAAGCCTGAACAGGAAAACGGCGAAGCGCCATCGCTGCGCTTCGCCGTTTGCCTTAGCGACTCCTGAAAGCAAAACGGCGAAGCGCATCGCTGCGCCTCGCCGTAGGTTTGAGCGAACCCCGAAGGGCTCAGCTCACTTCTTCTTCTTCGCCTCGTCGCGAGCCTTCGCTTCCGCGATCACGGTCTCCGCAACGTTGCGCGGGCACGGCGCGTAGTGGCTGAACTCCATCGAGTACTGACCGCGACCCGAAGTCATCGTGCGCAGCTCACCGATGTAACCGAACATCTCGCTGAGCGGCACGTCCGCCTTCACGCGAACCGCCGTCGGACCGGCTTCCTGGCTCTTCACCATGCCGCGGCGACGGTTCAAGTCGCCGATCGTGTCGCCGACGTTCGCGTCTGGAACGAAGACGTCGACCTTCATGATCGGCTCGAGCAGCTGCGGTGCGCACTTCGGCACCGTCTGTCGATACGCCGCCTTCGCCGCAACTTCGAACGCGATCGCCGAAGAGTCGACCGAGTGGAAGCCACCATCGGTGAGCACGACCTTCATGTCGACGATCGGATAGCCGGCCATCACACCGCGAGCGACCGAGAGCTCGAAGCCTTTTTCGACCGCCGGCACGTATTCCTTCGGGATGCTGCCGCCGGTGATCGCCGACTCGAACACGAAGCCGCTGCCGACCTCGCCCGGTTCGATCCGGTACTCGATCTTCGCGTACTGACCCGAACCACCCGTCTGCTTCTTGTGGGTGTAGGCGTCCGAGACGCCCTTCGTGATCGTCTCGCGGTACGCGACCTGCGGCTTGCCGACCGTCACATCGACGCCGTGGGTGCGGCGCAAGATGTCGACCTTGATGTCGAGGTGCAGCTCGCCCATGCCCTTGAGGATCGTCTCCGAAGACTCGCGATCGACCTCGCTGTGGAACGACGGGTCTTCCGCGACCATCTTGCTGAGCGCGATGCCGAGCTTCTCTTCGTTCGCCTTGTCCTTCGGCGTGACCGACACCGAGATGACCGGTGCCGGGAACACCATCGGCTCGAGCGTCGCCGGGTGATCCTCGTCCGCGAGTGTGTGACCGGTCTGAACGTTTTTCAGACCGACGAGCGCGACGATATCGCCGGCGCGCGCGACGTCGATCAACGTGCGATCGTTCGCGTGCATCTCGACCATGCGGCCGATGCGCTCGGTCTTGCCGGTGAACGTGTTCAGAAGCGCCATGCCCTTCTGAATCGTGCCGGAGTAGATGCGCGTAAACGTCAGGCTGCCGAACCGGTCGTCCATGATCTTGAACGCGAGCGCGCGAACCGGCTTGTCCGGGTCGACGATGGCGTAGTTGCCGGTCGGATTACCCTTGAGGTCGACCTCGGGCTGCGGATCGACTTCCATCGGGTTCGGGAGGTAGTCGACGACGGCGTCCAGGACGAGCTGCACGCCCTTGTTCTTGAAAGACGAGCCCGCGTAGGTCGGGAAGAACTTCAGCTTGATCGTGCCCTGACGGATGCAGTGCTTGAGCGTGTCGACGTCCGGCTCTTCGCCCTCGAGGTACTTCTCGAGCACGGCGTCGTCCATCTCGACCGCGGTCTCGATCAGCTCGGCGCGGTACTTCTCGACGATGTCCTTCATGTCTGCCGGGACGTCTTCCACGACGAAGTTCTCGGGATTCCCCGAGTCGTCCCAGATGTACGCCTTGCGCGTGAGCAGATCGACGACGCCCGAGAACTCGTTCTCGGTGCCGATCGGCAAGACCATCACGAGCGCCTTCGCGCCGAGCACTTCACGCACCTGCTTGACGACGCGGTAAAAGTCCGCGCCCAAGCGGTCGAGCTTATTGACGTACACCAGGCGCGAGACGCGCGAGTCGTTCGCGTAGCGCCAGTTCGTCTCCGACTGCGGTTCCACGCCCCCCGAGCCACAGAACACACCGATGCCGCCGTCGAGCACCTTCAGCGAGCGATAGACCTCGATCGTGAAGTCCACGTGCCCCGGGGTGTCGATGATGTTGAAGCGGTACCCCTTCCAGAAACAGGTCGTCGCGGCCGACTGAATCGTGATGCCGCGTTCCTGCTCTTGGACCATGAAGTCGGTCGTGGCAGCACCGTCGTGCACCTCGCCCATCTTGTGGATCTTGCCCGTGAGCTTGAGGATGCGCTCGGTCGTGGTGGTTTTGCCGGCGTCTACGTGCGCGAAGATGCCGATGTTTCTCTGCTTGGTGAGGTCGTGCACTGAGGTTGCCTTTGAGACGGGGGGAGCGGCTGTCCGCTTCCAGGGTATGAAGGGGCCCTATTATGACGCGATTCGGTGCGCCCCGTGCCACATCTTAGGGCACAGCGCAACCCGACCAGCATTTCGCCGCAAAACTCAGGGGTTTGCGGAGGGTGCCGGGTGGGACCGGTGCGCAGGCTGTGCCCCGCTGTCCCGGCTCTCGCGAGCGACCGGCGCTCTGCAGCTGATGGCTGCAGGCGCGCCGGGCGCGATCGGCGTGACGATCGCGCGGGGCCGTATTCCTCGGGTTAAAACCTGTTTACGTCAAGCGTCTACGCGGCAGTTCCCGCGCGTCGGCCCAACATAAGTCGTCTCGGGCGCCGTGCACGGATGGCGTGCGCTTGCCGGGCTCGTGACGCCGGTGCTACTGGTCGGCCGAAACCCGGAGGCGACGATGGATGTGCTCATAATCGGCGACGGCCCTGGAGGCCTAAGTGCAGCGCTGTTTCTCGCAAAGGGCGGCCTGCAGGTGGGCGTCTATGGCCAGGACAAGACTGCGATGCATTGGGCGTTCGTAAAGAACTACCTCGGGGTGCCTGACGTCCTCGGCAGTGAGTTCCAGAAGGTTGCGCGCGAGCAGGTGAACGCGTTCGGCGGAAACATCGTGAACGCCCGCGTTGATTCGCTGACAAAGGGCGGTCGCGGGTTCGAGGCGACACTCGAGGGCGGCGATAAAGTCGGAGCCCGGTTCGTGATTCTGTCGGAGGGCAAGTCGCCGCGGCTCGCGCAGCAACTCGGCCTGAAGTTCGACGAGGAGCACGGTTTGTCGGTCGACGTGAACGGCAAGACGGCGGTTCCGGGCGTGTACGCGGTCGGGCGGTTGGTGCGGCCGAAGCGGAGCCAGGCGATCATCAGCGCCGGTGACGGTGCGGCGGCCGCGATCGACATCTTGTCGAGCCTGAAGGGTGAACCAGTCCAGGACTGGGATTCCCCCCCTGAAACCAAATAGCGATTTGCGTCGGCTTTTGCCCTGAGAGCGGCTTTCGTCTTCGGTCCGGACGCTGCGCAATACAGGAAGTATTGCTCGGTCCGGCCCTCCGGGCGCGCTCGCTCTCAGGGCAAAATCCTCGCAAATCCGGCTCGCATATCGCCGTTGCTGCTCGCTCGAGAACGAGAGTTAGACGGTTGCCACGGGCGTTACTGGCGAGCCGACTGCTCCTGGCAGCCGGAGCGGCGGCGCCGTTAACAAGAAACGGTGGCGGGCGTTCGATCTCAGCCACGCCGCCAGATCGCCCAACCACCACAACTCGCCCAGCGGGATCCCCAGCTTGAACAAGCAGTGCTCGTGCAGCGGCAACGCCGGACGCGCTTCGCTTCCCTGCGTATCCGTCGCTGGGTACGCCTCCACCGCGTAGTTGTCGGCGCACAACGCCGCGATGCCCGTATCCGTAATCCAGCGGAGCAGCTGCGGATCACGGCCGTCCAACACCGGGCAGGCTCCGTGCAGCACGTGCGGATCGGGCTTTCGGTTCATCCCGAGCACGAGCTCCGCGTAACCCGTGTGCAGCAGCAGAATGTCGCCGCGCTCCACGTTCACGCCGTCCGCCGTCAGGATCTGCGCCAGGCGCTCGTAACCGACGAGCGTTCGATCGTTGCCGAGGTGCGCGTGCAAGTCGACGAGCACGCCGCGGCCTTGGATCGCATGCGCCGCAAACGTCTCGATGCCGAGTGCCACCGCGTACGAGCCCGTCGCACTCGCCCCGTGCTGCTCGAGGCCTTCGTCACCTGGGCCGAGCACGTGTTCGTGCGCACGAAACCCGTTGTAGTAGACCTGCTCTGCGACGCCGTCGCCGTCCGCATCGAAGAACGAACCGATGTGCGCGAAGCTGTCCCACTGCGTGGAGTACTGAAGCGTGAGCAGCACTTGGTCGTCGCACACGACGTCCGTGTTGCGCGGATCGACGTGCGTGAGCGCGTGATTCATGAACGGATCGCCCTGCATTTCGGTCGGGCGCAGTTGCGGCGGATGACGTCGCGCGTTCAGTTTGGTCTCGCCCGGGAAGTCGAGCGGCAGGCTCAGACAAAACCGTTTGCCGGTGCGAACCTCGGCGGCGCCTTGGCGAACTTTTTCGTCGGTGAGCAGGTTGAGCCGCCCGAGTTGATCATCCGGGCCGAACTCGCCCCAGTTCGAGCCGTCCGGACGTCGTTGCCAGCGAGCAGTTGTCACGACAAGCCTCCGCGAAACCCAGCCCTCGCATAACGCAAAGCCATGCCGAGTTGCAAGCGGGCCGGGTCGCAGCTGTCAGCTGCAGGCCTCAGCGGGCCGCAGTGGCTTGCATCAACGCGTAGAAGTACTTCGCGTCTCCGGTTGAAAACAACCCGTACCAGGCGTCGGCGACTGCCTTCGGATACATCTCCAACGTCTCGAACACTGTCTTCGCAAAGTCGAGCGACGCAGTCGAGCCCGCCGTGATCAACCCGCGATCCCGAACACACCGCTCCTCGCGGTACAGAGCCGAACCCGCATACCCCGGCACTGCTTCGATATACACCTTCGCGTTACTCGTGTGCGCGCGGTCATTCAACAACCCCGCACGCGCGAGACCCGCCGTTGCACCACACATCGCCGCAACCGGCACACCGGCCGCGAGAAACTCGCGCGCCTTCTCGGCGGCCTCGAGATTCTGCCCCTCATCCCAACTCGAACCACCCGGCAAGATCAGCATCGCGCTCTCGGACGGCGCGATCTCAGCGAGCGTCAACTCCGGAAGGAGCTTTAGTCCGGCAGTCGTAGTGACCGGCTCGCGCGTGAGCCCCACGCTGCGAACCTTATAGCGACCGGGCTGCGTCTGATAATCCGGCTGATTGATGTAACCGATGGCGTGACCGACCTCCCAATCCGCCAGCGTATCGAACACGTACACGTAGACATTTCGCGGCTGCATGAGTTGCCTCCCGGTCGATTTTCACTCCCGAGATACATACACGCGCTCGCGGTCAATCTCGGTCCTCGATCAACTCGAAAGCAAACGCAGCAATTCGGCCTCGTCGATCACCGCAACGCCGAGCTCCTTGGCCTTTTCGAGCTTGGTTCCGGCCTCTTCACCGGCGACCACGAAGTCGGTCTTCTTCGAAACCGAGCCCGACACTTTGCCACCGGCGCTCTTGATTCGATCCGCCGCGTCATCGCGCTTGAGCGTCGGCAAGCTCCCCGTCAGCACGAACGTCTTACCGCTGATGGCTGCCGACTCCAACCTCGGTGCCCGCACCGAGTCGAGCTTCACGCCCGCCTGCGCGAGCCCTTCGAACACGCTGCGCAGCGGCGCTGAATCCAGCTCCGCGAACACGACGTCCGCAGTCTTCTTCGCGAGCCCCTCGATCGCCCCGTTTCCGCCGTCCGGAGCCGCCGTCTTCACCGCCTCCGCATCGCCCGCAACGTAGCGCGCAGCAAATGCGAGCAGCGCATCCGCCGTCCCAAAATAGTTTGCGAGGGCCTGACTGGTCGTTTCACCGACGTGCCGGATCGCGAGCGCGTTCAACACCTTCGCGAGCCCGCGAGGCTTCGCCGCTTCGAGCGACTTCACCACGTTTTGCGCGCTCTTTTTGCCCATCCGATCGAGCTCGGCCAAGTCGGTCTCGGTCAGCGAGAACAACTCATCGGGCCGCGACACGCCACGCTTCTCGATCAACTGATCGATCAGCGATTCCCCGAGCCCGTCGATCGCCATCTGCCGCCGGCCAGCAAAGTGCACGAGACGCTCGCGCCGTTGCGCCGGACACGCCGGGTTCGGACACGTCACGAAAATCTCTTCCACCACCACGTCCACACCACAGGCAGGACACTTCTCGGGCCGCTCGATCACCTGCGCGCTGTCCGGCCGCGCGTCCTTCAAGACGTCGACAATCTGCGGAATGATGTCGCCGGCTTTTTCGACCCACACGTGGTCGCCGATCCGCACGTCTTTGCGCGCGACCTCGACGAAGTTGTGAAGACTCGCGCGCGACACGGTCGTGCCAGCGAGAAACACCGGCTCGAGCTGCGCAACGGGCGTGATCTTCCCCGTCTTGCCGACGCCGTACTCCACACCGAGCACGACGCTCTGCTTTCGCTCGGGCGGGAACTTGTACGCGATTCCCCAGTGCGGATGATGTCCGGTCGCGCCGAGCACTGCGTAGCGCCTCAGCTCGTCGATCTTGATCACCATCCCATCGGTGTCGTACGGCAGCGAGTGCCGGAGCTCGCCGAACGCTTCGCACGCTGCGACCACCGCGCTTGCCGTGTCCGAAACCGTCACGTGTTCGAGGTACACACCCGCACCGAGCGACGCGAGCCACTCGAGGACCTCGTGCTGCGTCGGCGGCAAGGCGACACCTTCACTCCACGGAATCGCATACACGAAGGACGTGATGCCGATCGCCTCGAGCCCGGCGAGCTCCTTGCGCTTGATCATGCCCGCACAACCGTTGCGCGGGTTCGCAATCGTCTCCTCGCCGGCTGCTCGCATCCGTTCGTTGTAGGCGTCGAACTTCTCGCGCGGCCAATACAGCTCGCCGCGCACCTCCATTTTGCCGTGCGCCGCCTTCAGCTGCAGGGGAGCCGCCTTCGCCTGCTTGATCTGCTTCGTGATGTCGTCGCCCTTGGCGCCGTCGCCACGGGTGACCGCACGCACCAGCTTGCCCGAATCGTAGAGCAGCGAGATTCCGATGCCATCGATCTTGGGTTCCACGATCAACGGCAGCGGCGTCGCCGGCGCAAGTTCCAGATCTTTGCGCCGCCGCTCGACCCACTGCCCGAGCTGCTCCGCAATCGGCACGCCGACACCCTTCGTGTCGCGCCGATTCGGTGTGAGCTTTTCGAGCGACAGCATCGGCACGATGTGCTCGACCTGCGCGAACCCCTCGGTGTGGTCATCGCCGGGCTTCGCGTCGGGCCGCTCGCCTGTCGCTATCCCCATCGCGTCGGCGAGCTCGGTGTAGCGCGCGAGCAGGTCGTCGAACACCGAGTCGGTCACCTCGGGCACGCCTGCTCGGTACGCTTCCTCGTGATGCCGGATTTGCACCTCGAGCTGCTCGAGCTCGTGCCGCAACTCCTCGTGATTGGCTGCGCTGGTCATTCGGCCCGGGCGTTTTAGCACGAGCCGCCGCGTCCATCAGCCCGTCGGTGTGTAGATCATCCGCGTGATCGGCGGCGGTATCGCGCCGCGATGCAGCGCGTACACGCGCTCCCGCACGAGCAGGTCTTCCATCGTAAAGCGCTCGCGCTGGCGCAGGTACTCGGACCAGGAGTCCACGAGGAACGTCTCGACGTAGCGGCTCGGGTCGGCCGGGTCGCGAAACAGCCCCCAGCGCAGTGCACCATCGCGCAAGCGAATCTCCTTCAGCGCATCGATCGCTTTCGCGAACTCCTCGGCATTGTCGGGATCGACGTC
>Ga0193753_10003509_pt1 | contig 11534 bp, 9 predicted proteins | sample H1c2metaG_FD_144925 | JGI IMG/M metagenome (GOLD analysis project Ga0193753, IMG submission 144925) | Soil microbial communities from a riparian zone of the East river system, Colorado, United States - H1c2 | ecosystem: Environmental > Terrestrial > Soil > Riparian zone | place: USA: East River... | reverse complement strand
CGATTTGGACGCGCCCGAGGCGCAAGCCGCGGCCGACGAGTTTCTCGAGTCGCTTAAGCAATGGATTGGCGTGTTCCGTTCTCACAGCGATGCACGCTTGTTGCTGCACACCTTCGAAAAACCTTCTGTTGCGGCCGCCGGGATTCTGGACGCGCAAAACGCCCAGGGACAAGCGCGCGCGATCGAAGAAATTAATCAACAGCTACGGACGCTTGCGGCCGGGCAGGTGGGCGTGTACGTTGTCGACTACGACTCGCTCGTTGCCCGGCACGGCCGCGAGCGTTGGCACGACGAGCGCAAATGGCTCACCATGCGAATGCCGATTGCCGCCGAATATTTGTCCGCGCTCGCGGACGAATGGCTGCGTTTTCTCTATCCGCTCATGGGACGGATCGCGAAGGTCCTGGTCACGGACCTGGACAACACGCTGTGGGGCGGTGTGGTCGGCGAAGACGGCATCGAAGGAATTCATCTTGGGCGCGACTATCCGGGAGCCGCGTATTTGACGCTGCAGCGCACGCTCGTCGACCTCTACAACCGCGGGATTGTGCTCGCGATTGCAAGTAAGAACGACGAAGCGGAGGCGCTGCGGGCGCTCGAAACGCACCCGGCCATGCTCGTGCGCAAACGGCATTTTGCGGCCTGGCAGATCCATTGGGAGGCGAAGGCCGATAGCTTGCGGCGTATTGCCGAGGAATTGAACGTGGGTCTGGACGCGCTGGTCTTCGTCGACGACAATCCGGCCGAGCGCGAGGCGATCCGGCTGGCGCTGCCGGAGGTAACGGTCGTCGAGTTGCCGGCCGACCCCATGCGCTATGCGAGCGTGCTCCGCGCCTGCCCGCTTTTCGAGCGCTTGGCGCATTCGGCGGAAGATAGCGCGCGCGGAAACTATTACCAGCAGCAGCGTGAGCGCCGCACGGCGCAGAGTGGACATGCGTCGCTTGAAGAGTTTTACTATTCGCTCGGCCAAAAGGTCGAAATCGCACGCGCCACGTCGCCCGCGACCGTCGAGCGCGTGGCGCAATTGATTGGAAAGACCAACCAGTTCAACCTGACTACACGGCGGCACAGCGCGGTCGAAGTCTCTGGCTACGCGGCGGCGCCGGATTGGGACGTTTACACAGCGGAAGTGCGCGACCGCTTTGGCGATAACGGCATTGTGGGGGCGTGCATTGTGCGCCGGGATGAACGCGAACGGAATTGTGAGATCGATACGTTACTGCTGAGCTGCCGCGTAATTGGCCGCACGGTCGAGGACGCTATCTTGCACTTCTTGGTGGAAGACAGCCGCGGGCGCGGTGTCCGGCGGATCGTGGGTTGGTTCCTGCCGACGGCGAAGAACAAGCCCGCCGAATCGTTCTATCCGCGGCACGGTTTTCGCGCGCTCGAAGAAACCGCGGCGGGAACGCTCTGGGCGCTCGACCTTCAGGAGCGCGCGATTGCTTGTCCTCCGTGGATTGAATTGAGCGCGGCGCGCGCCATGGCCTCAGGAGAAGTGGCGCATGCTTGAACGGGTCCGGCGGCTGGTGGCGGATGTGTTCAATCTGCCGGTCGAAAATATTTCCGCGGCGTCTTCTCCGGACTCGATCGAGGCTTGGGATTCGCTGCACCATCTCGATCTGGTGCTCGCGCTCGAACAGGAATTCGGGACGCAATTCACGCCGGAAGAGATTGAGCAGTTGCTGTCGGTCGAGCTGATTGCGGCTTTGCTTATTGAAAAAGTTCCCGCTTACGGAGTCGCCTAATGGCTGTCACTTTTCGTTACGCCCGGCTCGACGAATATCCGCCCATCGCGGCCTTTCTGAACGAGTACTGGGCCAAGGATCACATCTACGTGCGCGATAAGAAACTGTTCGACTGGACGTTTCATCGCTCGAGCCATTGGGAAGAGCCTGGCTACAGTTTTGCGCTCGCCGAAGATGCGGGCGAGCTGGTCGGCATTCTGGGCGGCATTCCGTTTTCGTTTAATTCGTTCGGAACCGTCTCGACGGGCATCTGGATCGCGAACTACGTGATCCGTCCGGATTATCGGCGCGGGCCTACGGCACTGCAATTGCTGAGCGTGTTCCGCAATCTGTCGCGGCACGCGGTGATCGCTTTCGGCATCAATCCGGCGACTTCGGCCATCTATCGAGTGCTGCGTGGCGAGGTGTTGCCGTATCTGCCGCGGCGTCTGGCGATTTTCCCGGGCGCGGAAGAGCGTCTGCGCCATCTGCTCGCGATCGCCTATCCGGATTGGGAAGCGCCGCGGGGCCGCGCGCTGGCGGAACGCTTTGCGCTGCCGGCGCGGGCCGAAGGTGGCATCGCACATGGATCGTCACTGCCCGCGGACTGGGACCGCGTGGATTGGCCGGCGATTGCCAAGACGACTGTCGGGGCGGCGCGTGATGCGGACTATTTGCGCTGGCGTTATCTCGAGCATCCGCGTTTTGAATACCACATCGTGACGGTCACAGAAGGCGAGCGCAGCGGTTTGCTCGTATGGCGGCTCGAAACGATTCGCCAAAGCACCGCCGAAGGGCGCGTGGATGTGGATCGCATCGCGAGAATTGTGGAGCTGCTGCCGGCTTCGCCCTCGAATGGCCGCGCGCTGGTCGGGGCGGCGCTCGCGGAGATGCGCTCGGCGGGCGCTCTCGGCGCCGATTTCTATGGTTATCACGCCGGGGCCAACCGCTGTCTCGAAGAAGCCGGCTTCGTCGATACCTCGACGGTCGAAGACGGCGAGCGGATGCCCGCGCGCTTCCAGCCGCTCGATGGCAAGGGAGGGGGAATTCTGAGCGCGATGTTTTTGAAAGAGCCGGCGCCCGGGTTTGCGGCGGCGGACAGCCCGTGGTACTGGACCAAGTCCGATTCCGACCAGGACAGGCCGAACTGAAAATGCTCCATATCGTGATGTATCACTATGTGCGCGATCTCGAGCGCACGCGCTATCCGCGCATCAAGGGGATGCTGCTCTCCGATTTCGAGCAACAGGTGCGGTCGCTCGCCGGCGATTTCGAGATGGCTTCGCTCGAAACCGCGCTCTCCTATCTAGCCGGGCGCTATCGTCCGCGCCGCGAGTTGTGTCTCCTGACCTTCGACGACGGACTCAAAGAGCACTACAAGCAAGTCACGCCGATTTTGAGCGATCTCGGTATTCAAGGTATTTTTCACGTCGTCACGGCGTGCCTCGAAGACCGCGTGGTGGTGCCGGTACACATGAACCACTTTCTGATGGCGGCACTCGATTTCGACGAATACCGGCGCGCGTTTCTCGACCGTCTCGGTGAACTGGACCCGGCGGCTTGGGCACAGGCGTCCCAAGTGAATCCGGACGTGGCGCGCCAGACCTACGCCTGGGACACGCTCGAGGTCGCGCTCTTCAAGTATTTCTTTAACTTCAATTTAGATCCTAGCTTGCGCGATGCGATTGTGGGCCGGCTGTTTGAGCGCTACATAGGCAGTGAACGAGCGTTTGCCGAGGAACTGTACCTGAGCTGGGAGGACGCGCGCGCGATGCAGGCGGCGGGCATGTCGATCGGCGGACATACGCACCGGCATCGTCCGCTTGCGAGCCTCACGAGCGAAGAATTGCACGCGGATCTCGAAACGTCGACGGAGCTTTTGCATCGCCATCTCGCGCCACAGGCGTTGTGGCCGTTTTGTTATCCGTACGGCAAACGCGATTCGTTTCCGGCGGAAGCGATGGGATTGCTCGAGCGGCTGGGATTCGCGTGCGCGTTTACGACTGAAAAGGGGCCGAACGCGCCGGGTCAGAATTTGTTCACGATCGGGCGAGTGGATTGCAAAACGGCGCCGGTGTATGCGGCGACGGGCGCAAGGGGAGTGGCATGACACAAACGAAGCAACGGAAAGTGTGCGTAGTGCTGGTGGACCGGGCCAATTTCGGCCGGCTGAAGCCGGTAATGGAGGCCATCCGGGACCATCCGGAACTGGAATTGCAATCGATCGCCGCGGGCACTATGGTGCTCGAGCGGTTCGGGCGTCCGGTGGAATTGGTCAAGGCGAGCGGTCTCGCGGTGAATGGAGAAATCTATACCGAGCTCGAAGGCTCGACGCCGAATTCGATGGCGAAATCGGTGGGTTTCGCGACGGTCGAGTTCGCGAGCGAATACCAGCGGCTGAAGCCGGACGTGGTGCTGCTGATCGGCGACCGCTACGAGGCGCTGGCCGCGGCCATCAGCGCCGCCTATATGAATCTTTGTATTGCGCATCTGCAGGGCGGCGAGGTATCGGGCTCGATCGATGAGAGCGCGCGGCACGCGATTTCAAAATTCGCGCACTTTCACTTTCCGGCGACCGTGCGCTCGCGCGAATATTTGTTGCGCATGGGCGAAGCCGACGCGGCGATTTTGGGAATCGGCTGTCCGAGCAGCGATTTGGCGCGGACACTCGACCGGACGCTCACGAGCGACGTGGTCAACGGCGCGGGCTCGGGCACGGCGCTGGACGTATCGAAACCGTTTCTGCTGGTCGTGTTCCACCCGACGACAACTACTTACGGCAGTGAACAGGCGCAGATGGAGGAGTTGCTCGCCTCGCTCGATCGCGAGCGCATGCAAACGCTGCTGCTGTGGCCGAACATCGATGCGGGCGCCGATCATATCAGCAAGACGGTACGCGTCTTCCGCGATCAGACCGCGCCCAACTGGCTGCGCACGATCACGAATCTAACGCCCGAGAATTATTTGCGGGTGCTCGCGGCGGCAAGCTGCGCGGTGGGTAATTCGAGCAGCTTTGTGCGCGATGCCGGATATTTCGGCACGCCCGTGGTGCTCGTGGGCGGCCGGCAGGAAGGGCGCGAATTCGACACGCACGTGCTGCCGGTCGCGGCGCGCCGCGAAGACATCAGCGCCGCGCTTGCCTATCAACTGGCGCACGGACGCTACGCGGCGAGCACTTTGTATGGCGACGGCCAGGTCGCCGGACGCATTGCCGAGGCCTTGGCGCGGCTTAAGCCGTATACCCAGAAACGGCTGCAATATATTTATCCGGCCAGTGAGGCGGGACACGAGGGAACACTAGCGAATGGCCATGCGAATACTTGGAATCGTGACGGCGCGCGGGGGCTCGAAAGCGATTCCGCACAAGAACGTCATACCGGTCTCCGGAAAGCCCCTGTTGGCTTACACGGCTGAGGCGGCGCGCGCTTCGAAAAAGCTGGCTCGCACGGTGCTCTCGACCGACGACCCGGCGATTGCCGCGGTCGGACGCGAGTTCGGACTCGAGACGCCGTTCCTGCGGCCGCCCGAATTGGCTCGAGACGACACGCCCACGCTGCCGGTGTTGCAGGACGTAGTCGGGCGTTTAGAAGCTGCCGGAGACCGCTACGATGCGGTGTTTCTGCTGCAGCCTACGAATCCGTTGCGGCTCCCGTCCGACATCGACGGTGCGATCGAGCTGCTCGAAGAAACCGGGGCCGATTCGGTGATTTCGTTCTCCGATGTCGGCGAGCGGCATCCGGCGCGCATGAAATGGATCGACGCCCAAGGGCGCGTGATCGATCCGCCGTTCATCGAGCGTTTCGAAGGGCAGCCCCGGCAGCAGCTCGAAAAGATGTACCTGCGTGACGGTTCGGTGTACCTGACGCGGCGCGATGTCTTGATGGAACAGAATTCGCTCAAAGGAGCGGACTGCCGCGCCTGGATCATTCCCGAAGAGCGGGCGCGCAACATCGACAGTTATTTCGATCTTTTTCTGGTGGAGCACATGCTCCGGTATCACAGTGCAGACACAACGCATTCTCATCGCTGAGCCGGAAGGCTTTCCGCCGCAAGCGCTCGCGCGGCTCGAGCGCGTGGCCACGGTCGAGCTCGAAGATCTGGACCGCCCGGCGCTCGAAGAGGCGGTTGGGGAGGCCGATGTGCTGTGGGTGCGGCTGCGGCATCGTATTGACCGGGCGCTGCTCGAGCGGGCGCCACGTTTGAAAGTGCTCGTGACGCCCACGACCGGTTTGAACCACGTGGATACGGAGGAACTGGCCACGCGCGGCATTACGCTGCTGTCGCTGCGCGGAGAAGCGGAATTTCTGCGGGATGTGCGCGCGACGGCAGAGCACACCGTTGGGCTCTTGCTCGCGCTGCTGCGGCAGACCGCGCCGGCGGCGGCCGATGCGCAGGCTGGCGGTTGGCGGCGCGACCGCTTTCAAGGGACTGAAATCTACGGCAAGACGGTGGGCATCGTGGGCTACGGACGCCTGGGGCGGATCGTGAGCCGCTATTTGAAGGCTTTCGACGCGCGTGTCATCGCCACCGATCCGAAACTGCCCGCCGGCTACGGCGATGGAACGGTCGAAGGAGTGACGCTCGCGCGTCTCGTGGCCGAAGCCGATATTGTGAGCCTGCACGCGGATCTGAGGCCGGACACGCGCGGATTCTTCACGGCGGCGTTGTTCCGCCAGATGAAGTGGGCGAGCTATTTCGTGAATACGGCGCGGGGCGAGCTGATCGACGAAGCGGGCTTGCTCGCGAGTCTGCGCGAGGGGCGGCTCGCGGGCGCCGCGCTCGACGTGGTCACGAATGAAACCAGCGCCGGGATGGGCGGCCATCCACTGATCGAATACGCCCGCCGTCACGCGCATCTGCTGATCACGCCGCATGTGGGCGGCTGCACGCACGAATCGAAGACCAAGACGGAATTGTATTTGGCCGGAAAGCTGGCGGACCTGCTCGAAGCGGGCGCGCCGACGGCCAAGGCTTCCTAAGGAGGGGCCGCGAGAAGAATCATGAGCGACACCGCGATCATAGTCGAAGGACTTTCTAAGCAATACCGGCTCGGAGGAGCCCAACAGCCGTACCAAACGCTGCGCGACACCTTGGCGCGAGCGGCGCGCGCGCCCTTCGGCAAAGCCGGGGCGGGCAAAGCGGCCGCGCCCGCCAAGCGCCGCCGCGGCGACGAGTTGATGTGGGCGCTGAAGGACGTCTCGTTTGAGATTAAGCAAGGGGAAGTGGTTGGCATTATCGGGCGCAATGGCGCGGGCAAAAGCACGCTGCTCAAGGTGCTGTCGCGCATTACCGAGCCCACATCCGGCTTTGCCGAGTTGCACGGGCGCGTGGGCACGCTGCTCGAAGTGGGCACCGGGTTTCATCCGGAGCTGACGGGCCGGGAAAACATCCAGTTGAGCGGAGCGATCCTCGGCATGAACCGGCGCGAAATCGCGGCGCGCTTCGATGAGATGGTAGCTTTCGCCGAAGTCGAGAAATTCATCGACACGCCGGTGAAATTTTACTCGACGGGAATGTTTCTGCGGCTGGCGTTTGCGGTCGCGGCGCATCTCGAGCCGGAAATTTTGATGGTCGATGAAGTGCTCGCGGTCGGCGACATGGCGTTCCAGACCAAGTGCCTCGGAAAGATGGGCGAAGCCGCCAAGGGCGGCCGCACGGTCTTGTTCGTGAGTCATAACATGGGCGCGGTGCGCTCGCTGTGCGAGAAGGGATTGGTGCTGCACGAGGGTGGCGTCTCGTACGCGGGCGATATCTCGAGCAGCATCGAGACGTATTTCAAACTGGCGGGCAATATGGACAATGGCCAAGCGGATCGCGCGCCCGCTTCGGGATTCGGTTTTGGCCGGATTCAACTCGCGAGCCACCGCGGCGCGACCATCGAGCAGGGCGAGCCGTTTGAAGTCGAGACCACGCTGCACGTAGCCGAACCGGTGGTGGGATTCAGCCTGTATTGCATCGTCAACGATATGCACCAGCGGAAAATGTTCCAAAAGGTGGAGGACAGTTCGGTGTTCGGGACGGGTCAGTCGTGGCAAGGCAAATACCGCATCAAGCTGCGGCTACCGGCGATGTGGCTCGAGCCGGGATTGTATTCGGTGCATTTCAAAGTGTTCTTGCGGACGCAAAGCCAGTCGGCGCGGCATGTGTCCGATGTGTTTCACCTGGACGTGGGAGGCATCAGCAGCGGCTGCGGATCGATTCTCAGTCCGGAAGGCACGTGGTCGATCGATCCGGCGGGTGAGCCGGACGGGGAGGAGCCGCGCGAGTCTGTGCTGAATTCAAGCCTCGCGTTGGGCTGAGCCGGCATGAGTACAAGTCCTTCCGAGACGGCGCGGCAGGAGGAGGAGTGGGATTCGAGCTGGCGCTCGCTCGAGCGGCATATGGTGCAGCTCTATACGGCTGGCCCGTTGCGGACGATTCACCAATTTTGGCAGCGCTGCTATTTCGAAGACCTGTGGAAGGCGATGGGGCCGGACGGCCCGCACGGAAACTATCTGGAATTGGGCGCCGGGCGCGGCACGACGTCGATGTATCTGGCGAGCCGGGGCTGCGACGTAACCATGCTCGATCTTTCGGTGGCCGGCTTCCGGGTGGCGGAAGCGAACTTCCGGCGCGAAGGTTTGGACGCGCCGAAGCTGGTGCAGGCCGATGCGCGCGACACGCGGCTCGTGGCGGAGAGTTACGATTGCGTATTTCATATCGGACTGCTCGAGCATTTCGAGGCGCCGCATCCGCTGCTGGTCGAAGCGGTGCGGCTGCTGCGGCCGGGTGGGCTGCAGTTTGCGGTCATCATGCCGGAACGGTCCGCGCATATCCGTTTTTTAACGCTCGGGCTATTGCGGCCGTGGGCGCTCGGGCGCGAGCTGATGCCCGAGATCGTGCGCCGGCGGGTGCGCACGCGGCCGCGGCCGGCCGCGTGCCGCACGATGCCCATGCTGCGCACCGGTTATACGCGCCTGGATTACGTGGCGATGCTCGAGGGCCTGCCGGTCGAGGATGTCCGCTGCGTGCCGTACAACCCCTACCATCCGGTTTATAAAAGCGATGCTTGTGAAGCGGCCATCACTATTCCCCTCTACCGCCTGCATCACGGCATAAAAAAGCTTTTCGGGAAAGAGCCGTTGCTCCGGACCGCGGCCGGGCTCGCCTCCTGCGATCTGCTGACGTTCCGTAAGTGCCGCTGAGAGCTGCGAATGAGTTGGAAATGAATTGGAAATCATGATGCCCGAGTTTCGTGTTGCGCTATTTGTGCCGGATGGAGTGGGCATCCGGAATTTCGTGCTCGGGCCATTTTTGGAAGAGCTGGCGGCGCGCGCGCGCGTCGACCTCTTTCATATTCTGCCGGAGGATTTGGCTTCGGCCTATGCGGCGGAGGCGCCCGCAAGCGTCGCCTGGCACCCGCTTGCGAGTCTCGATCAGGGCCGGACGATCTCGCTGCTGCAGTCGTCGCTTGCCTACGCGCATATGTACTGGGCGAATACCGGTTCGATGCAGCGCGCGGTGCGAAAGCCGGTGCGCGGGCGCTTCACGCGGCGCCTGTTCATCCGCTCGTCACGGTTAATAGGGCGGCTGGGCGCCGAGCCCAAGCGGATACGAATGATCGACGCGTTGCACGTGGCCTTGGTCGAGCGTCTTGCAGAAGTGCGCGCCTATAAGCGGCTGTTCGAGCGCACGCGGCCGGGGGTCGTGTTTGCGACCAGCCAGCGGCATTATAGCGACTACAGCTTGCTGCCGGCCGTGGTGGCGGCCAAGGAACTGGGCATCCCCACGGCGACATTTATCGTGAGCTGGGACAACCTCAGCAGCAAGGGCCGCATTGTCGCTCCTTTCGATCACTATCTGGTGTGGAGCGAGACGATGCGGGGTGAATTGCAGAAATATTATCCGCAAATCGCGGCGGACCGTATTCATGTGGTCGGCACGCCGCAATTCGATCCGTATGGCGACAAGCGCTTGCTGTGGAGCCGGGAGGAATTTTTCCGGCGTATAGGCGGCGACGCGGCCCGGCGCTTGATTTGCTTTTCAGGCGGCGACGCCGAAACGTGTCCGGAAGACCCTGGGCATGTGCGAGTGCTGCTCGAGCAGATCCGCGCCGGGAAAATCAAAGGGAACCCGCAAGTGCTGGTGCGGCCCTCACCGGCCGACGATGGCGCGCGCTATCGGGCGGTGCGGGACAATTTTCCGGAATTGATCTTCGCGCCGCCGGCTTGGCTGCATCCCAAAGGGGGCAATTGGACGCGCATTATTCCCAAGCGCGAAGACGTCGCATTTCTGGCGAACCTGACGCATCACGCCGATCTCAACGTGAATCTGGGGTCGACCATGACGCTCGATTTCGGATTGCACGATAAGCCGGTGGTGAATGTGGCGTTCGATATCGCGAGTCCGCCGCTGTTCGGGATGCCGGTCTACGACTACTACTATCACTACGAACATTTCCTGCCGGTGGTGGAGTTCGGCGCATCGCGCATTGCGCGTACCGCCGAAGCGTTGCCGGAGCATATCAACGCGTATCTGTCCGATCCGTCGCTCGATCGCGTGGGGCGGCGCCGCCTGGTCGACATGCACGTCGACGTTCCACCGGGCGAATCGAGCCAAGCGACGGTCGAAGCGCTGCTCCGCATTGCGCGAGTGGGCGCCCGGGCGTCCGATTGTGCCGCATGAACATTTGCTTTATTTGCTGTGAGTATCCGCCGGCGTTGCACGGCGGAATCGGCAGCTATATTCAGACGCTCGGCCGCGCCTTGGTGCGTTCGGGAGATCGGGTGCGCGTGGCGGGCATCTACCCGTCGCAAGAATCCGCGCTCGAATATGAAGAAGATCAAGGCGTCGAGGTGTGGCGTTTCCGCTCGCCCAAAGGGCGCTTGGGCTGGATTGCGGCGCGCTACCGGCTGTTCCGCACGCTCGCCCGCTGGGCCGAGCGGGGCGAGATCGACCTGATTGAAGTTCCCGATTGGGAAGGGCACGCGGCATTGTGGCCGCGGCTTCCGGTACCGGTGGTGGTGCGTCTGCACGGATCGAGCGCCTATTTCTCGGCCGAGATGGAGTACCGGCAGAACCCGCGCTCGTTCTGGCTGGAGGCGCGCTCTTTTCACCGTGCCGATAATTGGTGTTCGGTCAGCGCTTACACGGCGGCGAAGACCGGGACGCTTTTCGGACGGCGCCCGGAACCGGCGGCGGTGCTCTACTGCCCGGTCGAGCTGAGCGGCGCGAGCCGTCCAACGGAACGCGATCCGCACAGCGTAGTTTTTGCGGGCAGCCTCACGCGCAAGAAAGGCATTATTCAACTGATTCGCGCCTGGCCCCAGGTGTTAGCCGCGGCGCCCCAGGCGCGGCTAGATATTTACGGCAAGGATGCGCGCACCGACGACGGCGATCCGATGCAGCAGTTTTTGGAGTCGCTGCTCGATGGAGCCGCCGCGTCGTCGGTCGCTTTCCACGGGCATGTCCGCACGGAACAATTGCGCGATATCTATCGCGCCTGTCAAGTGGGCGTGTTTCCGTCGTATTCGGAGGCTTTCAGCCTGGCGCCGGTCGAGGCCATGGCGGAGGGATGTCCGGTGGTCTATTCGACGCGCCATTCCGGACCCGAGCTGATTGACGACGAAGCCAACGGGCTGCTGGTTGACCCGGACGATGTGGACTCGCTCGCTCGCTCGATTTTGCGCCTACTTGCGGCGGATCCGCTCGCCGGGCGCATTGGCGAGGCTGGACGTGCGCACGTGCGGCGCTTGTTTTCCGCCGACCGCATGCGCGAGAAGAATCGCGGTTTCTACGCGCAGTGTATTCAAGACTTCGCGCGGCCGGGCG
>Ga0193753_10003508_pt1 | contig 11540 bp, 7 predicted proteins | sample H1c2metaG_FD_144925 | JGI IMG/M metagenome (GOLD analysis project Ga0193753, IMG submission 144925) | Soil microbial communities from a riparian zone of the East river system, Colorado, United States - H1c2 | ecosystem: Environmental > Terrestrial > Soil > Riparian zone | place: USA: East River... | reverse complement strand
CGCACCGACGCGAGATGGTTGAGAATGTCGGGATCCCGGGGCCGCACGGCCAATGCACGGGCATAGAGGGCTTCGGCCTCTTCCAGCGCACCGTCCTCCTCCCGCGCAATCCCCAGATTGACCAGCGTTTCGGGGTGATCGGGATCTACGCCCAGGGCGGCCCGGTAACTCGCCAGCGCTTCATCGTGGTGGCCCAGCTGCCACAGGGTCAAACCCAGGCCGCAATGGGCGGCTGTGTCGTGTGGCGCCAGGGCGAGGGCGCGGCGGTACCAGCTTTCCGCCGCGCGCAAATCACCCTTGTCGCGGTGGAGATTGCCCAGATTGACGAATGCGCCGGCAAAACCGGGCTGAAGGGCGGCTGCCTTGCGAAAACTCGCCTCGGCGTCGTCCCACAGCCCCATGCTTCTTTGCACATTGCCCAGATTGTTGTGCGCCACCGCGCTGCCCAGCTGGAGGGCGAGCGCGCTGTGGAACGCAGCCACTGCATCCTCCGGCTTACCTATCGCCGCCAGCGCGTTGCCCATATTGTTGTAGATGTCGGGATCGTTCGGCTTCAAAGCCAGAGCCCGGCGATAACCGGCCACCGCACCCTGCATGTCGTTCAGGGTCTGCAGGGCGAGGGCGAGGTGAAAATGATAGGCCGCCTCGCGATCGTGCAGGGCGATGGCCTTGCGGATCAGTTCCGCGGCGGTTTTGGCCTGCCCTTGTTGCAGAGCAACCATGCCCAACAGATGCAAGGCATCCGCACTATCCGGATGGGCGGTCAGGACTTTGCGGTAAAGCGCGGCAGCCTGCTCCAACTGTCCGGCCTGATGCAGGCGCACCGCTTCGGTGAGCACGCTTCGACTATCGAGACCCGCCAAAGTTGTGCCTTTCCCGGTCTGTCCCTTCAAACGCGTTCTGCAGCGCAGCACAGCGGCCGCGCGATGCTAGCGAACCTTGTTGCTGCGGAAGCACTGTGTAGCGCGGGCCGTGTCGCAGATATTGACTTTGTTTAATCACGCGCCAAGACTACTTTAATATTGGACGAGCGCTGTTCCTAACGCTCTTCGGGGGAAAAACAGAACAACAGAAATAACAGAACAACAAAATCTAGGGGGAAAGCATGAATAACCTGGTGCAGAAGCTTATGCTTGGCTGCTCGGCAACAGCCATGTTCACTCTGTTAATCTCCAGTGCGCGGGCGCAGCAATCGGCCGACAATGTGGAGTCGGTCGTTGTCAGCGGTTCGCGCATTTCGATCGGCGGTTTCCAGGCGCCGACGCCGGTGACGGTGGTGGATACGGAAAAGCTGGAAAGCAACGCCTACGCCAATATCACCGATGACGTGCGGCAACTGCCCCAGGTCAATTCCCCTCCTGCCTCTTTCGGCGTCTCGCAGGGCGCGGCCTCTCCCGGCACGGCGGGCGCAAACCTGCTCAACCTGCGCAATCTCGGCATCAACCGCACCCTGGTTCTGTTCGACGGCCAGCGCATCGTGAATTCCAACCTGACCGGCGGCGTGGACATCACCACCTTGCCTAGCGCCGTCGTCCAGCGGGTGGATGTGGTGACCGGCGGCGCATCGGCCGCCTGGGGTTCCGACGCGGTTGCCGGTGTGGTCAATTTCATCATCGACAAGAATTTCGTCGGCCTGAAGGGCTCCATTCAGGGCGGCGAGACGACAGATTCTGTCGTGCGCTCACTTTCCGCCCAGGCGATGTGGGGCCAGAACTTCGCGGGCGACCGCGGACATATCGAGTTCGCGGCCCAATACAATCAGCGTCCCGACACAGCTCTGCTGATCGAGCAAAAATGGTATCGCGGCTCCTATCTGGTCTCGAACCCGAAATTCACCGCCGCCACCGCAAGCAACTCCAATCCCCAATTTGTCGTTGCCGACCATGTCGGTCTGGCGAATTCGACCCAGGGTGGCCTGATCACCGCCAGCCCCGCCGGCACCGGGACGGTCGGCGTCAATGGCGTCACGGCTCTTGCTCCAGCCAATGCCCTGCGGGGCATCCGCTTTGTCGACAACGGCCAGGTGCAGCAAGTCAATTTCGGCAATGTCACCGCCGGTGCGCTTTCCAATGGCGGTTCGCTGACCGACCGGGACAGTGAAGCACCCTGGCAGACCCTCGGTAACCCCAACAAGACCTACAGCCTGTTCATGCACGGCTCGTATCAGTTGACCGATACGATCAAGGCCTCCCTGCAGATGAACTACGGCTATTTCACCGGCAAGGGCGATGCCCAGTCCAACCAGAATCTCACCATGACGGTCAGGTCGGACAATGCCTTCCTTCCGGCCTCGGTGGCGTCGGCCATGGTTGCCGGCGGCATCCCGTCCTTCACCATGGGCACGCTGAATGGCAACAATTTCAACAACAATACCGTCACCGGCGAGAACTATACCAGGCAGGCCGCGGGCGCGCTGGCGCCGGCGACAACCTATAACCGCCGCCAGTTGACGCGCGGTGTTTTCACCCTGGATGGCTCGCTGGGCTCCGACTGGCTCTGGAACACCTATTATTCGCATTCCCAGACGCGCTTCTCGGTCCGCACCAACGGCGTGGCGGTCCTCGCCAACCTGTACGCTGCCCAAGACGCGGTCTTCGTCACGCCGGCCAATCGCGGCAGTTCCGGCTTGGCTTTGGGCAGCATCGTCTGCCGTTCGTCGCTGCCGGGGCAGCCGCCCTTCGTCTTCGGCAAAGTGACGGCGGCGCCGGGCTGTGTTCCCGTGAATGCCATCGGCGAGGGTGTCGCCAGCGCGGCCGGCATCCGCTATGCAACGAACGACAACTCGAACTTCGAGAACATGACGCTCACCATGGACGTGTTCGAGGCGTCCATGCAGGGCAAGCTGCCCTGGTCGCTGGGCGCGGGCGACGTCACTGTCGCGTTCGGTTTTCATTACCGCAAGGAAGCCGGCAAGAATGTTGCCACGACGACCGGCGATCTTGGCGGCTATGCGGTGGCCAACTACACCAACTTTCCCTCTTCGAACGTGAATGTGAAGGAGGGCTTCCTGGAGGTCAACGTTCCCGTCCTGAAGGACACCTTCGTGCAGTCTCTGGACTTCAACGCCGCCGGGCGGATGACCGACTATTCCACCTCCGGTCTGGTCCAGACCTGGAAGCTGGGCTTCACCAGCCAGCTCACCGACGATATCAAGTTGCGCTCCGTCTGGTCGGTGGATATCCGTGCCCCTACCATCCAAGATCTGTTCGCGCCGGCCAACGTCAATACCGGTAGCGCCACCGACCCCAAGACCGGTCAGGCCGTGTCGATCATCAACAATGTGCTGGGCAATCCCACGCTGGCGCCTGAGGTCGCGCGCACCATCTCGGGCGGCATCGTGCTGACGCCGCACTGGGTTCCGGGCCTAAGCTTGTCGGTGGATTGGTATAATTTGAACATGACGGGCCAGATCGCCACCGTCAGTCAGAACCTTATCACCAACACCTGCGCGGCGAACATCAACGATCCGCTATGCTCGGCGCTGGTGTTCGGCGGGGCGAATGGCGCGCTCAGCGTCATCAACCGCGTTCCGATCAACATCAATGCATTGCGAACCTCGGGCATGGACATCGCGGCCAGCTATGCCACGGAACTGTGGGACGGTACGCTTTTGACGTCGTTCAACGCCACCTATGTGGACGAGCTCACCATCAATTCGCCCGGCTCGCCCATTGACGACTATGCCGGTGTGCTGGGCAATACGGGTGCTCCACCGCAAACCTCAGGCTCGTCGAAGTGGAAGGGCGTGATGTCGGCGAACTACAAGACCGGGCCATACTCCGTCACGGCCCAGGTGCGCTGGTACGGCAGCGGCATCCTCAACAACACCTGGAACACCGGCAATCTGGCGACCGCGACGACACGCTACACGGTCTCAGACAGCGTGTTCAACGTCGATCCGACCGCCTATCTGGATCTGCGTGCTTCCTATGACTTGAACGATCAGATGCAATTATTCGCCGCGGTGGACAATCTGCTGAACATACCCCCGCAGATGGTGCCGGGCTATTCCGGCGGCATCCAGTCGAACGGCGGTCCCATCCACTCGGTCACGCAATACGACCTGCTGGGCCGCGAAGTCCGCCTCGGTATCCGCTTCAACTTCTAGAGGTACGCAGTACCGGCTATGAGAACCGCAGCATTCATGTGACCCTGCTTTATGGCCGCCGCGCCGACGCAAAGCCGCTATGACTGCCACCATGACTGACAGCCTGGACATGCGCCGCCTGCTATCGCCCGTCGGCGCGGAGCGGTTCTTCGCCGAGCACTGGCAGACGCGCATGGCGCTGCTGCCGCTGGCGGAGGGCGACCTGGCGTTCATCCGAACGACCGTCGGCCCGCTCGATCCGGCGCGGCTGGCGGGCGCGGCGCGGGAAGGGGCTCAGGCATGGCTGGCCAATGATTTCGTTGCGCACAGCGTCTTTCCGGTCGATCCCTCGAACGCGGTGCAATTCCAGGACATCGGCGCCACACTCTATTTCGTCAATGTACCGTTGCCCGTGCTGACCGACAGCCTGGCGGATTTCCTCGGCGCGCCGCGCCGAAAAGTGATCGCCAGTCTGTTCTTCACCCCCGCTGGGGGCGGCGCGGTGCCGCATTTCGACAAGAACGAGAATTTCACCGTCCAGCTCACCGGTGCCAAGCGCTGGCAGGTGGGCGAGACGCCGATGGTGCCCGCCGCGCCCGACGGCTATACGCTGGGTTCGTCCACCATCACGCCCGTGCTCGCGCCGTTGCTGGCTGAGGCGCGGCGGCCGCCGGAGCGGACGGTCGATCTGCAACCCGGCACGTTGCTTTATGTGCCGCGCGGCACGGTGCATCACACTGGGGCGGGAGAACCGAGCTGGTCGCTCAATCTGTCCTACAGCCCATCCATGTGGCTGGACTTGCTGTTGGTGGGGTTGCAGAAGCGGCTGGTCGCTTCGCCGCGCTGGCGCGGCATGGTGACCGGTGCGGGCGGCGATCCCGCCGCGCGAGACGCCAACCGCCTGTCCGAACTGCTGGCGGAATTGCGCGCGCTGCTGGACGATCCCGCGGAAGCCGAGGCGCTCATCCGTTCATTCCTCGACCGGCCGAACGGGTGAGACGATGAGGCTGCTGATGAAGATCATTCTCCCCGCCGCGACGGTAAATCCCGTCCTGGCCGCGCCGGATTTTGAGGCGCAATGGCGAGCCCTGCTCAAACGCATCGGCGCCCTGGCCGCCTATCCGCGCGAGGAGGGGCGCATGCAGTATGTGCTGGTCGAGGCCGATCTGAGTCAGATCACGCCCATCGCCGAAGCGGTGTTCCGCCTTGTGGGCGTCAAGCCGGAATTCCTTCCGGAGATCGTGCCGCAGCCCTATTACGGCTTTAGGGGCTACTAGAAAAGAAGAAGCGCCCCTCTCCGAAGAGGGCGGCGCCCTGTTGCAACCGCGTTCGGAATTTCGCGTCAAAGCCGACGGCGATGACGCGGCCTATGGCGTTTCTGACATAAGCATTGAAGCCAGCAGCGCCCCCAATTCGCTATCAGGGCAATTGTTCGATTTGAAATGAGTCGCGCAAGCCGGTGGCCGCAAAGTTGAAGGGGCAACACCACTCACGTCCAACTTAAAATTGAGTTTGAAAATATCAGCGCAAATATAGCCGCGGTCGCTCTCGAGCGCTCGGTGTAACGATCCTCGGATTTATTTTGAGTTTTCTCGTTGCGGAAATTTTCGAACGCTCATTTATGTGTTTCCAGCCCACGCGCTCGATCTATCGAACCTCAGGAGTGAGTCATTGACCATCTCAAACAGTGCATGATTGTCGCAATAGCCGACATTAACATCGACAATGACCGAACCGGGAGTGTCGAAAGCCTTCTTCATCACGGGTGAAATATCGGATGGCGTATTGATCATTCGGCCCGTTGCGCCGAAAGCCTCGGCATACTTGATGTAGTCGACGCAAACCGTTTCTCTGTTTGCTCGATTTCCTTATGGTCCCGTTGCGGTTCCGGAGAAAGTTTCGACGACTTCGTACATTCCCGGATCAAATTTCGCGATCGCGAGCGCCTGCTGAAGATAAGGCAACGGCGCAGGGTCCGTGCGCATCGCGTCGTAATCTTCCGCGCTACGCCATTGAGCGTACATCGTGAAGCTGTCACAATTGAGTGGCTAGCTTGAACTCGCCTCAGGTAGGCCCGTTCATGGCTACATAATGTCCGCACGAATTTTCGATCTTGCCGTGGTCGGCGGTGGTATTATCGGGCTTGCCCACGCCTATGCTGCCGCGAAATTCGGAATGCGCGTGGCGGTAATAGAGCGGGACGCACGCGCCAATGGCGCGTCCATCCGGAATTTTGGCTTTATTACCGTCACAGGCCAGGAACGTGGTGATAGTTGGCGACTGGCGCGCCGCACCCGCGATATCTGGGCCGATTTGGCTCTCTTGGCCGGTCTGGTCGTTGAGCAGCGCGGACTTAAATTGCTGGTGCGGTCTGCCGAGGCGGTTGCCGTGGTCCAGGCGTTTCTCAAGACCGAGATGGGCGAGGGCTGCCGGTTCATGGAGCCGGGGGAGGTTCACGGGCAAACGCATGGCTTGGGCGGCCCGGACCTTCAGGGGGCGCTTTACAGTCCGCATGAGCTGCGGGTCGAGTCGCGAACCGCCATTCCGGCATTGGCAGCCTGGTTGCAAAAGGCTTTGGGCGTTGTCTTCTTCCACGAAACGGTAGTCTTTGCTGCATCTCCGCCGCGGCTTCATACCTCTCGTGGGGAAATTGAGGCGGGGGCGGTTGTGGTTTGCCCTGGGGACGATTTCGTCACCCTCTATCCCGAACGTATCGCAAGTTACGCGTTGCAGAAATGCCGTCTTTCCATGCTCAAGCTGGCTGATCCCGGACTGCGTTTGCCTTCGGCCTTGATGTCGGATCTCAGTCTCACGCGCTACCGCGGTTATGCCGCGTTGCCGGAAGCGCGCGCGCTTGAAGCGAAACTTCGCGCCGAGCAATCAAGCCATTACGAGCATGGCGTCCATCTTATAGTAGCGCAGGGAGGCGACGGCGGGCTGATAGTGGGCGACAGCCATCATTACGATCATCTGCCCACGCCTTTTGCACCAGCCGAAGCCGAACGAGCCATTTTGGATGAATATGCCCGCGCCACCGGCCGACAGGCGCCGCCTGTGCTGGAGCGCTGGACTGGTGTCTACGCCACGGCTGCTGATCGCACCTATCTGATCGACACGCCCGAGTCCGACGTGCGGCTCGTGATTGTCACGAGCGGCACCGGCGCTTCCACCAGTTTTGGCATCGCCGAGAAAGTAGTCGACGATCTTTTGGGTTTGAAGGGAGCGGCATCATGAGTTTCCCCGTTAAAGCGGTGGTGTTCGATTGGGCTGGCACCATGGTCGATTTTGGCTGTCGGGCGCCAGTTGATGCACTTATGGATGTGCTGGCAGGGGAGGGCATGCCGATCTCCGCCGATGAAGCGCGGCGGGATATGGGCAAGGCCAAGCATGACCATCTCGCTGCACTTTTGGCGCAGCCTCAGGTTGCGTCGCGCTGGCGCGCCTCGAAGGGCGAAGCTGCCACTGATGCAGATATGGAGCGGCTCTATCAAAAGCTGGTCCCTGCCATGACAGCCGCTGCCGCAAAGGCGTCGATCCTGATCCCCGGCGCTGCGCAAACCGCCGCGGCATTGCGCGCGCTGGGCGTCAAAATCGGCTCCGGTACCGGCTATACGCGCGAGATGCTGGCCGAGATTCTGGCAAGCGCTGCCGAGCAAGGCTACGCGCCGGAGGTGGTGGTCTGTGCGGGAGAGACGCCCAGTGGCCGGCCCGCGCCCTTGATGACTTGGAAAGCGCTGATTGCACTCGATGCCTGGCCGGCGCGCGCCTGCATCAAAGTCGACGATGCGCCGGTCGGGATAGAGGAAGGCCGGCTGGCGGGATGTTGGACAGTGGGACTGTCAGCCTCGGGCAATGGCGTGGGGCTTGATCAAGACAGCCTTCTGGCTCTTGCGCCGGACGACCGGCGCACGAGGCTGGCCACGGCAGAAAGAACGCTCAAGGAGGCCGGGGCGGATTTTGTGATCGAAGATGTCTCTCACTTGATGCCTGTGGTGCATGAGATCGCCCGCCGGATCGCCGCGTCGTGAGTCTTGCCATCCAGCTAATTACGACGCCGCTTCCACAACGCCTGCGCAACTGGCTCTCCCGCGCGCCTGCACCGGTGTTAGCGATTTATGGCGGGTTGATGGCATTTGGCGCCTACTTCGCCATGTATGGGTTCCGCCGGCCATTCACGGTGGCGAGCTATGCCGACGCGGCTCCGGTGCTGGTGGAATTCAAGATCGCGCTCGTGATTGCCCAGGTGTTCGGATATGCGCTGTCCAAGGTAGCCGGGATCAAGGTCGTGTCTGAAATGCCACCGCAACGCCGGGCTTTTGCCATCCTAGTGCTGATCGCGGCAGCGGAACTGTGTCTTGTCCTGTTCGCGCTGATACCGGCGCCTTGGAACATCTCGTGCCTGTTTGTCAATGGTTTGGCGTTGGGCATGATCTGGGGATTGGTGTTCAGTTTCCTGGAGGGACGGCGTGTGTCGGAGATCCTGGGCGCGATGCTGTGCGCAAGCTTTATCGTATCTTCCGGAGCGGTCAAATCGGTGGGCGCAAGTGTGATGCTGCAGGGCTGGGCCAATGAATATTGGATGCCAGCGATGACCGGGTTGTTGTTCGTGCCGCTTCTCGTCATTTGCGTGGCCGGCCTTGCCATCATGCCTCCGCCCAGCGCGGAAGATCAGCGGCTCCGAGTGGCCCGGGCGCCCATGGATGGCGCGGCCCGCCGGGCGATGTTCATGGCCTTCGCGCCGGGAATGATCGGTCTGGTTGCGGTATATATCGGCCTGACGGCGCTGCGTGATTTTCGCGACAATTTCGCCGTCGAGATCTGGAATGGGTTGGGCTTCCAGAACAATGCCGAAATCTTCACCCTTTCCGAATTGCCGGTTGCGGTTATCGTCTTGGTGACCTTGGCCTCGGTCATGTTCATTCGCGACAACCGCCGCGCCTTCCTGGCCAATCTTGGACTGGTGGCGGTGGGCCTGGCTCTCGCCGGCATCTCCTCTTTGGCTTTTCAGGCCCATCTAATTGGGCCGGTGACCTGGATGATTGCATTGGGCGCAGGTCTTTATCTGGGCTACACGCCCTTCAACGCGCTTCTGTTTGATCGCTTTATCGCTGCCAGCGGTCGCGCCGGCACGGCCGGGTTCCTGATCTATGTGGCCGATGCCTGCGGGTATTTGAGTTCGGTTGGGCTCCTGATTTTGTATAATTTTGTCGGTGTCAAAGTCTCCTGGGTTGGTTTTCTGATCGCTATTTCCTATTCCACCGCGCTGGTTGGGCTCGCTTTGATCGTGGGGGCGGGCTTTTATTTCCACCGCCGCCTGCCGCGCCAGGAAACCGTATGACCGGCCTCAATAGTATTGGTCTGAACAACATTGAGGATATCGAACGGCTCTACGCCACGCGCGGCGGATTGCATTATGGCGAGGGTGTCACGCAAATTGAACATGCCTTGCAATGTGCGGCCCTGGCGGAAGCCGAGGACTGTCCGCCCAGCCTGGTTGTTGCCGCACTTCTTCATGACATCGGTCATTTATTTGAAAAAGACGAGAACCTGGCCAAGACGGGCGTCGATGATCGTCACGAAACCGTCGGCGCGCGGACACTGAAACGATTCTTCGGTGACGCCGTGAGCCGTCCTATCGCGCTTCATGTGGCAGCGAAACGTTACCTATGTTTAATCGTGCCGCAATATTCTTCAGGCTTGAGTCCAGCTTCTCAAAGTTCACTCGTATTGCAAGGTGGACCATTCAATCAGGCACAAGCCGTTGCATTTGAACGCGCTTCTTATTGGCAGGATGCTGTGAAGCTCAGACGGTTTGACGATATGGGCAAGCGAGACAGGATTTCCCGCCGCGATTTTTCCAGCTACCTGCCCATGATGCGCAACCTGCTGTCCGCTGCCGGCTAAACGAGCGGACTGCGCATTATTTTTGCATCATGTTGAGCCCGCGACAGCGCGCCACGGCGCGCGTCACGGGTATTCAGCAATCTGCATTTATTCCATCACCGAAGCGTCATTCAGCGATTTCAGTCTGCACCCACTTTTCAGAGGGACCGACTCGGCGCGTCTGATGCGCCGTCGTCCAGGTCTGGCGGATTTTTCGGGGGAATATTTATGAAAGCCAAATTTTTGATTTCCTGTGCCGTTGCAGCACTGGCCGGCGGAAGTGAATATGCCATCGCCCAGACTACCGCCCCGACCGTCGCGCAGGGAATTGAGACCGTCGTGGTTTCGGCCACCCGTCGCGACGAATCCGTGCAGGTCGTTCCCAACACCGTGCAAGCCTTCACCGGCCGAACCCTGGACGAAGCCAATATCCTGACGCTGGACAGCTTGCTGCGCTACACGCCCAACGTGACCTACGGCAACAATGGCCCGGGTCAGGGTGAGATCATCATGCGTGGTCTGTCCAACGGTTTCCGCGGCAACCAGTCCAGCGGCACAATCGCCAACTTCCCCAATGTCGCGATCTACCTGGACGACCAGTCCATGCAGTTCCCGGGCCGCAATGTCGACATCTATATGGTGGACATGGAACGCGTCGAGGTGCTGGAAGGTCCTCAGGGAACGCTGTTCGGCGGCGGCGCCGAAGCGGGCGCGGTGCGCTACATCACCAACAAACCCAACCTGGACCGCTTCGAAGGCAAGGCCGAGGGCAGCTATGGCTTCACCGCCGAAGGCGCGGACAATTCCAGCGCCAACATGATGCTGAACGTGCCGCTGATCACCGGCAAGCTGGCGATCCGCGCCGTGGCCTATAACGAAAAGCAGGGCGGCTATATCGACAATGTGCCCAGCACCTTCACCCGCTCCAACGAGGATCTGGGCAACTTCTACTTCAATATCAAGCCCAACGGGTCCGGCATCTGCCCCAGTGGCCTGCCTGGTGGTTCGCAGAACGGTCTTTGCACCTTGCCGCCCGCCCGCGCGCCACAGGCCAACAATTCGTCGGCCGCGCAGAAAGATTTCAATCCGGTGACCTACCAGGGCTTGCGCCTGTCGGGCCTGTACCAGATCAACGACGACTGGAATGTGCTGATCTCTGAAAGTCTGGAAAGCCTGGATGCGCAAGGCCTGTCGGTCCAGTATCCGGTGGGCTCCGACTTCCAGCCGCTGCAGCCGCTGCAGGTCACGTCCTTCTCGCCGTCTTATAACAAGGATCGCTACTCCAACACCGCCTGGACCCTGAACGGCAAGATCGGCGATCTCAGGCTGGTCTATACCGGCGGCTATACCGAACGCGACATCCATGAGCAGATGGATTATACGAACTATTCCCGCTCCGCCGGCGGCATGTACTATCAGTGTGTCGGCGGCTCGACGGGCTTCGGCACCGGCCCGGCAAGCTGCTACTCCCCGGTCGGTTACTGGCAGGACACGATCCACAGCAACCATATCAGCAACGAGCTGCGGGTCAGCACGCCCGACGACTGGCGCCTGCGCGCTATCGGCGGCG